>Ga0206681_10001113_pt1 | contig 12841 bp, 14 predicted proteins | sample M150012015metaG_FD_161048 | JGI IMG/M metagenome (GOLD analysis project Ga0206681, IMG submission 161048) | Ammonia-oxidizing marine archaeal communities from Monterey Bay, California, United States - M1 500m 12015 | ecosystem: Environmental > Aquatic > Marine > Intertidal zone | place: USA...
TCGAAGCTACCTGATACTGATTATGATGGAGTTTGTGATGGAGATATTGAGGTTTGGTTTAATGGAGAATTAATCTGTACCGCAGGACCTGATGCTTTCCCTGATGACCCTACTGAATGGGTTGATACTGATGACGATGGAATCGGAAATAACGCTGACCTCGACGATGATGGTGATCAATCCCCTGACATAGTTGAGATAGCTGCAGATACAGACCCGCTTGACCCTCTTGACTTCCCTACAGATGATTATGATGGAGATGGATGGACTGATTCCCAAGAAGATTTCTGTGGAACTGACAAGTTAGACAACATGAGTATTCCAACTGATAATGATGCCGATTTGTGGTGTGATTCAGATGACCCTGATGATGATAATGATGAATGGTTTGACACTGATGAGGATGATTGTGGAACTGACTCACTTGATGTTAATAGCGTTCCAGGTGATGCTGATGGAGATGGACTCTGTGATAGTCTTGAAGTTGTAGTTCCAGATGTTGATGATGGTGGATTCCCATGGTGGCTATGTTTCCTCTTCCTGATTGCAATAATAATCATATTACCATTGATATTGGGTTCGAAGAATGATGCAGAACCAGAGAATACTACGGTGACGCCAGAAGTAGTAGGTACAGGTATTCTTGAGGACCCATTCATTCTAACCCCGGTTGAAGGAATTGATCCGGGAGAAATTGTTCTTAGTGAGGAAACTATCGCTATTACCAATTTGTCTCCTGAAATGAAAGTACACATTATTGATTTGAACAAGAGCGAAAATGGTCGTAGATTCCTAATGGTGGATGAAGTGATTAGTGAAGAAGGAGTTCCAATGATTGTTGCCAGTGAAGAGGGTATTGTGGAGTTTAGATTATCCTTTGATGATAGCGCAGACCCATCTCTTGCTGGAGGTACATATGACTCAATGCTCAAGGTTGGACGTAATTCTGTTTACTTTAAGTGGAATGTTGCAGTTGATAGAGACCCTGATTATGTCAAGGATGTGGATGAAACCATAGATGATGATGAGGAAGATGATGAAAATCAATTGGATTCAGAAGAAAGCGAAAAGGATTCTAAGAAGGCTGAAGAAGCAGAAGCAAAGGCTGCTAAGGCTGAGATAAAGAAGGCTGAAGCATCTATGACTAAGGAAGAAAAGAAGGTTGCAGGCTTGAAACGTGTGAAGGCAAATGCTGCTAAGATTGACTTTGCTGCAATAGGTGTTGCAACAATGGATGATAGAGATGATTTGCAATCTCTCAAAGGCATCGGCCCATTCCTTGAAGAGAAACTGAATGCTTTAGGTATCTACACCTTTAAGCAGATTTCCAAGATGTCTAGTGAACTTGAAGACCAAGTTAACATTGCAATAGAATTCTTCCCTGGTCGTGTAAAGCGTGACCAGTGGGTAGATCAATGCAAGGCAATTCTCAATGATGATTGAAGAAGAATCAATCCAATAAGGATTGGTTAAGAGTCAATTGATTACTTGCGTAAGCAATGTCCTACTTAGTGTAAAAAGTAAAGTGATACGAGAATTAAAAAAAGGTGGGAACGGGGGCCGAAGCCCCCGTTTCCGGGTTTTCTTAGGAGGTGATCCACCTGCAGGTTCCCCTACAGGTACCTTGTTACGACTTAACCCTCCTTGTCGAAGACAGGCTCGAATACGCCATAAAGCGCAGCCTCACCCACCCCCAACTAAGATGGTTTGACGGGCGGTGTGTGCAAGGAGCAGGGGCATATTCACCGTGCTATATTGAAACACGATTACTACGCAATCCAGCTTCATGTGGGCGAGTTACAGCCCACAATCCGAACTATGAACGGGTTTCGGGTTAGCTCGATCTCTCGATCTGGCTTCCCATTGTCCCGTCCTTTGTAGCGCGCGTGTAGCCCATGGCATTCGGGGCATACTGACCTGTCGTTGCCCTCGCCTTCCTCTGGTTTAGCACCAGCGGTCTCTCTATGGTGCGCCTCCTCCGGAGAGAAGGGTAGCAAATAGAGATGAGGGTCTCGTTCGTTATCTGACTTAACAGAACGCTTTACAGTACGAACTGACGACGGCCATGCACCACCTCTCTGAAAATCCGACAAGCTCATTACGCTGGTCTTCATCTAACAGTCGGCCATGGTGAGTTTTCCGGCGTTGAATCCAATTAAACCGCACGCTCCTCGCGTTGCAGTGCTCCCCCGCCAATTCCTTTAAGTTTCAGCCTTGCGACCGTACTCCCCAGGCAGTGAACTTAACATCTTCACTCCGGCACCGGGGGCCCATTGCGGACTCCCGACACCAAGTTCACAGCGTTTACACCTAGGACTACCCGGGTATCTAATCCGGTTCGTGCCCCTAGGCTTCGTCCCTGACCGTCGAATCCGTTCCAGTGTGGCGCCTTCGCAACTGGTGGTCCTCAAAGGATGACAGGATTTTACCCCTACCCCTTGAGTACCCCACACCTCTCCCGGTTCCTAGTCTGGCAGTCTCTGCAGAATTCAACTAGTTAAGCTAGTTGATTTACCCACAGATTTACCAAACCGGCTACGGACGTTTTAGGCCCAATAAAAGCGACGACCACTCGAGCTGCCGGTATTACCGCGGCGGCTGGCACCGGTCTTTCCCAGCCCTTATTCCAATACCGATTAATAGTAAAGAAAAGAGATACACTATGTGCATCCACTTGGAGTTCCCTCATCACAGTTTCCTGCAGTGTGAAGTTTTCGCGCCTGCTGCACCCCGTAGGGTCCGGATTCGTGTCTCAGAATCCGTCTCCGGGCTATGTCTCCCAACACCCGTACGCGTCGATGGCTAGGGGGTCCATTACACCCCCTACGACCTGATACGCCGCAGACCCATCCTATGCCGTAATCTTTGAACCACACACCGTTCCAGGCGTTGTGATCTATCCGGTATTATTCTCAGTTTCCCGAGGTTATTCCAGAGCATAGGGCAGGTTATCCACGTGTTACTGAGCAGTTTGCAATGAATCTAATTTCATTCTACTCGCATGGCTTAATCGAACTCCAAAAGCGGTCGCCTCTGGCAGGATCAACCAGATTTCTCTTGTTACGATCCTTTGGGCTACTTGTCGCTGTATTCAATTTAATGAATTGCTGTTCCTAAAAAAATTGGCGAGAAAATAATGCACTTGAGCTTCTTGCACAAAATACGTCATAATCTCGATCACCTTCCTGACCCCGAGCTTGCTCCAACAGGAGGTTTCTCAGAATCGCAATGGCTTCGGCTTCACGTATGCAGAGGATGGCGGCAGTCATTGCTCCGAAGAACTCAGCCGCCAACGCCGTTCTACACAACGCAAGCAAGCCACCGACTCACCTCCCCTATATCAAGATAACCTATTCTTAAGGAGGTGAAAAATGATACACTGCTAAGCAATTTATAGCAATAATTTTTGACATATCCAATATGATGATAAACTCTCTTTTGGAATCATTGAATTATTTGCAAAAAGTGCATCATTTTATGAAAATAAAGTGCCGATTTTCTCCCTATTATGTCAACTGTATGTTATAGCATAATTCCTGATGTGAAATGTACAATACAATCACAAATATCGCGGGCATTGATTCATTCAATACAAATTAAAACCTTTCAACAAGCGAGTGATTTGGCGAATGGTGGTGGAAAAACATACACTGCGGCCAAACCTCCCCAAGAGGAAACTGTTGCACTAAAGGTCGTTCCAGAACGGACTTGAAAGCGCTTTCTGCTCTTCGCCGTCTTCTTCAGGCATGTTTTCTTCTGCCCTTTCAGAATGCCCTCCAAAAGGCACCTCAACCGCATCACTGCCCCACTCTTCTTCAAGAAGTTTGACGAGATAATCCAACAATTTCTGTGCATCTTGGTTCGATTTAAGACGTTTTATCCCCGCCCCTTTCAAAGCCTCTTGCAACTCGAGGTTGTTCGACTTTGAAGCGTCATTGTACCAACCCACGAGATGCTTTGCATCGTTATTGCTGTCCCACACGCTCACCGAGAAATCCTTCAGCTCAATCTCTAGATAGGTTGTCGTTGACAACACACTTGGCTTGATGCGTCTGGACATTTCCGGCATTTCAACACCTAAAGAATCACAGAAATTCTTGAGTGCTGAATCGTACATGGTGAATTGCTCTCCGTGTTCTAAAAAGAGTATAGCCTTTGAGAAACCTTCGCAAACAAGTGAGACTTCAATCCCCTTGTGAAAGGTGGTCCAATGTTGAGTAGGGCCTGATGATTCGCCTCCTCCGCTAACGTGATCCACCGATTTTCGGTATTGTTTCAAGACTATAGACGAAAAGTCAACATCATTCCATGTCCATCCTCCCAGTCGCGTTATGGCCCATGCTTTTCCAGTGTGGACCGTGCGGGCTGCTGTGTCTAATTTCACATGGATTTTCCTTGGGTCGCCCGCTGAAGCGAACCACATACCAAACACTAAACCGGTGAGCAAAATGATGAGAGGAATATACCACATCACTTGACCATAAGGTTGCATGACCATCCTATACTCTAAATCAATATCTGAGTATGTTTTGAAATAAATTTCTCCATAATTTCCGTCGGTGAACTCGTACAACCGTTCCCCATCAAACAAAGGGCCTGCTGCTTGTGAATAGTTCAAGTCATCCGTTGAAGTTGCATCGTTGTGGCACCAATTTGGCATAGCATCCCAATAATTGTAAAGAATTAAATCGTCTATGGACCAATTTGCATCTAAGGATGATGCTTTCTTGTACAGATAACAATCGTAAATTTGTCCACCATCTCCATCATCACTGAGGAGGCCTAAGGTCAGTATTCCGTTGTATTCCGACCAGCGAAATTCTTGTGTATAGTCGCCATACATTTCACCCTCGATATATTTGAAATGCTGTTCAGCGACCTCGACCGATTCAAGCCTCACTGTATAGGTTGAATATTGATCTTCACAGTACACCGAATTTCCCAATTCAACTTCAGTATAATAACTCGTATCGCATACCGAATCATTGATGGCGAGGTCATACAATATACTGCCGCTGAAAAAGAATGCCGCTCCAATAATCCCCAGGCCAACAAGGAGAAAAGGTAGAGAGAAGAGAAAATCACCTAACGAAAAATTCGTATCCTTGATGTGAAGGATTTCACCCTCTTTGCTAAGTTCCAAATCCTTAGAGTTTTTAATCCATAAAAGGGGACCAGAGGGTTCCCTAAAACGAAACATGACATCAACTCAAGGGTAATGACTGCCTCAATCAGCACCAAAGAATTGGCGGATCATTGGATGCATCTCCATCGCCTGTTCTTTCTGAATCTGCTCATATGTACGCAAAATAATACCTACAGCAAGCAATAGACCTGTTCCAGTAGCATTACCTACCGTACCTAACAAGTCGGCACCAGCCGCCAATAGACCTACGAAAGCACCCGAGAAGTAGGTTACTGGAGGAATATAATTTTCAAGAATCTTTTCCAAGACCTTTGGATTCTTACGGAAACCTGGAATCTGCATTCCAGTGCGTTCAATTTGCTTTGCTACGTCCTTTGTACCCATATTTGTGGTATCGATCCAGAACTTAGCGAAAACCATCGAACCTGCGGTCATCAATGCTACATAGAACACGACGTGGAGCATGATTTGAGTCAAGGAATGGCCGAATTGGTCACCCGTTTGATTGAGCAGCGGCATGAACCAATCATTCACCCCATTTACCATACTGGCATACCAGGCAAATCCACCCGAGGCCGTCGTTTGACCCTGGTCATAAGTACCAATATATTTCGACATTGAAGCAATACCCTCCCGACCCAATATTGGTGTCTGAGATAGTGTCGGATGGCTCCAAAACAATAGAGTGAACATGTTGACGTTAGCCAATAATGCAGCCATTAAAATGACCGGAATGTTACTTGCATATACTAAACGAATTGGATATTTTCCTCTGTGACCACGGACTTTACCATGGGTCAAAGGAAGTTCCAATTTACTTGATTCTGCAAATGCTACAACAAGGAACACAATGATGGAAGAGAATAGCGCAGCCATCGGATTTACGTGCGTCAGCAATATGGTTTCAAAACCATTCTGGCCACCGCCCATATCTATCATTTGGCTTGCCGTCGCTTCCCTAAACATATAGAAAATCATTGGTAATGTTCCCGATGGTGGGTTAGCAAGACTGTATGCTTGACCTGCTGTTGCAGGAAGCGGAGAGAGTGTTCCAACGAATGTTGATTGAGCAACACCGGCAGCAATGAATAAGGAAATACCAGAGCCGATACCCCACTTGCTGACAAGTTCATCGAGAAGGAATACCAGGTATGAACCGGCGAATAATTGAGCGACGATAACGAAGTTAGCCCAGCCCATTCCATATGCATCGATTAGCCACTCAGTCGGATCTAAGAATCCATATGTTTGAGGTATAGATTCAATTGGAATCATAATCAAAACAAGAAGTTTCTGAACTCCTTGGTAAAGTGCTTTATCATCTGAGTCTTGTAAATCTAAGCGGATAATCTTAGCACCAGCGAATAATTGCATAATAATGGAACCAGTAACAATTGGACCAATACCTAAGTGCATAATGGTACCAGAAGCACCAGCCATAATGGAACGGAAACCACTGAACAAGTCAAGTGCTTGACCGGATAAACCGAATAGCATGACATTGGTCATTGCGAAATATATAATCAAAACGAAAGTTGTTGTCCACATTTTTTCGTTAAATCTAACGTGTCTGTCAGGTTTTGTAATAGTTGGATATACATCCACGAATCTTCGTAGAGCGTACAAACGACTGCTCTCTTCGCCACTCCACATGAAACATGTAAGAATAGCAGCAGTACCGAATCCAAGAAGAATAACACCTACTAGGAAGAATCCTACTGCTTCATCATATCCACCCCATGCAGCTGGACGAACATAGTAAACAGCAAAGCCAACAAAGGCTAACCATCCGAATAATTTACCATAACGTCCGATGAACTTTTCCTTCAAATTACTTGGAACATCTGTTTTGAAACAGAAGACAAGGAACGTTATGTATAATGCAGAGAATATCAAACCGACTACTGCCGCTTCAAATGCTGGACCGCTTTCTGCAGCTAGAGCATCTGATTGCCAATAGATCATCAATGCATAGTATAATGCACCGGTTAATCCGATTGCCCATGGTATTGACTTGTGTTTCATAAAATCGCCCCTTATTCTTGGTTTTTATTTTTAGTTATCAGTATTGAGGTTCAAACTGTTGGAAAGATTCATTCCTCAACCCATTCATCGTCGCCAGATTCCATTTCTAGAGAGCCGCCAGCAGCCTCAATCTTCTCGACTGCTTTTGCGCTTGCTTCTTCAACGACTACCTTTAGTGCGACATTGATTCTTCCACTACCGAGAATCTTGTCAATTCCCAGTGCTGTCAAATCCAATGTATCTGCACCATCTGCCATATCTGCAAGTTGACTTACATTTACTGTGACATTGAAGTTTCTAAGTGTAGGATGTCGGTTAAAACCGTGCATACCCCAGTGATTTGGCATGTACTTGTTACGGTACATTACACGGTGCTTATTCATACCCGCATTACCACGTCCACCACGCTTTCCTGCTCCTCGACCTGCTTTCTTTCCACGACCGTGGTAGCGATTGCGTCCACGATGCTTATTTGCTTTAGTTCCCATTCAAAATCACCTCAAATCATACGCTCTACAAGAGTCGTAATTTTGTCCCCACGAGGGCCAAGTCCACCGCCAACAACGAATGAGCGCTTGATTCCGCCCCATCCCTTTGTTCCAACAGGTGGATGTAATCTGAAAACACGCTTCAAGTCAGGTACTGCCTTAACAGTAGCTTTGTCAGCGCATATTGCCTTAGCAAAAGCCTTGATATTCTTGAAATCAGTATGTTCTGCAACGATTGCATCTGTCAAAGGCTTGTCACCGACCATGCGGCCACGCTCAGCAAGCATTTTCTCAACAAGTTCCTCTGTTGCTTCTCCCCAAGTGATGTAATCCTTAGCCTTCTGTAGCATACCACGGTATTGTTCATTATCTGGAATGATAATTGCGTGATTAACCTTGGTTAGGTTTAGATGACCCATTGTTTCTCTAATAGATCTTTCAACACCTACATTGCTTCGTGCACGTACTACGATATAACTCATTCAATCATCCTCCCTTTGTGAATAAACAAACGTTCTGTTTGTTCTTTAGAAACACGAGTAATGTTTAGATTCTTCAATGCGTTAAATGTTGCTGCTGCATAATTGATTGTTGTACGAGTTTGTCCCTTTGTTCTTGAGAGAACGTCGGTAACTCCTCCAAGTTCAAGAACACGCTTTCCAGTTTCACCAATAACCAATCCCTTACCAGATGGTGCAGGCATTAGAGTAACACGAGTGGATGCTGAGCGTCCCTTAATCTTGAATGGAATAGATGTTCCAGGTCCCATAGAAGATTCCCAAGAACCATTTCCACGTTGTACGGAAATAACATTTAGTTTTGCAGCGACAATAGCCTTTTCAATCGCTTGTCCAACTTCCTTTGCCTTTGCCATTCCTAGACCAACATATCCGTCACGGTTGCCCACGCAAGCCATTACATTGAATCGGACACGACGTCCACTGTCAGTCATTCTTTGAATCATGTTAACCTGAATTACTTCATCCTCAAGATTTGGAATTAGTGCATCAACGATTTCAACTTCCCTAATCGGGAATCCAGAACTCAAAGCTTGTTCGTAAGTGATTATCTCACCAGCCATGACCTTTTGGCCAAGACGAGTACGAGGTTCCCACTTGCGCAAATTAGCGATAGGATCGTTCTGCTTTCTTCTACGTCGGCGGTCCGGTTGCTCTTCTACTTCTTCAGGTGCAAACGCCTGGATTAAACCAGGTGCCATGATTTTTACTTCTTCTTCGGTCATATCAGTAAGCCTCCTCTATTGCGTTTTTTGTTGATTCTACTGCTGTTGCAACATCATCACTAATGTGAGAACCTGCCAGCCTTTCATCACCTGGCAATACATTATCGCCATGAGGAATTTCTAATCCAGCGTCAACCATACCCTTTAGGGCAGAGAAAACTCTTCCACCTGGAGTGCTTGCAGCAAGACCAATGTCCAATACTGCTTGACTTTCTCCAGATGCTATGGCCGCCTTACCCATTGCAAATCCAACAAGGTATGAAGCGGAAACAGATTTTTGAGAGAAACTCTCAGGCCATCCGTATTTCTTTAACAAATCAGAGCCTGTAACAGTGACTGAGACTACATCTCCATCTTTTGCCCAAGAAACTAATTGGCAGGTTGTTCGAGTGTTTGAGACACGAACTACTGCACGTGGCTTTTGTCCACGAAGTAACTTCAATCGGCGACGGTAATCGGTCAAACCTAATCTACGGCGTCTTAGTACTGAGCGTCGTCTTGTTCCTCGCATCATTGTTCACCTCCAGTGAAAGTTACTCCCTCAAGGCTCATCTGTGAGCGCATGTGTGCAATTGAACGGTATGAACCGCCCTTTGCCTTGAGATAATAGCGACGGTATTGTGATGGTTCAATTGTTCCATCTTCTCGAAGTGCTTTGAGAACACGGCGTTGTGAACGGATAGTTCTCATCCAGCGATTCTTTCTTGGATTACGAGCGTTAGCAGTTCCAGCACGAGTACCATGTCCCTTACGGCGACCCTTGCGCTTTTGTGCGAGACGTAGGCGAGCACGAACACGGGAAGTTCCCTTGATCGGTTTTGCCTTAATCCAGCCTTCTTCTATGAATTCTCGAATGTCATCAGTTTGTACTGAATTTGCAATCTGGTCAACATATGATGGATGAATCCAAACTCGGTTTACACCGCACTTTAGAATTCTTGCAGCTAAACGCTTTTGATTAGTAATTTGCATCAAATATCCCTCCTTCGATTTAGAACACGGATACCTAATTCATCGGCTCTGCTGTAAATAAATTCACGCTTTCTTCCGCCAACAGTTCCACCAACACGTGCTGCTTCTGTCTCTGGGTCAATCGTTTCCAAATCTCCAGTATTGTGAACCATTATCTCTCTAAATCCAGATGGATGTAGTCCATGAGCAGCGGAAACCTTTCCGTGACCTACTCTAACTAGTGAAGAACGGTACTTGAGGTTCTTACGTTGTTTGTTATCCATTCCGTGAGGTGCTCTCCAACCAGAACGAGATAGACGCTTGTAGCGAAACCACTCAGTACGGCGGAATGAAGGGGTTGCCTTCTTTTGCTCTGCTCGTAGTGCGAGTGCTGCCTTTGTTGCATCATCTAGTACTGGCTTCTGCTTTGCGACATGTCCTTCTGAAACTTCATCGTCCCAGTCTTCTTCATCGTCCCAGTTGTCATCGTCTTCAGCAACTGCTTCTTCAACAACTGCTTCTTCCTCAGTGATTACTTCTTCTTCAGCAGGTGCTTCACCTGCATCGCTCAAGCGAGCGATAAGTTCTGCCTTCTTTCCAGAAACAGGTAGTCCTGCTTCCTTTAGAAGAACCTTAAGTTCAGCGACGGTCATCTTTCCAAAATCTTCTGCCATTCAAATCACTCCTTGGTTAGTAAATATATACCATCTTGGAAAACACGTCGGTCACGGTTCTTTACCGTAGTACAGCGTTCAATATTTGCTGCTGTTTGACCTACATTTTCCTTGTCAATTCCAGTTACTGTTACTTCGACCTTTTTACTGATCTTAACAGTAACTCCATCAAGAATTACTGCAGTGCGTGGAACACGCTCGCCGAAATAATTGTTTACAATGAATTGGTCTCCTTTTTGTGCAAGTGTCATAGGGAAGTGAGAATAGAAGGCTTTCAAATTGTATGTGAAACCTTGTGTAACTCCCTTTACCATATTGTTCAAGTGAGCTTCCCAAGTACCTGCCAATGCTGCTTGCTTGCGGCGTGGCATATCTACGCGAACTATTAGTCCTGAACCATCTTGAAATAGTTCTACTACTGGGCTTTGAAATTGTCGGGAGAGTTTCCCCTTCGGGCCTGTAATTGTTACGACGCCATCTTCACTAAGCGATGCATTCACATCTTCAGGGATGGTTACTGATTTTACGATTCTGTCGAGTTTTACCATATTATTCACCTCAATATACGTAAGCGAGAAGCTTACCACCGATACGGGCATCTTTTGCATCATAGTGATGCATTACGCCGGAGTTTGTTGTTAGTATCAAAAGGCCAAAATCTTGAGCAGGAAGGTATCGAACTTCCCACTGGTCGTATTCTTGGCGACGAACACTGTGACGAGGTTTTACCGTACCACAGCGATTGATAGCACCGCGCAGTTCAACCAAGTATGTTCCGCCACGACCGTTTTCTGTTCGGTCAATAGCGCCTACGTAGCCAGACTTTTGCATGATTTCTAGTACATTGCCAAGCAATTTGCTTGCAGGTGCAAGTTCAACATTGAACTTACCAGCCTGTTCTGCATTGTACATCTTAATTAGAGCGTCATTTAGTGGATCTATTTGCATATTTTTTCCCTCCTCAACTCATTTTCTTAAACCCGATTGATGGTGCAATGTCTCGGAAACATTGACGACATAGGCGAAGCCCATGACGACGAATCATTCCTCTCTTGCGTCCACAGCGTCGGCAGCCGATTGTGCGGCCAATTCTTTCTCCATGATCTCTTGCCATTTTCAGTCCTCCAAAATTTGTAGATTGTAGTTATCCTTGAACCATTGTCTTGCTTCGTCAGCAGTAACATGATGATTCATTCCGACCTTTGCCTTGGCCCTTCTTCTGCGTGAAACACGGTGTCCTGGGCGTTCTAGAACTACTGTGATATCCATTCCGTATATTCCAATATCTGGGTCATACTTCTGGTCTGGGAAATCGGTGTAATCGCTAATTCCAAAAGAAAGATTACCTGAGCGGTCAAAGTTCCATGTTGGAATAACTCCTTCACGAACCCAGAAAGCATCGGTCAAGAACTTCTTAATCGATTCAGAGTTTCTCATTGTTGCTTTGCAACCAATTGGAGCACCTAGGCGGACTTTTAAATCACGGTTTTGGATGCGTCCAAGAGTACGTTGAGGAGTTACACCAGTAACCAGTTTCAACACACTCTCTGCATTGACAAGGCGGTCTCCACCTTCACCAACACCAATATTTACCGATACCTTGGTAATTCGTGGTTGTGACATTGGGTTTGCTGTCTCACTCATTCACTCACCCCTGAACTTGGAAGAGGAACTTTTCCTACTGCGAAGACATTTTCCATGGTAGTACCGAATGTCTCAAATTGAACTTCATTTGGCATACTAGAACGCTTGATGATATGTTCTTTGACTTCAGCATATTCTCCGACGTGAGAACCGCCAGTCAAGAAACAACGTGTTCCTGAAGCGAAACGAATGTGCTCAATAACATCCTGAGATGGCAGAGAAATCTTGACTGAGTCTCCAGTATTGTATTCTGCTGCATCATCGCATAGAATATTTCGTCCATCGTGTAGGTTAACTTGTGTCTTACCACCCTTAATGGTAGTCTTTCCATCAATTCGGCAAACCTTCCAAGATGCTTCCTTAGCAGAAATAGGATGATATTGTAGTCTTCCTCTAGAATCAAGAATACATCGGTAATTGTTTTCACCGATTGTTAGAACATCCATTAGACCAACACCACGACGTGTGTCTTTACAGACACGGCCATCAACTAGTGCCAATCCATTGTGTAGAATGTGACGAACTTCACGAGTTGAACGTGCAAATCCAAGAATATCACGAATGATAACATTGATTGGCATACAAGTATCTAGTGCGTGAGCACCAGGTGCTGCACGTGTTACCCAGATTGTAGTCTTACGTGGAAGAGGCCAACTGCGTGGCATTGCTA
>Ga0206681_10001120_pt1 | contig 12787 bp, 10 predicted proteins | sample M150012015metaG_FD_161048 | JGI IMG/M metagenome (GOLD analysis project Ga0206681, IMG submission 161048) | Ammonia-oxidizing marine archaeal communities from Monterey Bay, California, United States - M1 500m 12015 | ecosystem: Environmental > Aquatic > Marine > Intertidal zone | place: USA...
CGGACAAAAAGTTATGATTAAAGTCCGAAATGTCAATTTGGCTAAAAAGCAAATTGATTTTGAAATAATGCCCCAAGACTAGTCGTTATCTTGATCAAGAAAACTAGTAAAAAATAAATTTAGATGGGTCTAGTCCTAGATTAGCTTACCTAAGGTTAAATATTAGTTTTCTAATATTCTCAATATTTTCCATGTCACATATCATTCGTTCCTCAGGAGCATCAATAGTATCCACTCCATTCTTTCGATAGAAGTCTAGGCAAATATTTCCCGGGGTTAAAAGAGTTTCAGCTAGCGTCCCAAATTCTTTATCGAATCCATCAACCGTTTCTAATAGCTCCTGAGAATAAAAAGACTTGAGGTCAGCTATTTTTAACCCATTTGCAATTGTCTTCCTGTTCTCTATAGAATCATCATGCCAGTCAAATATATCGTCCATATATTGACAACACGCACCAAGCTTATGAAGTGCTTTTTCATTTTTTAATTCTGCGTCCAACAAACTAAAAAGTAACAAGGCTGAGCACCCTCCTTTTTCTTGCGTAATTTTTAAGACTTCATCAGGTGTCGTGTTTTCTAAAAGTTGCTTTTTACTGTTTTCTTGTGCGGCAGTTAATTTTAAAAAACAGCTTAAAAATGAGAGTTTTTTGTTCATTTTTTGAAAAAGTGGCCGATAAAACATCGAAAACATCAATTCTTCGTCATTATCTGGTTGTGTGCTCGGTTCCCTTAAAAGCAAAACTATTCTCTCTTTTGAGGTGTTAGTTTTATCAAACAAATCATCATACAAGGGAGCAAGATGACTGAGTAAAACAATTCGCTCCAGCTCATCATCAGATATCCTTCTGCTAATTAATTTTTCAAAACTCAAGCCCATCAATCCAAAGCTTTTTACATATTGTCGTCCTCGGTTAAAGTGTTTCGACTTAAGTAAATACTGATTTTCTTGGTCTTGGAAGCCTAGTTTTTTATAGAGGCTTTTATAATCAAACGCTTCCAGCTTCTTTAAATATTTGCGGAGCTGCCAAGCTGATTTAATATTTGAAAATATTCCCATCTGCGCTGATAAAAGTACTTTTGTTTATCGAAATGTCATTCTTTAAGAAATATAAAAAGCCGATTGACATACTTTTTTGGATTGTTATCGTTGCCATTATTGCTTATAAATTTGGCTACCAACAAATGGCTCCATCTATTGCTTTCTCTGAATTGTTATTAGTCAATGAAGCTGGTCAAAAATTTAGAATTGAAGATTATTCGGACAAAAATTTACTAATCAATTTTTACCAATCTTGGTGCGGGCCATGCATTCAAGAAATGCCTTCGCTGAGTAATGCTTACCAAAAGTTAAAAGAAGATGACTTTGTTTTTATAGCCGTCTCTGATGAGCCATTTAGCTTGATTGACAAAGTAAAATCGAGAACAGATAATCAAATGATATTTCTACAATCGAAACAAAGCTTCAATCAAATCGGTGTTCGTGCCTATCCAACCAGTTACCTAATTAACAAAAAGGGAGAGGTTGTTTTCGAAAAGGTTGGACCCGAACAATGGGATTCCCCTGAAATGGAGACACATTTTCGGGAACTAGTTCAATAATCTTTTGCATTTTTGACTCTTGTGTTTTTTCATACCATCATGGTTGCTTTTTTACCTCGTGAAGACGTATGAAAAATAATTACTTTATGATTAAATTATCCTTCAAAAACCCTTATTTAATACTAGTTCTAGCAGTTGTCGTGCTTGTTCTTTCTGGGGTTTTGATTCCTAGAATGCCTGTTGATGTTCTTCCGCAGTTTAAAAAATCTGCCATGCAGATTTTGACCCTCTACCCGGGAATGCCGGCTGAGGTTGTTGAAAAAGATATCACAAGTCGTATGGAGCGATGGACAGGCCAATCCCCTGGAATTGAGAAACAGTTATCCAAAAGTTTGATGGGCGTGAGTATCGTTACCAACTACTACGGTGAAGATGTTGATCCAGCAGAAGCTATGGCGAATACTTCAGCGTATGCAATGAGCGACATGTACTATCAGCCTCCGGGCACATTGCCCCCAATGGTTCAGCCATTTGATCCTACAGCAAGTAAGCCGTTGATGTTACTTACTGTTAGCAGTAAAATAAAAAGCGGGAAAGAATTATACGGAATTGCATATTATAACCTACGACAAATGCTTAGCGGTGTGCCTGGAATTGTTGCCCCCGCAGCTTATGGTGGAACAAAAAGAAGAGTTCACATCTATGTTGACCCCGTTAAACTTGAAGCGTTAGGTGTTTCTCAAACAGAAATAAATGATGCTATTAAAGAAAATACCACAATGATTCCTTCTGGTATAGCAGAAATTGGGATGATGAACTACGCGATAGATGCCAAGGGGATGATAATTGATGTCGATGATTTCAATGACATTGTGGTGACCTATAAAAATGGAAAACCAATATACGTTAAGGATGTTGGCCACGCAGAAGATGCAAGTGTAATCCAAACCAATATTGCAAGAGTTGATGGTAAAAGCCAAGTATACCTACCCATTTTTAAACGCCCTGGCGCAAACACAATTGAATCTGTAAACGGTGTAAAAAATGCGCTACCTCAATTAAAAGAAAGAATGCCCGATGATGTTAATCTAGATGTAATTTTTGATCAAAGCTCCTATGTTCGTAACTCAATCACCGGGCTGGCCAATGCTGGACTAGGCGGGTTAGTGCTTGTGATTATTGTATTAGTTCTTTTCTTAGGAAATTTTCGTTCAGCCTTAATCGTATCGATCAGTCTACCTCTTTCTATCCTTTTCTCATGTATCGTATTGTCCATGACCGGACAGGCCATTAACAGTATTACATTAGGTGGAATCGCTTTAGTGCTTGGGCTGTTGGTTGATAATTCCATTGTTGTTCTGGAAAACATCGACCGCCACTTAAAAATGGGCAAGTCTGCGTGGCAAGGATCTCTTGATGCAGCGCAAGAAGTCGCAACGCCCGTTCTCGCTTCAACACTCGTTATTATAGTCGTGTTTTTCCCTGTTATATTTCTAACGGGAATAGCGAAGTTCTTGTTTTCGCCCTTGGCAATTACTGTAGCTGGAGCAATGTTGGGTTCCTATTTATTCTCTTTAACATTAGTGCCTTTAACCGCGGCTTATTTGTTTAGAAATAAACTTCCTAAAACAGGCGGTCAACAAACCCAATCTTCGCCAAACTTTTTCCAGAGATTTATCGAATTCTTACGAAATAAATATGAAGGGAGTTTGATAACGGCATTAAAATACAAATGGGGAGTATTAGCTGCCGTAGCTATGCTGTTTATCTTTTCCTTATACGTTATGAAAAATAAATTAGGCTATGAGCTGTTTCCCCAATCAGATGTAGGGCAAATGGAAATCATGGTTCGGATGGAGTCCGGAACGCCTCTTAAAACTACCGAAAATACCATTATTGAAATGGAACAGCTTTTAAGAGAAGAGCTCGGAAACGACCTAGAGCAATTAATTTCAAACATTGGTGTCTTTTATGACCTACCGGCGGCGTATACTCCCAATTCTGGGACTCAAGATGCCTTTATCGGCATTCAGCTTACAGAAGAACACCAAACTAGCACGTTTAATTATGCAACTCGATTAAGACAACTATTAACCGATAAATTTCCTGGAGTAGAGCTTAGCTTTAACACCGGTGGTCTTATAACAGCCGCCCTTAATGATGGAAAGCCCGCGCCTATCGATGTGCAAATAATTGGCAATAACCTTCAAGAATTGAGGAAAATTGCCGAGCGCATAAGAGACACCATTACGGATATTACGGCTACCCGAGATGTCCGTATTCTTCAACGAATAGACCAACCGACAAAAGACATCGATATCGACAGAATAAAAGCCGCAGAGCTTGGTGTTAAACCTGTTGACGCAATTAAAAATATTGTCTCTGCGTTAAATTCTTCGGCCACTTTCGATAAGGCGTTTTGGATTGATGAACGAAATGGAAACCATTATTATGTTGGCGTTACATATCCAGAATATTTAATTAATGATGAGCATATCCTTTCTAATGTTAATGTGTCTAGCCAAACTCATGACAAACCAGTTCCTTTTAGAAGCTTCTCGAAGATTAGCGAATCGACCAACCCGGTTGAAATAAATCACTACAAGCTTCAACGAGTTTTCAATGTATATTCTAACGTTGAAGGGTCTGATATTGGTTCTGTGTCGGACGAAATTCAGCGGAGAGTTGATGCAATGAAATTTCCTAAGGGGTATAAAGTTAATTTTCAAGGTGAAATTGCAGTGATGAGAACCTCTTTTTCTGACCTGGGTTTGGGAATGGGGCTAGCTGTGCTTTTGGCCTTTCTAATTATCATCCCTCTATTTCGATCATTTCGTCAGCCGCTAATTATTATCATGGCTTTCCCTTTGGGAATAATTGGTGTGGCGCTTCTCATGTGGATAACCGATACCAATCTGAATATTCAATCGCTCATGGGTATTATAATGATGATTGGCATCGCTGTTTCGTATGGGAATATTCTTATTGACAGAATTAACGGATTAATTACAGAAGGCAAAGAGAAAGGCGAAGCAATTATTAGTGGTGCTACGGATCGGTTTCGTCCTGTTTTGATGACTGCCGGAACCACTATTTTTGGATTATTACCTACGGCAATGGCAACAAGCGCAGGAACAGAAGCCAATGTGCCTTTGGCAATTGCAGTAATTGGAGGAACATTCATGGCAACTCTGCTTACTTTGTATATAATTCCTATTCTTTACTCATTGATTGCCAAAAAATAAAACCGACAAAGAATGATGAAAATAAATAAAAATCAACTGGTTATAGCTCTATTGTCCTCTGTCATTTTACTAAGTTCTTGTGAAAATAAAGGGCTTGACATGGAGTCGTCTGCGGTCGATGAGAAACAGATTAACAAGATTCAATCGGTGGAAGTAGTAAATCCAATGGAAAGATCATTCACTGCCGATATTTTAATTACGGGAACAGCCGAGCCAAATCAGAAGGTTATTATTTATGCAATGGAGAGTGGTTATGTGCAAAACATCCTGGTTGACATAGGTGATATTGTTGCTAAGGGGTCTGTAGTTGCGGAATTATCGAACCCAGAGCTGCTAAGACAATTAGAAGAGAAAAAAGCACAATTAGATGCTAATGAGGCCACCTATCAGCGATTAAGATCAATTCAAGAAAAAACCCCGGCATTAACCACAACACAACTGGTAGAGGATGCCGAAGCGGCTTACCTTACTTCCAAAGCAGCTGTTTCCGCTATTCAAGATCGCTTAAGTTTTTTGCAAGTTAAAGCGCCCTTTAGCGGAAAAGTAACCAAACGTATGATTGATAATGGTGCGCTGATTCAGAGTGGGTTAACCCAAAGCAACCCTCAGGGGATTATTGAGCTGCAAGACGTTAACCCAATTCGATTAACTATTCCGTTGCCAGAATCTGATATCGTTTCTATAGCTAAAGGCACTGAAGTTGATGTTTCTTTCCCTGAGCTGCCGGGAGCATCATTAAAGGCCAAAGTGAGTAGAATGGCCGGTGCGCTAGACCCTGCGTCTAAAACTCTTCTCGTAGAAATAGACTTAGATAATTCAGATGATAAAATTAAACCTGGCATGTATGCCAAAGCGCTAGTACGGGTAAATAGCCGAGAGGGCGTTATTTCTCTTCCGATTACGGCTCAGTCCATTTTCCAAAATCAGCCATTTGTTTTAATAGTAAACAATAACGAAGTCGAGCACGTTGCTTTACGAAAAGGCTTGGCGGGAAAAGATTATTTTGAAGTATTAAACCCGGAGATAAATGCTAATTCTTTAGTTATCGTTCAAGGAAAAGGGCTGGTAAAAGCTGGCCAAATTGTAAATCCCGTATTAAAAGGCGAGTAGAGTATGTGTCAACCATTACAGTCTGTTAAACTCCATTTATTTATTCTGTTGTTCGGAATGTCCTCGTTGGCTCTATCGCAGGATAGTTTAGGTTCTATCAATTTGGAAACCGTACTTAAGCTTGGCGGAGCAAACAATCTCACTATTAAAGAATATAAGTTAAGACACGAACTTGCTTTGGCCGATGTTGCAAAAGCAAAGGAGTGGTGGCTGCCCGATTTATATGCTGGGACATCCATTCATCAATTGTGGGGCAATGCCATGAATAGCGATGGTAAAATATTTACTGATGTTAATCGTCAAAATTTTTGGGGCGGGCTTGGCGTTAACGCTTCTTGGGATTTTGGAACGGGTTTGTTTCTTACCGATGCCGCAAAATTAAATACACAGGCGGTTTCGTTCGCAACGGAAGCGGAGCAGAATAACGCTTTGCTAATGACTATAGAAACCTATTATGACTTCCTTGTGGCTCAACTCTACGCCAAAGAGTATTCACAATTGGCTAATCAAGCTGGGGTAATTGCGGCTCAAATCGAAATTCAAGTTGGGGCCGGTTTACTATATGAATCGGAATTACTGCTAGCGCAAAGCAACTTCAACCATCTAAAAGTACAGATGATGTCTGCTCGTGTGGAGCAAAATAATCATTCTGCATTGCTAATCCAATTACTAAACCTAGACCCAAAAACTCAGTTAGTCTGTGTTGATAGCTTGCTTATTCCTATAGAATTAAAGGGTATCGAAACTGGTATAAATGTTTCTAGTTCTATAGAATCTGTCTATAAAAAAAGACCCGAATTAAAAAGCATGGACTTAAGTTTACAGGCATTAAACGCTGCCAAGAAAACAACTACTGCGGGCCTTCTTCTACCTAAGTTTAGTATAGGTGGCTACGGATCGTACTTTGGCGGTGTGTTCTCTCCGGTTAGTCCTACTAGTGAAATTAATGCTTCTCTTGTTTGGGCGGTCCCCGCGGGAAGACTGATTTATGCTGGTGAGTTAAAACAATACGATTGTCGAATTGCTTTGCAGGAAAATCAAATTTCACAAACAAAAGCACGTATTAATAAGGACGTGCTCAGTTCTCGCGCACAAATCTTGTTAGCAAAACAACAATTAGACATTGCTTTAGCCGGGAGTGAATTAGCTGAAAAAGCCATGAATCAGTGCCTGCAAAGACAAAGCCTTGGCACGGTTCGTCCGTTTGAGATATTACAAGCACAAGAAGTATATATCAAATCAAGATTAGATTATCTTACCTCTGTTTCCCTTTATAACAAAGCGCAATATCGGCTTTTTGTTGCCGAAGGCAACAACCTTTAGATTATTAGATTGGGCTTCGAAGATACTTCCGCTTCCGATCTTCTTAAACTAACTATTTCTGCATTTACATGTAGCATATACAATTCATTTTTCTTGCGTTTCTCTATTCATCGTATCTTTGCTGAATGAAAATTTATGTATTAGCTTTCTCTTTCATTGTTGCCTGTTTCTCAATTCAAGCGCAGGGGCCTATGGCTAATGGGCCTGCAGGGAAAAGCGAAGAATCTGAATGGCAAAAAATTAATTTAGGCGGAGGCGTGATTTACGAAGGCTATCTACTGCATGGGAACTTTAATGGTGATGGCACTATGATTTACCAAGACTCTAGCATGTATTCTGGAGAGTGGAAAGATGGTTTACGACACGGCACTGGTACCATGAACTGGAGAAGTGGAAGCGTTTACCAAGGTAAATGGAAAGAAGATCTTATGCAGGGCAGAGGGACAATGCGTTGGAAAAACGGAAATTTATTTGTGGGTCATTTTGAAAACAGCAAACCCTCAGGAAAAGGGACGATGATCTATGCTGATGGATCTAAGCACGCGGGCCTATTTACCAATGGTGTTCCTAACGGGAAAGGGAAAAGTAAAACTGTTGATGGTATTGTCGAAAAAGGGGTTTGGGTAAGTGGTGTCAAGCAATAATTTTTACCGCATATATCTTTGGATTGAGTTAACACTGCTGTTTGTTGTTGTTCCGGTGGCTCTTAGCCAAGCAATCCCGACATGGATTAAGATTGCTGCTGTTTTGTTGGGAGTTGCTTATGTGATTTACGTTTCTAATAAAGTTGGCCTATTAAATACGCGGCTCTTTACCGCTGTATTTTCTTCTGTGAGCAAAAGGTCTTCTTTAATCAGCCTTCTGCTAGTTATAGTTGCAGCTACTGCTTACCGTTATTCTCTCGAACCCTCCCTTTTGTTCCAGGTCCCTCTAACAAGGCCTTTAATGTGGCTAGGAATCTGTTTAGGCTATGCTTTATTCTCTGCCTTTCCTTTAGAGTTTATCTATCGTGTTTTCTTCTATAATCGATACCGCGCATTGTTCGGAACGCACTTTGTTTTTGTGCTTTACAACTCGTTACTTTTCGCTTTAGCTCATTTGATATTTGGCAATAACCTCGTTCTAGTAATAGCTTTTATTGGAGGGCTACTCTTCAATTACTCTTACTCGAAAAACCAATCTTATCTACTTGTAAGTATTGAACACAGCGTTTACGGTTGCTGGCTATTTACAATAGGAATGGCGGAAATGCTGGCGCTCCCCAACTAATAAATCCATTCTAGATAAACGGTTAATGCAATGTCGTCATTTGATAGAGTGATCGTTGCTGGGGTAGAATCAACATGGTCGTTACCCATAAAAGAAAGGTCTCCAATAGCATCATCAGTATCTGGGGAGGGGTCATTATCTAACAGAAATATAGTGTACGTGCTTGTTAGGTTTGCAGTGAATGGAAATTCCTCCGTAAAGCTATAAGTTGTGCCCCAAACAGCATTTTCATGTATGGTTGTGCCAACAACTATCTCTGTTATGCCTTGCTCAATAGATATTTTTAAATCTGCATCATCAATGATGTCCCACATGGTGCCTCCAATTAGGGGAACAAAAGGATCAGTTAACTCTGGCCAATTAGTAACATCTATACTTGTCACTTTGACCGCGGTTGGGTTTGTTTGCTCTAGCACGGTTACGGTAATCGTTTCGGAGTCCTTTTTTCTTTCTTTTTTCGAATAGCATTCTAAAGTTACATCATAGCTGCCTGCCGTTGTGAAAATTAGCTCAATGTCCTCTGTTTCAAATTCTTGACCGTCTGACACTGTCCATAATTGAGTTACTGCGTCTTGACTGCAGTTGGTAAAGACGATAGTTTCTCCTTCATATATCTCTGTTTCATCAGAAGTAAAACAGGCTTCTGGTTTTTTCTGACAACTTGTTAATATTAGTGCTGCTGTTGCAAGGGTAAGTAAACGTGATTTTCTCATAATTCAATTTTTAGTTTGGGAATATTATTCCTTTATAGTTTCCGGCCTCTACCTTTGGTATCGTTGAGCCGTAATGTTCGTTAATCGCTTCTATAAATACATTAGCTGTTAATGCATAACCTTTCGGGTTCGGATGAATGCCGTCTAAAGAAAATACTCCGCCTTCAATATACTTAGTAGAGTAATCAACTCCATCTAAAACTACACCATCTTCGTAAGGTCTTAAAAAATCATAATTATCAACTAAAGCAAACCCGTACTTTTCTGCCGCCTCTCTAATAATTTGGTTCAACGTAAGTGTATGTTCGCGGGCAATTGCTGCTTCGTATTTATCTAGCACTTGACTTGTGGGTAAGGGATCACTTTGCGATTGACCGGTGCCATCAGCAAGGTAATCTGATGCGGTTAGAAGAATCAAATCATCCTCTTCGGCAACCCGAACAACGCCATTGCCTTCGGTAATCCAGATCGGGTACCCGGTAGCCTCTTCATTAATTGTGTTAAACAACGGTATCGAAGTTATGTCTGGAATCGTAGAACACGCGCCATCAGCACCCATTCTGCTGAGCGCTGTTAATACAGAATCGTACTTGTTTCTAAAAACGTTTGCCGGAGTTAGAGGAGTGATATCTATCAACCCAACTCCGCCAATTTCTATCGGGGTCGCTTCACCTCCACTGATGCACCACAATAATAAATCATTATTGCCCAGCCAACAGGTAAAAAAGGTTGCCCCTGATGATTTAACGTGGTCTAGGTAAGATACGTTGTTGATTATTGGTGTGCCAAAATCTAAAAATCTTCCAAATGGATTAAACGATACCACAGCTTGGTTTATCGTTGATGACAAAAAATCTCCCGCTGTAGGAACGCAATCGGTTAGTCTAATTCCCGCAACACCTAAATTATTATATTTTACTGTTTTATCTGCCCAGCTCGACCAAGAAGCGTCTTCACCATATCCTCCTAGGTCGTCTGCTGAAATAACTTCTAGTTCTCCGTTTATCTCGGCCAGATGCATATAGCCTGATCCGTTTGCGGTAGCCAGCGGTTGCACAAATTCTCCAATGTCCGGACTCACCAATTTCATTTGTCCTGCCAATATCGCTGGAAAAGAATTTTCTTGTTCGTTGTATTTATTATGTAATCCAAAATCTTGAAACCCTTGTGTTAACGAATTGCCAATGGCTATATAATTATAGAAGTCGGCCCTTCCTGGCGTAAGCTCTCTGCTTTCGAACTCCGTCTTTAAGCAGCCAAGAAGGCCAACGGCCAAAACCACAGCTGCTCCTATATATGTGTGCGATTTATTCAACTTGAGGTGCTGATTTTTGTTTCTTTTTCCAATCTAAGGCATAGCCCAGACTGATTCCGTAGATATTAACTTTTCGTCTGTAAATCGCACTAAATCCTTCGTCTACCAGCTCTCCTTCTCGCTCCGCTACCTGCCGAATAAATGAAAAATCAATTGATAAATTCTTAACTCCATAAAACCCAACGCCGGCCGTAAAAGATAGGTTGTCAGAATCTGGTAATTCTGGACTGACATAACCATCTGGTATTGGTGAGTTATCGTAATAACAGCCCATTCTCAGGGCAGCCAATTCTTTGTACACAAACTCAACACCCGTACGGTGAGCAAATACGTTGTCCCAATTTTTAGTCACCTTCGTGTCTGGTGTTTCTTCGTTTTCAAAATCAAATGCTAACGTATCATAAGTTGACCAACCCGTTCGATTTATTTCATAATTAAGGTTTACATTCCAAGACTCGCCTTTTGCGAAGTCAAAACAAAAACCTCCCGAGATGACTGATGGCAAGTTAAGTTCGGCAGTGAACCCCGTTTCAATTGGAAACATTGAGCGCATCGAATTAGGAATATTAATGAAATCTGCTTTACCGTCTTTTAATTTAATTTTCATTCCCGATCGATAACTTAACCCTGCTGTTAAACTGATTACACCGGAACTAATTTCTTTCTCAAATACATTGGAAAAAATGCCCACGTTATATCCGTAAGCCTTGCCTTTTCCTGTTAGCCTTGCTTTCCCGTACAAAACATTTACGGAGCTTAGTGGCACTGCTTTTTCGTAACTAAAACTGCCTGTAGTATAAACGAAACCGGCTCCAATGCTAATACGGTCGTGAATCTTATAGGCTACGGTTGGCTGAAACATAAACGTTCTCAATGATATGTTTTGTATAATGTACCTCCCTTGCCAATCATCTGCAAAAGACGATGCAGAACCAAACTGATTGTTCACGCCAAGACCATAAGCAAGCTTCTCTTTATATCGACCTGAGTAGTAAAAATGAATTGGGGTGGCATTGCCTGTTGTTTGATTAATGTTGTCATAATAGTCCGTTTGCAGAGAAACCGAAGGAACAATAATGTGTGTCCCGAAAATTAGATTTTGTGACTTTAGATTCATTAGCCCTCCGGGGTTAAAATATAATGCTGATGCGTCTGTGCATTTGCCTGTAAAAGCGCCACCTATTCCAACGGCTTTTGTTCCTTGTATATTGAGCTGAAACCCACCCGCAAAGGCGATGTTTGCAACAATACTAAAGAATATTATGAGAAATTTATGCAATTTTTAGAATAATGAATGCTAAAAGTAAGAAAATTTATTAGGCGCGCATAACAATGGGCTTAGTTATTCAATAATACTTAATCAAATAGCTTCCCTTTTTGGAATTTCATTCATCGCTCTTTCGGCAATTGCAGTTATTGAAAGAGCTGGATTTACGCCAGGATTAGCAGAAATCATAGAGCCATCAATCACATACATATCACTATACCCAAAAACACGATTGTCTTTATCGATTACTCCAGTTTCTTTGTTCTCGCCCATAACTGCGCCACCTAATATGTGCGCTGTTGAAGGAATTCCAGCAATAGATTCAAGGGCGAAAGAAGACGGTTTACCTTTTGCTATTTGGCTGTATTTTTTGGTTAATTCAATAGATTCCTTAATAAATGGGGTTGGTGGTTTGCCTTGTCCTATAGATGAGCTCATCAACCCAAAAATGTTTCTTTTGAATTTTAGAGTGCTGTCTATTGTTTGCATAAAAAGCAATACCACCGTGGTTTTAGACCAGCTATTAAGAACATACATTTTTACATAGGCCCAGGGCGACCTTATTAGTATTGATGCTGTTTTAAATAATCTACTCCAAGCGTTATTCCCCACAGAATATGGTAAATGAAATAATTTCCAAAACCCAGACCCTTCTGAATATCTAACAACTTCTAGGTGGCTTTTTTCATCGGTATGAAGAATACTTCCTATCGCAACACCTCTAGAAACATCCGAACTGCTGTCTGCCTTAGAAACACTTACCAATGTTTCGTTGTTTGTTCGAATCTCTTGCCCCAGCTTATCCGACAACATCGGTAGGGATTTATTTTTTAGTTTTAAAAGTAATTTAACGGTGCCTAAAACTCCCCCCGCAAAAACAACCCCTTTGCTGACAAACTCTTTTCGCTTAAAAAATCCTGTGCTTGATTTTGATTTAACCACATATCCCTCTCTGTTTTCGCTGCCAACAGGGGCAACGTCATAAACTTCGTTTTCGGCTAATATT
>Ga0206681_10001122_pt1 | contig 12754 bp, 19 predicted proteins | sample M150012015metaG_FD_161048 | JGI IMG/M metagenome (GOLD analysis project Ga0206681, IMG submission 161048) | Ammonia-oxidizing marine archaeal communities from Monterey Bay, California, United States - M1 500m 12015 | ecosystem: Environmental > Aquatic > Marine > Intertidal zone | place: USA...
TCGAAAAGAATTTGGAGATCCGTCTAAAGCAACAAGTATTTTTTTTATTTCAGTTACCATATGTCAAAATCAGTTTTTGTAAAGTTTAAAGACTACAATGATTACCTTGATTGATTTTCAAGAATGAGATTCTTAACTAATATCAAATATCTAATTGAATATAATGATTAGATGGGAAGTGCAAAAACTATGACTATTGAAGATGTAATGACAAAATCAGTAATTTCAGTTGATGCATCAATATCAATTAATGAAGCTGCAAAAATGATGGAAGATACAAAAGTTGGTGCAGTAATTGTAATGGAAAATAACTCTCCTGTGGGAATTGTAACTGATAGAGATTTTGCAATAAAGGTTGTCTCTCAAGCCTGTCCTGTTACATTCCCAATTAAGCACATAATGTCCTCTCCGTTGTTTTCAATTAATTTAGATGAATCTGTAAGAACTGCTGCAGATTTAATGTATGGTAGAAAAATAATGAAGTTACCTGTAATTGATGGTGAGAATATTGTTGGAATAATAACTGCAAGGGACATTGTTAGTTTATTGGCAGTTTGTACAGAAGATGATGTGAGAGATATGTACTTTCATTCTGTAGTGAAAATTTTTGCAAATTATAGTCCGTATAATTAGGAAAATTGAAAGAAATACTCCCAATATTGTTGTTAGTACTAGGAATTTTTTTAATCACTAATTCAACATTAATTGTATTCCTCATCTCGTTCTCTATCCCTGCCTAAGAATGAATTAATCGGTGATTTATTGACCTGATCCTTCATGGTGTAAACTTTTTCAACTCTATTTCTTCCAACTTTGTCTATCAAAACCGACTGTGAGTTGTTCTTGTCTCTAAGGGATTCAGAAGACTTTGCATCAATTGCTCTTCTAAAAGATTGAGATATTTCCATGATGTCACTTGATATCTGGTCTGCTCTTTCTTCACCCATATTTTCATGAGATTGTAATGCCATTCTTTTCCATTCCTTTAACTCAAAGGCCACTGCACCAAACGTGTTTGCTGAAATAAAATGAGTCTTCCACCATAGTGAATCTGAATCCATCTGTTGTTCTTGGAATATAGTGCCATCATCACCCTTGACATTAACTGTCTTGGTAGCTGATTGAATAATCAAATCGATAAGGTCGTTGTGTTTCTCTTGACCTTCAGGAGATGGCATAACGTAACTATACGGATTTGATAGATAAGAGGTGCAAATCAAAATACTGGTAATTGAAAATAATTATAATTATTTTGTGACCAGAAATATTGTATAGTCACAAAAAACAAGTCAACTAAAATTAATTTACAACAAAAGAATAATTTTATTTAATTAATTCTTGATTATCTAATTGTTTTAAGTACCCTTGAATTTGTTCATCCGTTTCTCCACCAAATGTTATCAGGATTTTATCATCGTCAACAATTTCATAATCTCTGATATCTGATACAGATTCACCATTAATGAAATACTTTAAAGAATATTCTTCATTGGTACAAAATGATTTTCCATCTGGGAAAACGTAGCATTGATCATCTAGACCTATTGATAGTGAATTAAAGAGATATTCTAATTCTACTCCTGTAGCATGTTTATGTACAGTTGAACCGTCTCTAGATTCAAAATGTATCCATGGGGATTTTATTTGATAAGCTGGTGCTGAAAAATCAAATTCATCTCCAAATATTTTTACTAAAATTCCTGCGTGTGAATGTTCACTTCCTAATGCTCCGGCATTTTCTGGACCTCCAGGTGCTTCTACAGTCATTGTCAAAAACAAATAACCTGCATAACCTACAATAACTGCAATTACTGCTAATACACCTATTGCAATTAGGGTTTGTTTTCTTTTTTCTGCTGAGTGTTTTGTAGCGTAACTATCACGTTTTATTTCACGCTCTCGTCTCTCTTTTCTGCCCATGAACGTTCAAAGTCTAAAATTTACCCCTATTAAACATTCAATACAAACAATAAATAAAATTGAAAAATATCATTGGACATGACCTGTATTTTTTGTGATATTTTAGATAAAAAACGTGAAGCCCATATTGTATATGAGGATGAAGAATATATTGCATTTTTAGATAAATATCCAATTGATGATGGACATACTTTGGTAATTCCAAAAAAACATCATGAAAAAATCACAGATATGGATTCCAAGGATGTTGGAAAAATCTTTTCTCTAGTTCCAAAGATAGCAAAAGCTGTATTGATAGGTGCACATGCAGATGCATTTAGTTTAGCTCAAAATAATGGAAAGGCAGCTAAACAAATTATTCCTCATGTACATATCCACATTATTCCTAGATATAATAAGAAAGGAACTGTTTGGACAAAACGTCAAATTCCAACTGATGACACATTATCTGAGTTGGCAGTAAAAATTAGAACTGAACTTATTTAGAATGACCAGGATTATAACGTAATATTGCACCCACTTTTCCAAGACTTGCAAGCATGTTTCCATGTTCTGCACTTCCAGAAATAACTTCTAACTGTGAGCCTGTTTTTGCAGCAATTATTTGTAAATACTCTACAATATCTTGTTCATTAACTTCCTTGTCCATAGCTTTACACTCTGGACAAGGATTGTTTTTGTATTCTGTTTTTTTAGGAATTACTAGGGGTCTTTCTACAATATCTTCTTGAATATGTTTACATCGTTTACATAGTGCTTCTACTCTGTGTAGATTTGTATTATCTGTAATGAGTAAAGTCTTGACAACGTTATTTTTTAAAAATTCTATTACTTCTTGTAATCCGTATGAACCTTTACCTGTGTTTGTGTTTATTTCTCTAAACAAATCTTCAATCATTTTTTTCTCTTCAACTAATCTAAAACTACCCAAAATATCACCTGACTTTGCAAATGCTTCTCTAATTCCTTCTGCCCCTGAATAACTTGCATCAATTGTATTGATGATATTATTTTGTAATCTATATTCTAAATAATTTCCATTGATAAAATCTTCTTTTGTAGGTCCTGGCCCTGAGATTATCAATCCTTTAACTGGATATATGTCGATAAAATATTCTCTTGTAGTTTGAGCAACCCTGTTGTAAAAATAACTTAATTCCATTTCTCTTAATTTTTGAAATCTTTTTGCAGATTGTCCACCTTGTCTGTGTTTTCCTGCAACTCCGGATCCTGTTTGAGATAAAACTTCAATTTTATCCCCATGTAACAATCCCCATCCAGCATCTTTTGCATCAATTGCTAAAAAGCCAATTAGATTATCGTCTTTTAGCATATCTTTTAAAATATCTACATGGAAATGATCATCACATCGGTATAGGTATTGATTCAAATCTTTTGGAGGTTCAATCTCCCAAACAGTTACAACTTCACTTCCTAAAGGCCCACCTTCTTCTGGCGGTAATGCCCCACAAAATACAACTAGGCCTCTTGCAGGTGTTTTTTTGTACATTTTTAATTTTGAAACAACTTTACCTAGAGAATCAACTACATGTGATCTTGTTAAATCAGACTTTATGTTATCTGCAGTTCCTTGTTCTTGTTGAAGTGAACCAATAATTTCATGAAGTTGTTTTCCTTTTGGTATGTATACTGTAATTAACTCAGTACCTCTACCTGCTTTTTTTGATAATTCTTCTAATGCTTTTCTAATTTTATACAGTTTAACAGAATCTACTTTCTCTACGTTTATTTTCTCTCTCATTTCTGTTTTCTTTTTAATATGCGAATATTAATTGATTCACTTCTATTCTCATTTTACTCCCAACTCATCAAATGTTTTTAAAAATACATCAAGAGGTTGATTTCCACGTATTTTGATAATTTTATCTCCATTGAATACTAAAAATGATGGAGTTGCATCAATTCCTATCTCTTTACCGAATTGATAATGAGAATTTACATGATCTTTGTAAGTATGATTATCTAAACAATTATTGAATTCTTTCAAATTTAGATTAATAGTCATAGCAAACTGATTTAATGATTCTCGAGTAATCCATCCTGTTCTTTCACCTCCCCAGTTTTTATACAATTCATCATGATATTGCCAGTATTTTTCTTGATCTTGTGCACAATATGATGCCTCAGAAGCTAAAAGTGAATCTGGACCATTTAAGGGATAATCTTTGAAGACCAGTTTTACTTTACTTGTTTTTATGAAATCTTCATTGATAATATCCAATGTATTTTGATGAAATTTATAACAAAATGTACATTGATAATCTCCCCACTCTAAAATTGTAATTGGTGCATTAGGATCTCCTTTAATGGGTGATCCATTTTCAATTAATTTTGAAACAGTGTATGTTTTTGAATCATTAGAATCTGTAGAAGAAATCACCAAAATTGCTCCTGCAGCTAAACCAATTAGAATTGGGATTAGTAAATAATAAAATTTCATCATTTATGAAAAAAATGGATTATTGTAAATATCTTCGTTAAATTTTGAGATATAATTAGATCCAATAATTTTAAATTTATTTTGATAGATCAAGATGATATTTGATAATCTTCATTGTCTATCAAAGAACATAAATAGATTCAACAAAGTTTACTATTCATGTCAGAAATTAGACAAATTGGTGTATCAAAAACAAGTGTTTCTAAAATTGCAATTTTAGCATTGGCTATAGTGTTTGCAGCAGGATTATTTGTTGTAGGTTTTGATCAAGGTCATATCTTTAGTGTAGTATATGGTGAACAAGCATTTGTTGATCTAACTATCCATGAGCTTACCCATGATATGAGACATGCAGCCGGATTTCCGTGTCATTAAGATTTAATTTCCTTTTTCTAATTCTATAATAACATCTTAGAATCAAAGTATTCTATTAATTGGTATAATTTAGTGATATTTTATGAAAAGTGCTCTCTTTATTGTAATTGTTATAATTTCAGGTGCCCTTGCAGGAGCAATTCATGGCACTGTTAACTTTGCAATAGTAGAACCTTATCTTGATCAGGCAATTGGCATTGAAAATGAAAATCTTTTTGCTTCTGGTGAGGAAGATGACAATCCTCAATTTTGGGCAGATTATGAAGAGTATAGGGTCTGGCAAAAAAGTGGGCAAGTTTTAGCTGGAGTAATTTTAGGGATTGCCATGGGTTCGTTATTTGGAATTGTATATGCGTTATCAAGAAATTCTTTACCAGGTAAAAACAATGTAACAAAAGCTGTAGTTCTTGCAGGAATTATGTGGTTTACTATCTATTTAATTCCATTTTTGAAATACCCTGCAAATCCTCCAACTGTAGGTGATGCTGAAACTGTAGTTCTTAGATCAATTTTGTATTTGTCATTTATTGTACTTTCAGGATTTGGTGCAGTTGGATTTTACAAACTATCTCAGAAATTACAAAACAATAAAAAATATTTGGGATTACTTGGTTATGTTATTTTTATTATCATTGCATTCGTTGTAATGCCTGAAAACCCTGATGAAATTACAGCTCCTATGAATTTAGTTAATGAATTTAGACTCATGTCTGTTCTTGGTGTAACATCCTTTTGGGCATCAATAGGGATTATTTTAGGATTATTTTGGAATAAATTTGATAAAATTAAAATTTAATTTTAATAGTATTTACTGTTCTTGTTCTATATAATGAGAATATATGATGAACTTTAAATAATTATGATGTAAATGAAAATTAAATGGTAAAACGAATTACATTGCCTCAATTAAAAAAATATGATATCACTCAAAAAGTAATTGAGTCTTTAGCTGATTCTGAATCTCGTGCCATTGTATTTTCCATAGTAAAAAAAGGAAGTACTGCATCTGAACTTTCCCATAAACTCAAAATACCTTTAAGTTCAGTTTACAAAAAAATTTCTGAACTTGAAGAATTAACACTCATTAAAGTTGAATCCTGGAATCTGTCTGATAAAGGAAGAAAATTCAAAGTTTATCGAAGTAGGATTAAACACGCTGAAATTTCTATAAAAAAACCTGAACCCGTTTTAATATTGGAATCTAATTAGTTACATTATGTCTAAAAAAAGTGTGATTCAACTATCGGAGTTCAATATCACTCAAAAAATTATTGAGTCTTTGAGTAATGTATGTACGCGTTCTGTATTGTTTTCCATTAAAAATGAGTCAAAGGATGTGACACAAATTTCAGATGAATTAAAAATATCTATTTCCACAGTTTACAAGACATTATCCCTTTTAGAAGATCTTGCTTTGGTAGAAGTTGATCATTTTGTAATTTCTCCTGAAGGTAAAAAAATTAAACATTATCGTAGTAGAATCGGAAAAGTTGAAATTACTTTAGATGGCCCTGAACCTATTCTAAATTTATATCCAAATATGGATTCTCCTGAACCTATTATTTAATTCTCATTCTATGGATTTAGAATTAATATCTAGAATCAAACTTCACTTTAAATAAGTTAGGCAAAACTAATTTTCTAATCACAATGAAACAAAAAATGATATTGACACTTGTTGCTACTATTGTAGTATTGGGTGTTTCTACAACAACAGTATTTCAAAATGCCGAAGCAGAAAGTTTGATTCCATCATGGATTAAAAATAATGCTGCATGGTGGGCTGAGGATACTATAGATGATGCAACTTTTCTACAAGGTATTGAATATCTAGTTGAAAATAAAATCATTAATGTTTCATCTGAATCAAATATTGCCGATGTTAATTCTATAACTATCGGATTTATTCCTGTTGAAAAAGCTGATGAATTAACTTCAAAAGCAGAAGATCTTGAAAAATTTTTAGAATCTGAAATTGGAATTGATGTTGAAATAGTTGTTCCAACAAATTATGAGACCATTATCGAAGGAATGAGATTTGGTCACATTGATGCAGCATTTATGGATACTGGACCTGCATGGATTACTCATCAAAGAACAGGTGCAGAAGCTGTATTGGCAGAATTAGTTAAAGGCAAAGTAAATTATCAGGCAACAGTTTGGACATTAGCGGACAATGAATCTATCAACACTTTAGAAGACACTGTTGGTAAACGTGTTGCATTTACTAGTATAACTGGTTCTTCAGGTTTTGTTAGACCTATGGGTACATTAGTTACTGAGGGTCACATTACCATTCAAGGTGACGACATAGTTGCTTTAGAAATGGCACTTGCAAATAATTTCAAAAGCTATACTTTTGCAGGTGGATACAAAGCAGCTTTGAATTTACTACTCAACGGTGATGTGGATGTTGCATTTGGTTCAGATATTGCTCCACAAAAATATCTTGAGTTAGAAGATCAAACAAAATTACGTCCAGTAACAACAATTGGACCCGTACCATCTCACGTATTCATGGTAAGTTCGGATATGTCAGAATCTACAAAAGACAACTTAGTTGATGCATTGATTAAACTCAACTATGATGAGAATAATTCCATTTTAACTAATTTGTATGGTGCTGAAGCCCTAGTTCCAACAACCACTACTATGCACATAGGTGAATTTGGAACTTTTATTGATGTCTTAACTGGTCTTGATCAAAAAATTCTAGACAAACATGATAAGAGCAAATAAAAACTGCAATTTGTAAAATGAAACAAATCACAATGACCAAAAACCCTTCTTTTTCATTAATTTCTACAAACAAAATTATTCAAATGAATGATGTTTGGACATCATATGATTCAAAAAATTTTGCATTAGAAGGTGTGAATCTTTCAATTGACAGAGGCACAAACTATGCCATTGTGGGTCAATCAGGTTCTGGAAAATCAACTTTACTTAAATTAATGAATGGAATGATGATTCCAAGTAAGGGTACGATTAAGATTGATTATCAGACCCCAAATATGAATAATAAAAAATTCAAAAAAATGATGCATACCATCGGTTATATTCCTCAAAGTTTGGGACTTGTAAAAAACATCAGTGTTATTGATAATATTTTGATTGGTGCATTACCTCGACTAAATACAATACAATCCATACTAAAACAATTTCCTGAAAATGAAATTCAAGAAGCAAAAAAGATTTTAAAATTAGTTGGATTATCTGGAAAAGAATCAAGAAAAACATACATGTTAAGTGGTGGAGAGAAAAGAAGAGTTGCAATAGCTAGGGCATTAATGCAAAAACCTACAATACTATTAGCTGATGAAATAGTTTCAGAATTAGATCATGTAACTGCTCGAGAAATTATGGATTTAATTTTAGATGCTCAAAAGAAAATGAATTTGACTGCAATTATGGTCCACCATGATATGCAACTTGCATTAGAATATGCAAATCGTGTTGCTGTAATTAAAGAAGGTCAAAAAATTTTAGAAATTGGTGTTGAAGGCAATACCATAGTTGATTTTCAAACAGGTGATATGAGTATAGAAGAAATTATGGAGATGCACGATACTGACCCCAAAGAATAACATCATAATTGGTATAATTGTGGCTTTGTTGATAGTTGCATCATATAATGTAGATGCCAATCCTGTTGACTTTGCTGAAGGAATACCTAATTTAGGAATCATAATTTCGGAGATATTCGTTTTTGAATCAATTGTTGAAGATCTAAAATATATTCCAACTGCATTATGGGCAATGTTTGAAACTCTTCAAATGGCGTTTATTGGAACTGTAATTGGTGTTGTAATTGGTTTACCTTTGAGTATGCTTGCAGCACGAAATCTAAATAACAAATTTGTTTATGCTCCCGTCCGAGCTCTTTTAGCAATTATTCGTACATTTCCGTCTATTTTATGGGCGTTATTGTTTGTAATTATGGTTGGATTGGGACCATATGCGGGAGTTTTGGCAATTGTAATGTATACAATTGGATTTGTTACAAAATTACAATACGAGTCAATTGAAACAATCGATTCTGATCCTATGGATGCTGTAAGTTCAATTGGTGTTTCAAAATTTCAGTTAATTCGATATGTTGTACTTCCTGAATCTGCCTCACATTTACTGGGTCAAATTCTTTACATGTTTGATTACAATGTACGTCAAACCAGCATTCTAGGAATTGTTGGTGCAGGTGGAATTGGATTTTTTATTATTAATTATATTAAATTCTTTGAATATGGAAAAGCAGCAATTTTCATGGTAATTGTTTTGATTACTGTATTAGTAATAGATTGGGCCAGCGTCAAAATACGAGACAAATACATCATTAAATCCCAACACGGAATGGAAGTCACATCAAAGTAACTAATCACCCTGTAGAAATTAAATCAAAATTATTTTTTAATTAAATTGCAATTGATTGCATTTGATACATCTTCTTAATGTATCATATTTGCTAAAAATAATTACAATTGGGTTGAGTGATTGTGCACCTACAGTTTTTGATGTAGGTTTTTATTTTTTTAATTGAATTTTGTGAAATTATTTAAGATCTAGTTTTAATTTTTTGATAAATCTTATTATCATTGTTCCAATGCCTAGCATTAATCCTCCAACTATGATTCCTACATACGAAAGCCAACTAATTGGAACTGTTGAGAAATACATAATTGTTGCAAATAATATTGAGATTCCAGCAATAATTAGTAAATATGCAACTTTTTTTGCAACCGATACTGCCTGTTCACGTTCCATGATTTACAAAGAAAATGTTTCTTGATTTACCTTTTTGTTTTTCTAAAAGAAATGAGAAGAACCCCCATTCCTCTTCTGTTGTATATTCACGTCTCAACAAATTTTGTTCTTTCATGAGCATATAAGACCAAGAGAATATTTACCAAAGCAGAAAAATTTTATCAAAGTAATTTAGTAACAAAAAATTTATTTAATCTTTTTTTGAATTTGTTTGAATTTGATTACAACTACCACAACCATTTTTCCTAGTACCAAACCAAATTAATGCAGATGGTAATAACAAATAAAGAAACATTGCATTTTCAAATCCAAATAATTCTTTATTTTCAAAAACAATTCCATACGCAATAATGGAGGCAGATATGATTAAAGACACTCCAGATATTTTATTTATTTTATCTTTTAGTGACATTGAAATTATCTCTTTATGTGGTAATTTTATCTAGTTGATTTGATTCAGCAGCTGTTTTAATTTCTCTGGCAATTCTTTTACCCATACTCATATTTTCATTAAATAATAGAGAGTAATATGGAGAGCCATCCATGTAGATGTTACTTCCTGCTACAATTCTTGCTGAAAACTCAAAAGATTTGAATTGAGCATTTTCATCATACACCCCTTCTATACAAAATGGTCCATTCATTCCAGGTGCTACCATTCTTTTTGATGCCTCTACAAAATTCTCACCCATTTCATAAACTTGCTCTAATAATGATTCTCGCAATACCAGTGGACTATTTCCAATCACGTTAAATGATGGAACTTTAGTTAACTTTAGCTGTTGTTCTGCAGGTATTCTTGCCAATCCTTCAATGTCTGATTCATGTCTTTGATCAACTCCAAAAAATTCTAATTCTTCTTTTAATGGCGAATAAAAGAATTGTAAATACGCCAAAACACCTGCTGCATATTCTTGAATGTAAAGTGTTTCATCCTCAGATAAAACGCCTTCAGAAATTAGTTGATTTCTTTTTGTATTGTATTCATCATGGTTTGCAGCCATAAAGTAACCCTTGCCCCCAGCTGCTCCTTGTCTTTTTACAATTACCATTTTATCAATATCTTTAGGATTAGAAATTGGTGCAGGCATTGGTAAACTAGCTTCTCTCATCAGTTTCTCTTTCATTTGTCTGTCTGACTCCCAACGTAAAATCCATTTATTTCCAAAAATAGGAGTTTTAATTGATTCAATTTCTTCAGAACTCATTTGTGCAATTAGTGTACCGTGTGGGATTAGTATTGCATTATTTTGCTCTAAAATGGATTGACATTTTTGGTCTAACACCTCTTTGAAGGAATCTACAATGATTAATTCATCAATAAATGGAAATCTTTTGTATAATTTTTCACGTTTTTTTTCACATACTAGAATCGTTTTGAGTCCTTCATCTTTTGCACCTTTTAAAACCTGTAAAGAACAGTGAGATCCTAGTGTTGCAACTGATACCATGATGTTTGTGATTATTTTCTGTACTTTATGAATTATTCTTACAGCAATTTGTTTTACCGTAGGTAAAAATGGTTTTTTGGTTTGTTTTTAGTATCATTAAACATTAGTAACTAACTTTTCATTAAATATGTCAAATGCATCGTGTTTCATCAAGTAATGAAATTAGTTATACTAGTGGGATTTACGCACGATTTAAGATTAACACTAAAAAATTTGATTTGAGGATACATTTGATGAGTATGACTACCGATGATCTAACTCAAAATGATACTTTCATCTTAGAAAATACAACCTACGTTTAATATTGATTAATCTAAATCAAAATATTGAAAAATATTTTTCTATTAACTATACTTTTGGCAATTATCCCTATCAGTACAGCTTATGCTCAAAGTGTTGATGTAGATGGTACATGGTATTTGGGAGAGGGTCTTAAAGATGGGGATTATTTTGAATACACTTTATGTGAAATTGATCTTAATGCATGCTCTCCAATTGAATTAAAAATTTGGATTAAAGGTGAAATACAAAATGTAAGTGAAACATTATGGGATGCACAAATTCTAGTAATTGATGCAGATAAAACAATCAAGGGTTCATGGGGATTGGGAAAAACTGTACCCACACCAATACTATTTGATGATGATTTATCAGAATACGCAGCTGCATTCAAATCTTCAATTGCATGGATTTCATCTTTTGCTACATCAAATGAAAAAGATAGAATTCATGGACCACAAGAATTTAGAGCATCATCATGGGGATCATTGGGCCCAGTTGGTGGCGGATTAGAATCAAATTTGACTCCAAGTAGAATAGAATCAATTACTATTGAAGGTAAAACTACTGATGCTGTAATAGTTGGATGGTATAATGATAAAGATAATGAAATATGGTTAGTGGATAATTTCCCATTTCCAGTAAAGGCATTAACTTTTGCAGGAATTAATTCAGATAATGTCCCTGTAATGTTTGAATTTAATTTAACACAGTATAAAGAAAATGTAACGGTAGACCCATTTGGTGACATTGAGGAAACAATTCAAAAATCAGAATTACTAAAATGTGAAAAAGATTTTTTTGATTATACTAGTAAGAGAATACCTACAAACACATATTCAATGATGATTCAATATAATTATTCTCCAACATATCCAGTTGAAGGATGTGAGATTGATTGGAAAATTTATTTCTATAGTAAATACAATGACATAGAAATATTGGAGCAAGTTAATTATGATATTTGGGTAGTGGATGAAAATAACAATAAACTATACTCTTATGCTGAAAATATAGGTAAAGAGAAACTGTACAACGAGTTTGGCCAAGTAGAACATAGATTACAATTAGAACAAGGATCAGGATTAATTAGATATGCAATATTTGTTCACGGTTTAGGACTAGAACAACAAATGGATACTACACAAAGTGGATATGCCATTATTGAAGTAGAAGTTGAAAAAAATCCACTATTACAAGAAAGTACCATGCAACAAGTACCAAAAATCCCATCTTGGATTAAAAATAATGCTGGATGGTGGGCAGATGGTACCATTGATGATGATTCATTTGTTTCAGGAATAGAATATTTAATTAAAGAAAATATCCTTCATGTCTCTTCTAATTTTGTAGGATCGACTTCGGATGAAATCCCATCTTGGATTAAAAATAATGCTGGATGGTGGGCAGATGGTACCATTGATGATGATTCATTTGTTTCAGGAATAGAATATTTGGTAAATACGGGCATTATTTCTATAAATTAAATTCTAAAACTCAATGATTC
>Ga0206681_10001127_pt1 | contig 12692 bp, 7 predicted proteins | sample M150012015metaG_FD_161048 | JGI IMG/M metagenome (GOLD analysis project Ga0206681, IMG submission 161048) | Ammonia-oxidizing marine archaeal communities from Monterey Bay, California, United States - M1 500m 12015 | ecosystem: Environmental > Aquatic > Marine > Intertidal zone | place: USA...
AAATATCCACACTTGCCCCATACATTGGTGAAGATCGTCCAAATCCTTTGGAGGCTCTCTTTGGTTGATTAGTAATGTCATCTAATTCAAAAATGAAATACTGCCTAAAATGGCTAATTTCGAGGGTCGGGCAAATTCTTGCCCGCGCTCTTCATATAGGGTCGTGCGACCATAATAATTGTGGATAAGAAAAATAATAATAAAAACCGCCTAAAATCGCTAATTTTGAGGGCCGGGTAATTTCATGTTTCCTTACTTTAAATAGGGTCAAAGGAAAGTTACAATTGCTAATATGAATCATTCTTGTTGTGACATTATAGGGTATCTTGGCCGAAAGTTTTATCGTCTTGTGCGTGTAAGTTAGTATGTTGGCGATAACAACACCGTGCAGTGGGTTATTTTCCGTAGCCCCTAATGCTCACCCGACAACAAAAGGATTGTGCGACTCCTTGACAAGATTGCACCATAAAATGGAGGAAGAAAGACATGAATAATGAAAAAGAAAGAAAAAAAGAGAAGAAAGAAGCGTGTGAAGAATGTGGGTCAACTGAGTTTACCATCGACGATATTCGCGCAGAAAAGATATGCGAGTGTGGATTGGTAATCGACTATCAAGTGTTCGGCGCTAACGATGATACTCGCCAATTTGGTGAAAATGCAACCACTACTGGAGTCAGAACATTTGGTGTGACCGACAAGAACAACGCCATTGGTAGCGCTACAATGTCTAAGAAGGATATTAGAAAATTGTCAGCCAGCCAGAGAAGAAGCAATTACAAAATTAGACTAGTGGAACGTGGTACTGTACGCGATAAACATCCATTCTATGGTAAAGTTATGAGAGACTTGGAGAGTCGTTATGGCCTTTATACTGCATTTGGTATAGAGCATTTGGCTCGTATGTCCTGCCTTCCACTAACTGATGAGCAAGAGAACATACGTGAAGGTTTGAAGAGTTGTGACCAAAAGAGGCTGGCAATGCCGAAGCAATCTATCTGTCGCCAAAAGGCTGATTTGAAAGGTGACTCTGAGGAAAGCAACGCTAGAATTATTGCTATTGCACTAGCGGAACTTGGAGGCGATTTGCAGATCACTTCTAAGATTGACCGTCGCTTTGACCTACGGCGCTTTGGGCTAACCAATAAGCAGATATCATCTGCCAAGTCAATTATCTTGAAGCATTACAAAGCTCGCATCAGTTTCCTTGAGGAGCCAAAGCCTCGCAGAATCCATCCAAGTGAATTACGTTGTAATGATACTGATCAAGTAATCGCTCATCTTGAGGGCAACCTATTTGCTTCATTAAGCGATGCTGACTCGGATGCTGTTCACAGAAATGCGGCTTACAGGTTGGACCTTTTAGGCGAACCTGGTGATGATAAAGTGTCACCATTAACTGTCAATACCAACATTCGCATGGTTATCGCCTGCGTATATTATGCTACATTGCAATCGCTTGGCCTTGCAGAAGGACTCTTGAATCGTGTAGCTTTGACCTGTCGCCTTACTGGCAGCGGTGTTTCATCTCGCCTTGAACAATTCTGCAAGGAGGATGCTACTGGCAACTTATTCGTCGATGGAGCCTTTGATGATTTTACTCTATTCTGATGCGTAATATCTACCGCTATCAAATCAATTGATATTGAATAACTAATGGCCGAAATTGCCGTTAGGAGATGATGATATAGGTACTAACTGACTCCAGTTCTAATTATTGAAATAATTCTCGCAGATGATACGCGAACTGTATCATGATACACAAATGCACGACCGCGCCATTCTCTTCAAATAGGGTATCTCGGTCACGAGATAATTCCGAGGTGGCAATATGCTCTCAAATACAAGAAATGAAACAATACGCCGACGCCAAATATTATCGATGTCTTTGACAATCATCTTTTTGATGATATCAAGCCCTTTACTATCATTAGTACAACCAGATTCTTTTGAACAAGGAGATGCCGAAACAGTATTTGTCAAGCAACAACTCATTGGACAGGCTCCTGCACAATCCACCGACCAAGGTGGACAAGGTGGCTGGGCTGGCAATCAAGAATCTATTGGCCCTAATGGACATCCTGCACTAAGCGATATCATGTGGAATGATGCTGGAATTTCATCTGGAATAATATTAGATATTTCTGCTTTGGAATCAGTAATTCCATCTTATTCAACATTCTTGGAAGAATCGAATAAAGAGGACCACGACAACGATGGAATAAATGACCTCGATGATTTAGATGATGACAACGATGGAATATACGATTTGTTAGAGCGTTTTGATGGATGCTATGGAACAGACCCATACGACCATGATAACGATGGAATCCAAGACCACTTGGATTGGGATGATGATAATGATGGAATTATCGAAGGGCCGCTTGATTACGCAGCACTTGAAGGACTTGGCCTAGACCCAAGAAATGTATCAACCGACCGATATCTTGACGCTTCTACTATTCACCCTTGGACAGGACAACCAGTTGGAGCATTCTATCTCGCAGATCAAAATCCGTTTGACCACGACAACGATGGAGTTCCCGACGAGGATAGTGACGGTTCAGGGTCAGGTAGCTATGATGAAGATGATGATAACGATGCGCGAATAGACCAATTCAAATGGCCTTGTGATTTAGACAACGACGGAACACAAGATTATTTTGATGATGATGACGATGATGATGGCGTTATAGATGTTGAAGATTCACACCCATATGACTCTTCAATAACTACCTCTCACATTCAAGCTGGTAATATGTATGAAGCTTATCGTACATGGACTTTCAACGAATACAGAACTTACTCTGGCGGTGTTGATTACATTGCATATGAAGCAGCACGTGTTGCTGCAGCAGGAACACACGGAGTGACCTCTGGTTTCGGAGCTATGGGGGCGCAAGGTACTCCGTCATTTACTACAATTGTAGATGGTGACTTAGATTTAGACGGCATACCAAACTTCCTTGACCCAGACAATGATAACGATGGAACACCAGACAGTGCAGATAACGACGATGACAATGATGGAATTCTTGATATGACCGACCCAGATGACGACAATGATGGCATCCCTGATGTTTGTACTAACATTGACACCAACGGCGATGGTTTGAATGATTATACAATGAGCAATCTAACTGCACCATTCCAAACTCCTGGTGCAGATACAGACTCAATTCCGGGAATTGATTGTGAAATTGATTATGACTACGACCAAGACGATGACCGTCTTAGATTCCTCGACCAGAACTACAATGCAGTTCCAGATTGGATGGACCCTGATATGGGCGGTACCGCTTCACCAGATAACCTTGGAAATATTTTAGTTAGTGGAGACGCATCTAATTTTGAATATGACCTTGATGATGATCAAATACAAAACGAGAACGATTCATTCCCATTAGACAAGACTTCTGATGTAGCAACATGGAATTGTCCTACTATTGCAAATCCAAATCCAATATCCCCGGATTCACGCTGTGTAACACGTCGTGCTTCACATTCACAATTCAATGATTGGGATAATGACGGCATAAGCAACTGGGAAGATGTTGATGATGATAATGATGGAATTTTGGATGCATTAGATATTGATTGGGATTGTGATTTAGATAATGATGCAGATTTGCATACTATCAATGGTGCTCTCTATCGTGATGATGGACCTAATTCAGTCGATTCCGATATTGATGGAGATGGACTTGAGAATAGTATTGATTGGGATGACGACAACGACGGAATTTCAGACTTGTATGACCCTGATGATGGTAACTGCGGTGTTGTTGACCACGACATGGGCGACGCTTTTGGCAGACCATATTATCCAATGGATGATGGTGGTGCTCTGGACGGAAGTGCAGACTCACAAACATATACTGACAACACTAGTGATCACTGGAACATGGTATACATGCACAACCCATTCCAAGATGTAATTCTAAATTATAATGGATATGATGCAACAACAAATCCGGTTACAGGTGGAACAGTTCCAGAATTTTATTGGTTTATGTACACACGTTGGTCACCATATAATGGTGGAAACGAGTGGGATATTGATAGTGATGGAGATTCCCTAATTAACGGACTGGACACAGACCAAGATGCAGATGGATTACCAGACTGGTGGGACCAAGATGAATCAAATGATGGTGTACTTGACGTCAACGATATTAGAATGGGTGGATCATTCAATTTGACCAGTTGTGGTTGGACAGTCGGTAATCTCGGACAGGGATTCGTTTGCGGTTATGCTTACGCTCTTGCATACCATATGCCATTGAATGGAGTAAATGCTCAAATGGGCTCACCTTATTCCATTCGCCCAGATGCAAACTGGGACGAGGGTGCATTCGGAGGCGGCCCAACAACAGGTAACTGGAGTTGCACCCCAGGTGCGGCCGGTGGATGTTACCACTTCGAGTTCAATGGACAAAAGAGCGCTGCACTTTCAAATGTTGATATGACAAATAACAGAGATTCATTCATTACATGGTTTGGTCTAACAACTGGACTTTGGCAGTGGAACGTTGATGGAATGGGCCCAAAGCACTTGGACGAATTCCCCGATGAACTTGGTGCGGATTTCTTAAAGAATGATGTTGATGGAGATGTTGACGGAGATTTCACAAATTCCACTGTAGATTTAGATGATGATTATGATAATGTTTATGACTGGTTTGACGTCGATGATGATAACGATGGAATATGGGATTATTTTGAAATAGATAGCGACAATGATTTGGATAATGATGAAGGTCAAGAATATGGTGGTGCATTCTTCACCGGAAAGAATTGTGTAGACAATGACGATGACGGAAATGATGTTGACGTTGATGAAGATGGTTGGTTCCAAGCAGTTTGGGACCAAGGTGTAATGTCACAAGGTCTACGCTCGCCAAAGTATTACGATGTTGACAATGACAACGACGGAGTGCCTGATGCTGAAGATTGGGATGATGACAATAATGGAATCAGCGATATTGCACAAGAACAAATGCCAAATTGTTTCTGGGGAGAAGAACAAATGCCATGGGACAATGACAATGATGGAATTGTTGACTGGATGGATGATGATTGGGACGCAGATGGACTCTCCAACACGGTCGAACTCGCAATAAGTCTAACTCAAGCATTCGACCATGACAACGACGGAACTCGTGATGACATTGATTTGGATGATGACCAAGATGGAATGCACGATGTGGATGAAGTATTACTTTGGCCAACCCGCTTTGACCGTAATTCAACTAATCCTTGGGACCACGATGATTTTGGTAGTGGTGAAGGAATAGCTAACCCACTTGACCCTGGAACTGGTCCTGATGCAGTAGATAACGACGATGATAATGATACTCGTGAAGACCCAGACTTTGACCATTTGGAAAATACTTTCACTAGCGACTCATGTTATGGAGGAGCCGAATCAAGCGATTGGGATCACGACAATGATTGTGTTCTCGATGAGGATGATAAAGCTCCAACATTCATTACTATGAATGTTCCAAACAATCTGTGGATAGATGCTCGCTCTCCAGCCATTTTCAGTGGACACGTAGATTGGGTGAATCCAATCTCTGGACAAATGGAAGACGCTGTTAATTTGCCAGTACAAGTTACCATCAAATGGACTGCCAATGGTACAATAGCAGTTCAAACAACCGATGTTCTAACCAATGCAGGTGGAAACTTCAGCGTTGGACAATTCCTATACCCTGAAGATTTGACAGTCGGTGATAGTTCGACATATGTAGTATATGCTGAAGTAACTGAAATGTTCGCATTCAATGGAAACACCTCCCAATCCTACAATGTAGGAGTAGAAGCAAACCTAACCGTTGATTATTCTTCTTGGGAATACTTCCGCAGCGATGAGCAACCATTCTGGCTTGATTTCAAGGCACATTATGCAGCAGATTGGGAACGTGGACTATTCGACAACCGTATCAAGAATGCACCGATTACTTTCTCCATCTATGGGGGAATTTTCGGTAATCACACTCACGCAACAAACTTCACTGGATTTGGTGGAGAAGGATATCGAACCGACTCATCCGGATGGGCATCTTTGACCTTCATTCAAGATTTGGGTATTGCAGGAACTTGGAAGCAAGTTCGTTGGAACTCAACAATGGATAATGGAGTTGGACAAATTCCAGGTGGTTATGAAGAAATCGTATGGAACCCGACAACTAAAGAACACAACATAGTTGTAGATCATTTGGGAATTCCAGTAAGATATGATTATACCAATACAAGTTTACCTTCAGGAGATATTGAAATCATTGCAAGAGTTTCACCAGAATTAGCAAGTGAATGGCCATTCCCTTGGTTACATGGCGATGAGGCATCACCATTCCGAGTTCGTATTATGCATCGCATGAATATCGAAGGTCAGTTGATTGCAAACGGTGTTAACCCAGTATACTACTTTGACTCAACCATTAACAATGGTGATGGTACCTTTGGTAACTGGGCTACCCTATTCCATGCACAAGCTTTGACTGCTGCAGGAATTAACTACAATGATATTGCAAACTACAAGCCATACCCTACAAATTGGGATGGCGACCCAGCTACATTGTTAGGTGAAGCAGCAAGACTACGTAATTTCATAGCAGTGAACACAACACATTGGCAAATCAATCTAGTCAATGGCGGAGATTCTAACCTACCACCTTGTGGTGCTGTTGACCCAACAGATCCGCAAAGTCCAGTACGTTGTGAAATTGTTCCAGAAATGAATACTGGAGAAGGCTTCCAAGTTATTGGCACCATTACTAATAGGACCAATCACGCTTGGGATGCAGACCCAATCGCTTTACAAATTGACGTTGACCATAATGGCCAATTCATGGGTGCTCAAGAAACAGCATACGCACAACGACCAATCATGACGGACGGAGATGCAAAATACGATTACAACTGGTCTTGGTACAGTCAATACAGTGCAGGAACATATGGTGTAAGAGTTGATTTCACTAACTCAGCATACTACTTTACTGGAAACTCAACAACACTTGCTCACACAGGTGCATACATCAACGTAACAGTTGTTGGTACTACTGACTTCCAAACAACATCCCTACCTCGTCTATACCGCAATACTAACACTACAATTCAAGCAAAGTTGGTTGATAATTCACTTCAACCTGTACGCAATGCTCCAGTAAATTATACTTGGTCATTTGATGGAAGAACTGGTGTTAATTACACGGATGATAATGGATTCTTTGAAATTCCATTCAACATCTCTGCGCAAGATGAATTAGGTGATTTTACCTTACAATTTGAATACGCAGGAACTCCATTGATGAAGGGTAATACCGCAACTCAAGAAGTGTGGGTTGTTTCAAGGTCCTACTTGTCAGTGACAACATCAGACCCTAACCTACGCCAATCTGGTGACCGTTGGGATTTCACCGCACAAGTAGTTGATGACAATAAGACACAGGTACGAGATTCCGGAGGAGCCGCTCTTGATGGTGCGGAAGCACCTGATGGTGGATTGGTCGATGTTATCTTTGAAGGTAAGGCGTTTGATGGAGTAAATCACCGTCAAGTTGTTGCAACTATTGCACCGCAGGCTGGATTGATTTCATTACCAGAACCGCAACCAGATGGCTCTCATCTTTGCTTCTATGATGGCAATGGCGATGGCTTTGCAGACAGAGATGCAAATGCAGATGGTGACCTAGACCGTAATGAGACAATTGGATGTTTGAAATCTAATATCAGTCCATTGAATCCACAATTACTACGCGATGACCCAGAGTCATTCTTACCAGATGGATTTGGACCAGTCAATGTTATCCTCCGCTTTGAAGAAACTCTTCCAAACGAAGGTTGCGCTCCGCTAGAAGCATCTTACCTTGGAATACAAGGTGCATGGGATCCATGTGTGAGTACTCCTGGTAACGATCACTACCGCGTGATAATGACTCACAATGCAAATGGATTCAGCCTAATTGGCCGTACTAATTTGGATGTTGATGACCAAATCGTTTACACTAGCGAAATAGACCCTATGACTGGAGAAATCGTTCCTAAGCCAATGGTTGTCACAGGACAGTTATTAGATGAACTTGGAACTAGCTTAGCCAACAGAATAATCCGTGTCAATTACGAGATGGTCAATGGACAATCCGGCCCAGTAGCCTGTCCTACATCAACAACTGATGCAAATGGATTCTATGCGATTACTTGCCCTCTAAGCGATGTAATGGCTGGAAAGGCAAAAGTATCTGTCATCTATTCATCTTATGATAATAATGATGCATATCGCTATGAAAATAAGACAGTTCAATCTGAGTTCGATGTTTTCTCCAACTCTACACTTTCAGTAATGGAAGTCGGACCGTTCAAGTCTAGTGTTGAATCTTGGATGGCACCTAATGGTAGCACTTACCCAGTGCTATACCTAAAGGAATCATTCCACATAGATGCTAAACTAACACAATCAAATGGCCAATTCGTTGGCGGAAAGTGTTTGAACATCTATCTTGACCCTGAGCAAAACATTCGCCCAATCGCAACAATTCGTACCAACGAATTAGATGGTACAGTAGAATGGTTCAGTGGTGATCCGCTGCAAAATCCAAACCTGAAGGGTGTAGAAACGACCGGTGGTAAGTTAGAAGGATTTAGAACCCTAAGGGTTGCATTTGAACCAGATTTACGTATCGCTGGTGGCTGTGACAAAGATTCATCCAATGTATTGAATGGTTCAAGCATGGATATTCAAATCTTAGTTCGCTCCCGTGTTGACCTACAAGTCAAGCAAACATGGAGTCATTCCGGTGCAAATGGTGTTCCAGAAGGAACTCCAATCATCGGTGAAATAGCACTATTGCGCGACCGTCTTGATTTGGCTGTTGAAAATGAAGAAGTATGGTTTGTACGCCAATTCTTTTCAGAAGGTGAATGGGTTAAGGAAGGCGTTAACAAGACCAAGACCAATGAGCAAGGACATGCAAGCTTTGAATGGTCATTCGATGGAAAAACATGTAATGGTGTTGACTGTGAAGGAAGATGGAGAATAATCGCATATTACCCAGGTTCTACATATTTCTCAGAATCTCAAGATAATATTACCCACGAAATTAGTTGGGCAGAACCTTCTGACCTTGGTGCGGATTCTTCACTATTTACTCCTGAAAATATGATGGCATTTGCAATCGTCTTGATGGCTGCAATAATTGCTGGATTCATGTATTGGCAACGCGTACAAGAGCGCCGTCAAGTACATGCTCTGAAGGGTATTTTGACTGATACGATGATGCAATTAGAGGCGAGTAACGAGTATATCGCTGCGATTTTCGATTGTTATAAGAATTTGGTCAAGCACTTCAGAAAGCATGGATTTATGAAGAAGGTTTACGAAACAACTCGTGAATTTGAAACAGCAGTACGTGCGGCTTTCAGTATGGTGCCAAGTGAGCAACTTGATGGCTTCCTAACAATCTTTGAAGAAGCAAGATATTCAGACCACAACATCGGTGCAGAGCACCGTGATAAGGCCATGAATACGCTAGGCGCAATTTCAAGATCTCTAACCCTTGCACTAGGCGAAGAAGGAATGGTCGGAAGAAAGGACCTTGTCAATCTATACGATGTCCAAACTAAGGCTGGTGAATTCGTAGCAGCTGATGGAACAGTACGCCAAGCAGGATTAGATGACGGCGACGAAAACACCGGATTCTCAATTTGATTCCAACTAACCGTTGACATAGGTGCGGCGCAATGCGTTGCGCTCACCTAGTCATAGCATTGCACAATAGGTATAGCCGTGATTGGATATTGCTGGTTTGATAGATTGATTTGCCATTTTGTCGCCTTAACATTGAAGGGGCAGTTCCCTTGTGCTTGCCACATGGACGACTGGAAAGGGCTCATAGACCAAGCCATGCAACAAGAGATGAACGACACTATTGGTGCTCACGGAACCTACGGAAAAGCGGTTAGGGCGGCCTTAGCTCAATCACAACTACTACTCGGAGATTTAGAAGCAGCACAAATAATTGAATCGATATATGGGGCTTTGGTGGCATATTCACAACAAGTCATGCTTCGAATGAAAGCGGAAGACCCAGAAATTGGTGGTGTTGACCACGCATTTAGAGCCGGACAAGCGTATGGAGTTAGTTGCGTTTTGAACCATCTAATTGACCAATTAACCGATGTTGCAGGAATAACCGCACTCGGAGCATTGGATAGCTTTTCAGACGCATTACACGAAGAAATAATAATTCAAGGAAGGGCAGCAGGATTAACTGTAGAATTGCTTGACGCAAAAGGCGATATTCTATTGGAATGATTAGGTGCTATTGGCGCTAACCAATTAAAACAGGCCGGCGTTGCCAAACGCAGCACTGCGACGCGTAGTATAGCGTTCACGCGTCGGTGGCTTCTTAATGGGTAGGCGAGACGGCGGCCTGCTTCAACGCATCGAGGGAGTTAAATGAGCAATCCAACAAACAAGACAAATACTCAGTTGGTCGACATGATCGACCAATTGAAGGCACAGTCTCGTGAGACCGGATCCGCTGTTTGGCGAGATGTGGCCATGCGTCTTTCAAAGAGTCGCAAGAACTGGGCCCAACCTAACCTTAGCCGCATTAGTCGCTACGCCCCTGAGGGTGCAACAATCCTCATACCAGGCAAGCTTCTTGGCTCAGGTGAATTGGCCAGTAACCACAATATCGCAGCATACAGTGTGAGTAATGGCGCTCGGGAGAAAATAGAAGCCGCTGGAGGTCGAATAATGACCTACGGCGAGCTGATGAACGAAAATCCAACCGGAAAGGGGGTCGTAATACTTGGCTGAAACAACCTATGTATTCAACGCAGATGGTCTCATCATGGGACGATTAGCATCTACTGTTGCTGAACTCCTTCTAAAGGCTGCACGCGAAGATCGTGATGACAAAGTCGTCATAATCAATGCTGAGAAAGCAATCGTATCTGGACGCCCACGGTCGGTTCTAAGCACATACAAGGCAAAGTATGAGTTAAACCACTCTCGTAAGGGACCATTTTTCCCACGTATGCCGGACATGATTCTAAAGCGCACAGTGCGTGGAATGCTCCCGTATCAAAGCAAGAGCAGTGGCCGCCGAGCACTACGCAATCTACGTGTTGTAATCCAATGCCCATCTCATCTAGAATCTGACCTTCCTGAAGGCCATGAACATGGTGACGATAGCAAGATTAGAAGGGCACTACCTGAGCGTTTTATTCTCCTTGGAGATATTTCCGCTAACCTTGGTGCACCAACCCACCGCTGGAATGGAGGTGAACAATGATGGCAAGTAAGAAAAAGAAAAAGTCAGTTGAATCATCAGGAAAGCGCAAGACCGCAGTCGCCCGAGCAAGCGTTATCGCTGGCAAGGGTAGAGTACGTGTCAACAGCGAACCAATCGAAATTCTTTCACCATCTCTTGCACGACGCAAGGCAATGGAGCCGCTAATCATTGCTGATGCAATGAAGCGTTTGAGCAAGGTTGACATCAATATCACCACCGAAGGTGGCGGTATCATGGGTCAAAGTGATGCTATTCGTACTGCTATTGCACGTGGACTAGTCCACTACAATGGTGGAGCAGAAGGAATTGACGAAGAACTACGTGATGAATACTTGAGATTCGACCGTAGCTTATTGGTTAACGATCCTCGCCGCAAAGAGGCCAAGCATCAACTTGGTCGCGGTGCTCGTAGAAAGAAGCAGAAGTCCTATCGATGAGGTGAAAAAATATGATAATTCCAATCCGTTGTTTCAGTTGTGGTGGCTTAATTGCCCACAAGTGGGAAGAGTACAAAGAGAAAATTGCTGCTGGTATAGAAATTGCAGATGCACTTGACCAAATCGACCTAACTCGTTACTGCTGCCGCAGAATGTATGTTGGACACCACGATTTAATCGAAGAAATCGCACCGTTCAGCACATCTCTGAAGTGAGCAACTCTACCTAGTATTGCAAACCACTTACAGGGTCGTAAGACTCGACAAATTAGCCTCCCCAACAACAATACCAAACCTGACGGGAAGCCTTTGGGTTCTTATGGATAATCAACGAGGCATTGACATGGCAAGCGCTCGCGCCCACATCATCGTCTTGTTGTTACTGATTGCACCTATGGCGTGTTTCATCACCCCATCTGCTGCAGATAGCGTAATCAATTCAGATACTGAATGGAGTGGAGAAATAACTCTCAGTGGAAATGTTACAGTGGCTAATGGAACAACTCTAACCATTCTATCTGGTACAACAATAGATGCCAAAGAGTATTGGATATCGGTTGAAGGAACCTTGAGTGCAAGTGATGTTTTTTTCAATTCAACAATTCCATCTCTAACGCAGGGGTCTCATGGTGCTGGTCTATGGGTCGGTATTGAAGTAGCAAGCAATGGTCATGCGCTTTTACAAAATGTGGTTATTGAAAATGCTGAAACCGGTGTATTAGTGGAAGGAACACTCGATGCAAATAATCTCGTTGTTAATGATTCATACATTGCAATCAATGTAATCGGTAGTTCATCAGTTAACGATTTTTCAGCAAATCACATTGATTTTGATGCGGTTAGAAATAGTGGAGATACTGATTTAGATGGTGCACATTTTGAAGATATTGCGATTGGAGTATCCAACAGTGGCAATTTTAATGGCCAAGATATCACAATCACTTCATCAGGAG
>Ga0206681_10001128_pt1 | contig 12691 bp, 11 predicted proteins | sample M150012015metaG_FD_161048 | JGI IMG/M metagenome (GOLD analysis project Ga0206681, IMG submission 161048) | Ammonia-oxidizing marine archaeal communities from Monterey Bay, California, United States - M1 500m 12015 | ecosystem: Environmental > Aquatic > Marine > Intertidal zone | place: USA...
TAAGGCCTCAAGAGGGGTTGCTTTTAGAGTTGATGGATTTTGTTAAATTGTGCCAAGGTGCAAATGTTAGTGTGCCCGATGAAAACGACGCATTGTTAGCAATTGAAGTGGCTAATGAGGTTCAAAATAGCATTAAACTAGCAGGGTAAATGAGACCGCATATAAAAAATAGTACAATTTTAGTTACTGGCGGCGCTGGCTTTATAGGTAGCCATTTAGTTGACAGCCTTGTTTCCGAAGGCGCCAAACAAGTCATTGTTATTGATAATATGTTCTTGGGTAGCGAAGACAACCTTAAAGACGCATTATCAAAAAATGTTATTCTTTACAAAGACGATATTGAAATTTTATCTTCATTGGATTATATTTTTGAAAAACATTCAGTTGATATTGTGTTTAATTGTGCAACGAAGGCGTTGAATTATTCCTTTGTTAATCCAAAAAATGCATTTAATACAAACGTTAATGGCGTTTTAAATCTTCTGGAGCACCAAAGAAAAGGCAGTTTTAACACCTTGGCTCATTTTTCAACTTCGGAAGTATATGGCACTGCTGTGTATGAACCTATGGATGAAAACCACCCTATTAATCCAACTACAACATACGCAGCAGGCAAGGCAGCAGCAGATATTGCTGTTAATAGTTATGTAAGTATGTTTGGTCTGGATGCCTTTATTGTTAGACCGTTTAATAATTATGGTCCTCGTCAAAATTACAAAGGATACTTAGCGGGCATTATTCCGATTACTGCATGGAGAATTCTAACAAATATCAAGCCTGAAATTCATGGAACAGGATTACAATCCAGAGATTTTATATATGTCCTAGATACTGTTGATGCCATCATAAAGCTATTCCCTAAATTGAAAAAAGCTGAAAGTGTAAACATATCAACAGACGGTCAAATTTCTATGCAAGATGTAATTTTTAAAGTGGTTGATATTATGGGTTATGAAGGTGAAGTTGTGAATAAGCCTGCAAGAGGCGCTGATGTAGAGTGTCATAATGCAAGTAATGAGAAAATCAAATCAATGATTGATTATCAGTTAACACCTTTTGATCAGGGGCTGATTAAAACCCTCGACTGGTATCAAAACAATATCTCATGATAAAACTAATTAAACCATATATTTCTTTTGATGAAGTTAAAGATGAATTTGAGGATATTTTTGCAAGTGGGTGGTTTACAAAAGGCAAATATGTTGAGCAATTTAGGAAAGAAATAAAGCTATATACTGAGGCAAATCATGCTTTTTTAACAACATCGGCAACTACTGCCCTCACCATGTCACTCAGAATACTGGGAATAAAAGATGGAGACGAAGTTATAATCTCTGACTTTTCATTTCCGGCAACTGCAAATGTAGTCGAAGATTTGGGCGCTGTACCAATTTTTGCCGATGTTTCTTTAGAGACATTCAATATGCTTCCAGAGCAATTGGAAAGAAAAATATCTACCAAAACAAAAGCAGTTATTTTTGTTGACGCTTTAGGGAGTCCGACTGGTATACACGATATCAAGTCAATCTGTGAAAAACACAGCCTACCCCTAATAGAGGATGCTGCTTGCGCTATAGGAAGCAGTGAAAATGGCGTGAAATGTGGCAATATTGCCGATATAACATGCTTTAGCTTTCACCCTAGAAAGCTGCTGACGACAGGTGAAGGTGGGGCAATAACAACTAACAATGACGACTACGCAAAACTTTTGGAGATAAAGTTAAACCATGGTGCAGTGGTAAGCAACGGCAAATTTGATTTTGTGGATTATGGCTATAATTACAGGCTTCCTGAGCTTCAAGCCGTTATGGGCATTAAGCAATTTGAGAAAATAGATGAAATTGTAAAGTCAAGAAATGCCATAAAAAGGGAGTACATCAACAGACTGACTCCTTTTGGATTTAAAGAGCAAGTAGTTTCTGCCGATGTTCTTCATAATGTTCAATCTTTGGTTTTTACTGTACCAGAGGGTAAAGACAGGGATGGCCTTATTGATTTTTTGAAAGAAAATGACATAGAAGCAACAATAGGTACATATTGTTTAAGTAACACAACTTATTATAAAAATAAATATAATGATGCACAGCCAAATTCTAATTATCTATGTAATAACACAATAACATTGCCTTGTTATTGTGGCGCCGATGTTGAGCGCATTACGAAAATAATAAAAAAATTTCCAGACTAATGAGTCGTGCCATCTCACATATCATGGACTTGATTGATAATCTCGAAATCAATCTTTCTCAAAAAGTGGTGATAACGGAGTTGGCTACCAACGCTTACTTTTATGCGGCACTTATCCCGTTATTTTCTAAAGCAAAGAAAGTAATTTTTTTGTGCAAAATCTCAGATCCCAGCTCTTATCAGAGGCTAGTTTCATCCCTCTATAAAATTGTACTAGCGCATAACCTGCAGTCAGAAATTGTTATAAGAAAAAATAATCTGACTGATGAAGATTTGCGCGAAGTGAACATCTTATGTAACGCGGGCGCTGTGCGGCCAATTAATAAAGAAATGTTGAAAAATGTTACATCCAGTCAAGTTGTTATATCACTGATGTACGATGCTTGGGAGATAAGGTCTGATGATATTGATCTTAAATATTGCAGAGATAACAATATACCAATAGTTGGAACAAGAGAAAGTAATTCAGAGTTTGACATTTTCTTTAATGTTGTCCCTTTAATTTTAAAAATGACTCTGGAGTGCTCTAGAATATATAACGAAACTATTTTTATATACTCAAAAGACAATTTCGGAAAATACGCATTTCAAGCTTTAGCCAATCTTGCCCCTAAAAAATTATATATTGATGATGATATAGACGTCTTGAAAAGTTTGGTGCAGGAAATTGACCTGCTGATTTTATGTAATTATGAAAATGAGGAGCAGTTAATAGGCAAGAGTGGTATTTTGAATTTTATTTCCAACAATCCAAATATTAAGGTGGTTCACTTGTTTGGGTCTGTTGATTTTGACTTTATTGTAAGTAATACTAAGCTTACAATTTTTCCACCCTATGACGGATTTGCAAAAAAAATGTCTAAAACCTTTTCTTTTTTAGGTGACGAACCCGTATTGGACTTGTATGCGGCAAGCTATAAGGCCGCCACAAGTTATTTAAACAATGACAAGTGTGTATTCACACAAAAGGTCGGGCGACCATGAGGGTTGGCATTATTGGGCGATCATCACTCATGATGAATACGATTCATGAGGTTCGAAGACGTGGTTACGAGGTTTCATTTATCATCACAAGTAAGGAAGCGCCAGAATATGAAATATGCCACCAAGACTTTGAAAGTATAGCTATTGATATTGGGTGTCCATACCTTTATGTCGACTCTTCAAATAAAAATCAGATTGAAGATTTTATCCAGTCGTGCTGTCCAGCCGATGTATGCTTAAGTGTAAACTATTCTGGCGTCATTCCTGAGAAAATCATCAAGCTTTTTTCTATAGGCATACTAAATGCTCACTTGGGTGATTTGCCTAAATATCGGGGAAATGCAACAGGAGCATGGGCAATTCTGAATGGCGAGGAGAGAGTTGGACTTTGCATTCACAAAATGATTGGTGGTGAGCTTGATTCAGGAGACATTATTTGCAAAAATTATTTGGAGATTCTTGACAATACAAGGGTAGGGGAGCTATATGAGTGGATGGAATCAGAGATACCCAAACAATATATTGTCGCCCTAAAGCGATTACACCTTGATTCTAAATATGTTCTAGAAAAGCAGTCTAAGAATCCAAAATTTGGATTGCGAACATTTTCTAGACAGCCAAAGGATGGGAGGGTTAGTTTTGATAAAATAAGTTTATTTGTCAATAGGCTGATAAACGCTTCAAGCGAGCCGTTCTCAGGTGCTTTCGCTTTTTTTGGCGATAAAATTATTATTATTTGGCGGTCTGAAATATTGCTTGTAAAAGATAATTATCAGTTTGTCCCAGGTCAAATTATTGAAATCAATGATCTTGAAGGTTATGTTGTTGTTGGGTGTGGTGACCAGACTTACCTAAAACTTCTTGATGTGGAAATCGACAAGAAAAGAGGCGCTCCGAACATGTTTTTTAATAGCACTAGAAATCGTTTAACTTAGTCAGGAGTCTTGATGAAATCAATCGCAATTATTGACGTTGGATGTGGAAATTTATCATCCATTGTTAGGATGTTTGAGGAGACGAGTCATGGTGCTAATTTGATATTCGAGCCTGAATCTATCAGCGACCATGATATTGTCATACTTCCAGGAATTGGGGCTTATGATAATTTAATTAGAAATCTTAAAAAAAGTAACTTTTATGATTATCTAAAAAATGCTGAGAATTTGCATGATAAAAAATTAGTCGGTATTTGTTTGGGAATGCAAGTGATGGGAAAATCCAGCGAAGAAGGAGTGGAGGAGGGGCTGGACCTAATACCTGGAAATGTAAAAAAAATCCCACGAGGAGAAGATTCGGTACCAAATATTGGCTGGAATTATGTCCTTAATAAGCGAGAACATTATTCAACTAAGCACTTTGACGAAAATGAGAGATTTTACTTTAGCCACTCCTTTTACTTTGACTGCCCTAAAGAAAATATTCTGTCAGTTATTGACTATAACGGGTTGAGAGCAGCCGCAGTTGCAAACTCAAAGGGAAATATTTTTGGATTCCAGTTTCATCCAGAGAAAAGTCATTTGTTTGGTTTGAATTTGCTCAAGGGTTTATAAGTGAAAAAATTTAGAAAGCGCCTTTATCCAACCTTGCTTTTAGAAGATAAAACTTTTGTAAAGTCTCAGAAATTTAGAAATAATCGATATGTAGGTAATCCCCTTAATACAGTTCAGATATTTAATCAGATTGGCGTAGATGAAATTGCAATCCTTGATATTAAAGCGTTTAAGAATGGTATAAATTTTAGTTATTTATCGCAAATAGCTAGAGAGGCCTTTGTTCCTCTCGCGTATGGAGGTGGGATAACTTCAGTTGAAGATGCTGTAAAAGTTGTTAGCTTGGGTTTTGAAAAAATTATATTATGCTCTTCTTTTTTAGATGGAGAGAGTGTATCAAAAGATATTGCAAATACAATTGGTTCGTCTTCTTGCGCTCTATGCTTAAATCTTAAAAAAGGATTTTTTTCCAGCGATTATTATTTGTATGATCATAGAAATAATAAGAGGCTAGCTAAATTCAATACTGAATTATTAAAAACAATTGAAGATTTTGGATTTGGAGAAATTATCGTCCAGTCTGTTGATTGTGAAGGGACATGGTCCGGTTATTCCAAGGAAGTGGTTAGATTAATAGAGCAGTTCAATACTGACCTTCCTATAGTGTATCTTGGCGGGGTGAATAGTTGTGATGAAATTAAGGAATTGATGGAGGTGAAGAAAATAAGTGCAGTCAGTCTATCAAGTTTTGTACTTTTTCAACGGAAAGACCAAGGTGTTGTGCTTAGCTTTCCCTCAGACAAGGAGTTAGTGGGCTCGTGAATAAATTAGAGTGCTCAGTTTGCTTGTTTGATAACACAATCCCAGGGGTAATTCTCGATAATAAAGGGGTTTGTAATTTTTGCAATACAGTAAAAGCTTTCGAAAATGATTACCCTTCAGGCGAAAATGGACAAAAGTTGCTTGCTAGCAAAATAGATGAAATCAGAAAGGATGGTGTCGGGCGACAGTATGATTGTGTTATAGGTGTTAGTGGAGGGGGTGACTCATCCTACTTGTTGCATCTATTTGTGAAAGTTTATGGTCTAAGAGTATTGGCGGTACATTTTGACAACACCTGGAACACGTCCATAGCCACAAGAAATATCCATAAGATGTGCACTAAACTGAATGTAGATTTGTATACCCATGTTGTTAGTGGAGATGAATTTGATGATCTAACCTTATCATTTGTTAAAGCCGGTTTGCGAGACATAGAAGTGCCTACTGATATTGGGTTCGCAGCCACTATAAACAAGGCTGCAATAGAAAAAAAAGTAAAGTGGCGGATAGATGGCCATAATTTTAGAACGGAAGGCATTGCGCCTTTAGATTGGGTATATATTGATGGTAGATATATGTTGGATGTTTATAAAAAACAAAATAACAAAAACTACTCTTTGTCATCAATACCCAACCTAACTATTTTAAATCAGCTTTATATGTGGGTTTTTAAACGTATTAAGCTATTGAGGCCTTTTTATTATCTTGATATAACTAAGGCAGAAACACGTGATTTACTTATTAAGGAGTATGACTGGAAGTATTACGGTGGCCACCATCTCGATAATTTACATTCAAGTTTCTTTCATTTGTATTATTTTAGATATAAGTGGAGTACAAATACAAGAATCGTTGAGTATTCTGCATTATTAAGACAAGGGTTAATTACTAAGGATGAGGCTCGGAAGGAGTCTTCTATAGTGGATGAACATTCACTTAGAAAATTAATTAAGTATTATAAAAATAGACATGAATTATCGGACAAAGAGTTTGACGCTCTAATGGAGGTTGCAAAAGAGAGTCATTTGAAATATAAGAACTACAAGAAAACCTTTGAGACGCTAAGGCCTTTTTTTTATATTCTACTGAAGAATCAGCTTATATCTCAAAGTTTTTACGAGAAATATTGCCTGAAATGAAATACATATTACAGTTTGGAAGTTTAGCTGGATGGCCTTACAAAATTGCTAAAGAGTTAAGAAATAGGGGGGTTAATAGTAAAAACGTTGTTTATTACAACAAAGATGTTGGGGATTTAAATAGAGATTTGCCTTTTGATGAGACTATATACAGCCCTAATGATAGTAAGCTGTCAATTTTTAAACAAATCATAAAATTTATAAAGCGTAGTTCTGATGAAGTTGATTTAGTTCATTACCATGGATCCAATATATTTTTTAGAGAATTACACGGCTTCTATGAGGGGAAGTTATTCCATAGAAAAAAAATCCCTATGGTCATAACTTTTGGTGGCGGGGATATTAGACACATCAGGTTTACTAGCAGCCAAAATCCTTATTTTTACTTCTCTAGTAATTCTTTTACAGGGATAGTTCGCGACATCAGGACTTTTGTTAGATTAAAGTCTTGGTCGAGATATTTAAAGTTTGCAATTGTTGATCCGGAGTTTTATGAGTATATGAAACCGTACTTTGAAGAGGTGTTTATCTTTAGGCAGCCAATAGGTCTGGATGAAATAGAATGCAAGGTTCCTGATATTAACAATAATTTACCAACTATTCTACACATTCCAACCGAGCCAAAAGTCAAAGGTACTGATTTGATTATTGCTGCCTGCAATAGGCTAAAAAATGAGGGCTATAAGTTTGAGTTTAAACTAAAAAGAAAATTAACACAGAAAGAGCTCTACAAAGAAATTGTTAATTGCGATATTTATGTTGATGAATTAAGATGTGGTGCACACGGTGTCACAGCCGTAGAGGCAATGTGTGCAGGCAAGCCAACTTTAACTTACATAAGGAATGATTTAATTGCAGCATATCCAGCTGAGATGCCGATTATAAATACTAGTCCAGATTCAATTTATGATAATCTTAAAAAGATGATCACAAGCCCCAGATTGAGGCATGAAGTGGGGGGGGAAAGCAGAGCGTATGTAGAAAAATACCATGACACAAAAGTCGTTGTGGATGATTTATTGCAAATATATAACAAACTTATTTCGCATGATAAATCTACTTAAGTCCATTTATCGTAAAGGCTTTTTTCATTTATTGAGCTCTAATTTAATAGTTGGATTTTTGAGTTTCGGCATGATAATACTTGTGTCCAAGTTTCTTACTCCAGTTGAAGTTGGCTACATTAAGTTGATCCAATCTTATGCGGCTTTTTTCATAATAATTGGGCTATCTGGATACAACCTGTCAACATTGAAATTATGCTCTGAAGATAGAGCAAAAATTGAAAAAATAAAGATCTTTGCCCTAAGCACTAGAAAAATAGTAATAAATAGTGTGCTTGCGGCTTTGTTAATGGGTGTTCTCTCATTTTTTGGCCTCCTATCTAATGATGAAATCGTTTCTAAGTGGTTAGTTGTTTATGCTTTAGTAATTCCATTTGCAGCTCTGGGGTATAACTTCATTTCTTACTTTCAGGCGCTTAAGAAGATACAGCTAATGGCCACATTGCAGGCAAGTGTCAGACTTTGTTTTATTGTTATTGTTTGTATTGCAACCTATTTTTATGGTTTTGTAGGTTTGATTTATTCAACCATCTTTTCTTACCTAGTTGGCACATTGGCTTACCTTTGGTCTACAGGGGTCGAATTTATTAAATTTATAGGGATTAAGGAAAAATTCCCAAAATTTGAACATTATGCGCTTTTTACTTTTCTCGGCGGTATTGTTACTATTTTTGGTCAATATTCTGACATGTATTTAATTGATTATTTAGAGCCAAATAGGGAGCTTGTCGGTTATTATGCCTTAGCGACAATTTTTTTTCTTGGAGCCACCATTGTAATCGGCACAGTGCAATCAATTGTTACGCCACATTTTAGTGAAAAAGAGCATGATAATGAGTGGCAAAGAAGGGCTTGGATCAAGTACCAACTGCTAACAGTGGTGGTTGCTGTGGGAGTGGCAATTGCGACATATTTATTAGCTTATCTTGTTGTAGAATTTTATTATGGAGTAGATTATCATCAGGTGGTTGAATTTACCTCCGTGTTAATGATTAAATTTTTCGTATGGTCAACTTATGCAGTTACAGGTAGCGCTTTGGTGGGTTTAGGAAAAATGAAACAAGGCTTATACATAGTTTTATTCTCCGCTCCTATAAGTGTCTTGTTGGGCTATCTTCTTTATGGTAATTTTGGAGTATTGGGCGTGGTTTATGGTCAAATTTTTGTCAATATTTTTGTTATGTTTGTTATAACAATTTATATGTGGAGAGTGATAAACAATGCAAGTCCAGCGTAATAATATTCGACAATTCCTTGTCTTTATTGTTGTGTTTATACCAGTTTTTGTGAATTTGGACTTTTCCAATAACCTGCGTTTTGATGTTGGCGCACTTAACTGGATAGGCGTGCCATCCGTCCCGCTCTCTATTATTGTATTAGTTGTTCTATGTTTGGCTTATTTGAAACAGATTTTCAGAAAAAAGCATCTCATTATTTTATGCTTAATGATGAGTATTTATTTATGCATGAATTTTTTGGTCGATCTTGGCACAAGGCCGGTGATTGTGTTTGTGGGGATGTTTATACCTATACTTTCCTATGAGGTGTTTGTTCAATTTTTGAGAAATAAGCCTTATTCGTATGAAGCGCTTTACTGGGCCATGCTTTGTGTGTTTATTGTTAAGGTTGTGGCCGACATTACGATATTCGGAGAGCTGGTTACCCATAATTTTATGGGGGAAAATATCTGGATATATAACTATTATGACTATTTCCCGTTTTTTTATCTTATGTTGATAGTTCTATCAATGTATAACATTTCCATAGAGCGCTTGAAGGGCATTTCCACCATTGTTATAATTTTAACACTTGTTATATTAACCTTCACCCACTCAAGGCTTTATCAGTATGGCATAGTGGCAATTCCACTGTTGTGGTATATGCATAAATTGACCACATTAAAATTGACTCTTTGGTTTAATTTTTTATTTTTTTTGGTTGTATTCACCACCCTGATACTTGCTCTAAGCGATATAAACTTTGAGGAGGGCTCTTTATCTGCACGAATTGCTTTGTGGAGGGGGTATTTTGAACATTTTACGATTTGGAATTTTTTATTCCCTTTTTATAATGAATTTCGTACTGGTGGTGGCAGAGATGTATCTTTTCATAATGAACTTCTAGAGCAATTTAGCTTTTTTGGCTTTGTAGTTTTTTACTATTATTTATTTTTTATTAAAAATATTTTTGTTAATGTGAGTTCTTTATTTAAGCCTTATTCGTTTTTAGTTATGTTCACTTTAGTGGTAGGGCTGTTGATACAGTCAAATTTTTCCAATCCGTATGTTGGAATTATATTTGGGGCGGTATTTGCAATATTTAGAAAAGATGACAAGAAGTGCTTGGAAAATTTCAATAATGAATAGGTTATTTAATTTTGGAAAAACTGTTTTAGAAAATAATTCTAATATTTTTTCGCTATTTAGATATATTCCATATTCCATGCGTCTGGGTAAAAGTTATAAAGAGCATAAACGATTGATTTGTTGGTATGAAAATTCATCAGTGGCTGAAAGGAGAGTTTTTCATTTTGACAGTCTGAAAAACATTTTGGATTATGCATATCATAACATTCCCTTTTATGAGGAGCTTTACTCACTTCATAATTATCATCCTCGAGAGTTCGGGTGTTTGGAAGATTTTAATAATGTGCCAATTATCAACAAGGATGATTTGAGAAAGCATGACTTGGAACGGAGAAGCATTAACTTGCCTGGAGCAATACGGTCGAATACGGGGGGCACCTCTGGCAGTCCTCTGAGCTTCAATCTTGATGATAAAACATTTGCCCGAGAGTGGGCTTATATGCACAACATTTGGGCCAGACTTGGGTATAACTATTTAGATGCTAAGCTTACGTTTCGAGGTAAAAATATTGGTGAAAAGGCATTGATGTATAATGTTGTCCACAATGAGTACATTGTAAATGCTTATGTAGACGTAGCGCATATCGTTGAAAGTGTTTCTAATCTCGCCAAACGAAACCCCATTAAGTATCTGCATGGGTACCCTTCCGCAATTTATGAATTTTGCAGGTATTTACAAGAGAGTGGCATGTCTACCCATGACCTTTTTCAGGGTCAACTGATAGGCGTTTTTTTTGGTTCTGAGTACCCTGCACCTCAATATCGAAATTTGGTGGAGGAAGTTTTGGGTGTTCCAACGCTTTCTTGGTATGGGCACAGCGAGTGTGCGGTTTTGGCCTTTGAGACGACACCCTTCCATTATAATACTTTCCCAACATATGGATATGCAGAAGCTGTAAAGCAAGATAATCAAGACGAGTTTAGTTTGCTCTCTACCGGATACTATAACAAAGCCTCCCCTTTCATACGTTATGATACCGGCGATCTCATTAAGGCTCCTTGCTGGAGCGATGGAGTATTATCGCAGTTTCAGATTAGCTCCGGAAGAACAGGTGATTTCATAGTTGATTCGAATAATAAACGTATTAGTCTCACTGCCCTTATATTTGGCCGACATCACAGTGCATTTGATAAAGTAATGTTTATTCAGATAAGGAATCCTGCTATAGGGAGGGCCACTCTTGTGGTGACGACTGACAATGATGTGTCTATGAGCGACTTTGATCTGTCAAATGTAGACATTGAGTTTGATCTAGAAACTGTGAAAGTGCCAGTGAAAACCAATACTGGAAAAACACCCCTACTAATAAAATAAAACTATGAAACAAATACTACAAAATCTTTCAAATGGAGAAACATCATTAGTTGATACTCCTTGTCCAAAAAATATTAAATCAAATATATTGATTGCTACAAATAAGACTGTGGTTTCTGCAGGCACTGAGCGCATGTTGGTAGATTTTGGAAAGGCTAGCTATATTAATAAAGCGAGACAACAGCCTGACAAAGTAAAAATGGTTCTCAATAAGGTTGCAACTGATGGTTTAATGACTACGATTGATGCGGTACGATCTAAGCTGGATCAGCCTCTTCCGCTTGGGTACTGTAATGCAGGTGTAATTTTAGAAAGCGATGTTGATGGATTTGAGCCTGGCGACAGAGTTGTCTCTAATGGTAATCATGCCGAGGTTGTTCGCGTACCGAAGAATCTATGTGTAAAGATCCCAGATAATGTTGATGATGAATCTGCTTCATTTACAGTATTGGGCGCTATTGGTCTTCAAGGAATTCGCCTTATTCAGCCAACTATGGGAGAGTGTTTGGTAGTTACAGGGCTTGGTTTGATTGGGCTGCTATGTGTGCAGATGCTTCGTGCTAATGGCTGTCGAGTGCTGGGTATTGATTTTGACTCTAAAAAGTGTGCAATAGCACGAAAGTTTGGCGCAGAGACGGCCGATCTTTCAAAAGGCGAAGATCCTGTTATTATTTCCCAAGGATTCTCTAGGGGCCGTGGTGTAGATGGTGTGCTGATTACTGCAGCTACCCAGTCTGATGAGGTTATGCACCAATCTGCTGAGATGTGTCGTAAACGTGGCAGGATTGTATTGGTTGGGGTGGTAGGATTAAGTTTACGTCGGGATGATTTCTTTAAAAAAGAGATCACCTTTCAAGTGTCAGCTTCTTATGGACCTGGTCGCTATGATTCGTTTTATGAAGACGAGGGTAATGACTACCCTGTTGGTTTCGTTCGTTGGACTGAGCAGCGAAATTTTGAGGCCGTACTGGACATGATGTCCTCTGGCACTCTTGATGTTAAGCCTGTTATTACACATCGTTATGATATTGAAGATGCAATTGACGCCTATGCTTTGTTAGATAATCCTGATGCGCTAGGTATCGTTCTAAATTATCCCAACAAAGATCAAAAAAACCTTACAAAGTCTAAAGTTGTATTAAATGAACAAACAGCTAAAGCTATTACTTCTACTACGCCGTGTGTAGGGTTTATTGGTGCAGGTAACTACGCTTCAAGAACATTGATTCCCGCATTTAAAGAAGCTGGCGCCACGCTAGATACGCTGGTAACCAGTAGCGGTATTAGTGGCGTTCACCATGGCAATAAAAATCAATTCGCTACA
>Ga0206681_10001131_pt1 | contig 12665 bp, 11 predicted proteins | sample M150012015metaG_FD_161048 | JGI IMG/M metagenome (GOLD analysis project Ga0206681, IMG submission 161048) | Ammonia-oxidizing marine archaeal communities from Monterey Bay, California, United States - M1 500m 12015 | ecosystem: Environmental > Aquatic > Marine > Intertidal zone | place: USA...
AACAACAAGCTCTTTATAGCCATCAAAGTCAACATCTTCAAAGAAAAAAGGTTGTGTGCCATCCTCAAGTTCATCTATCAATGAAGACTTGGCAAGTTCGCTGTATTTGAACTTTATATTTCTCTTTCTATCGCTACTTGAAGGATAGAGGACTACTGGCAAATGAAAGTAATTGGTCAAGACTGAAAAAGAGTTATATTCTGGCTCTAGGCTAAATCGGATTACGGCAGACCCTGTGAGCCTTGGTGCTAACATCTCGTCTGGATACCAGTAAACATCTACAGTGTATTTCTCCTCAATCACATCAGTAAATTGAACGTGCACAAGTTTATTTCCATCCCAATAGTGCTTCTCACTGTTTGCTTGAGAAGCTAAAGAACAAAAAAGGAGAATGATTAGCCAAGATTTCATCGAAGTATTGTACGTCAGATAAGTCTAGTGCATAAATAGATCTTAATGATATACAATATGCTTGTTTAAAAACAATCTTCCGCGAATACTTATTCAGTGCTGCACCAGTTTTTCGGTTTGGCACTAAAATAAAATTAAGCATTTGTATTATAAGTGGATTGATGAAATTCTTGATTTGGGGATTAACAGTGAAAAGTAAAATTTTTTATAAAAACGCTAGTAATTATGCAATTGGAATTATTCTGACTGCAGTAATTATTTTTTTGGTTGTGTTCATTTACAATACCTCTACCGACAGCAAAAGTCTAGAATTAACAGACCAGCAAGGACAAGAATTTACAATAGAGAGAGAGGATGCGGCTGAAACAATAGCGGCAGGGGCGCAAGTCAAGGCGACCACAGAAGCTGAAACGCCTGAGGAGGTGTCACCAGTAAAAGCTCTTTCAGAAGAAAACCTGCAAACATCAGGCGATGATTCAACCCTTTCGAATTACTTATTGCTAATAATTTTAGCGCTCCTATCTCTGATTTCAATATCAATTTCTTTCTGGCTATATTGGTGGCGAAGGAGACTAATCGAAAGCAAAGAAATAATGATGGTGCCAGAGGTGTTTGCTGGCCATCTTGCGGAGCTTGCTTCATCGGTTCATGATAGCGGCTCAATGGTAGTCAAAGCTCTAAATCAGCAAACTGAAATCTCTGTTAACTCAACATCTTCTTTGTTGTCACTAACTGAAAAAATTAAGGAAATGACTGAAATTCATATGAAATTACAATCATCCCTTGATGAGAGAGATAAGGAAATAAAGAGGCTAAAAGGTGGTTACGATGCCAAAATATTTCATAATTTTTTGTTAAGGTTTACTCGTGTTGACCGAAATATACGTGCTTATCTCAAAAATGACCAAATAGATTTGGCTGGATTGGAGCAAATCCACGAGGTTTTGGAAGACGCACTGGAAGAGTGCGGAGTGGAAATTTTTTCACCTGAGAGGGGTGCTGATTACAGGAATGAAATGGGTGTTGAGGATAATCCAGAGAGGGTTGAAACGAGTAATGAAGAGAAAAATTTTCAAATTGTTGATATTCTTAGTTCTGGGTACAGAAGGCAGCGACTCGATGGTGGGTTTGAAATTATCACAAAGGCATTGGTATCAATTTATGTTTATAAAAAACCTGAGCACAAAGAAGATAGTGGTCGGAATGGCAAATTAGAGGAGTAAATTTATTATGGCAGCATTTATTGGAATTGATCTAGGCACAACTTATTCAGCTGTGTCATATATTGATGAAACTGGACGATCAACAATTGTCCATAATAGTGATGGTATTAACATTACACCCTCATGTATTGATTTTTCAGAGGGAAAGGCCGAAGTTGGAGAGTGGGCAAGAAAACAATTGGGCTTGTCTGATACAATTGCAGCTAGATTTAAGCGAGATATGGGCACTTCTAAAACTTATGACATACTGGATGAGAATTACTCGCCAACTGACTGTAGTGCCATTTTATTAAAGAAAATTCTTCAAGATACAAAAGACCAGATTGGCGAAGTGGGAGAGGCTGTTGTGACCATTCCCGCAAACTTTGCAAATGAAGCCCGTGTGGCTACACAAGTGGCGGCAAAGCAGGCAGGGTTAGAGGTTAAGTATATTGTAAATGAGCCTACTGCAGCAGCACTGTATTACGCATTTGAGGGCGGTAATGATCTACACGGATATTATGCCGTTTATGACTTGGGTGGCGGCACTTTTGATGTCTCCATTCTTAAAGTTGATGGGCAGGATGTTGAGGTGGTTACATCAAACGGCATTTCGAGATTGGGCGGCGATGATTTTGATATTGTGCTTCAAAAAATTGTTCAGAAAAAATACAATGAAAAAACGGGAGAAGAGGCTAACTATACTAAAACACTAGCAGAAGAAGATAAGAAATCCTTATCAAAAAGGAACAAGATGTTAGTGACTATTGGGCAAACTAACATAACAGTAACTAGAGAAGAATTTGAGCAAGAAATATCATCTCTTATTGCTCAAACTGAGATGTTGTGTGAGTCTACAATCGATGAAGCGGGTATATCGCAATCGGATATTCAAGAAGTTTTTTTAGCGGGCGGCAGTACGAGAATGCCTGTTGTTTTAGAAAGCATCAAAAGGGTGTTCAATAAAGAGCCGACATCATCAGTCAATGTGGATGAAGTGGTTGCACTAGGTGCCTCGCTGTATGCGGCCTATAAAGGTGATCACTCGAAATTAACGCCAGTTCAAAAAGCGTCCATTCAAAAAATAAAAGTATCTGAAAGTACATCTGTTTGTTTTGGCACAATTGCCATGCATTACGATGAAAATAGAAAAGAACAACATGAAGCAGTCACCATCATAATAAATAAAAACAAAAAAATACCTTGCTCTGTAACGGAATCTTTCTACACTATTTATGAAGGTCAAGAGACCGTCGATTGCAGAATTACCGAATCTGTTTCGGCTGAAACAGACCCTCGTTTTGTCAAAATTATCTGGGATGGAGAATTGACGCTTCCAGCGGGTAGGGCGGCTAATCAAGAGGTAAAAATCACTTATTCATTTGATGACAATCAAACAATGCATGCTTCGTTTGTTGATGTTGCTACAGGCAAGGATACACAAATATCGTTGTCGGTAATTACCTCATCTGAGGAAGATTCTAGCAAAATAGATAAATTTAGGGTGGAGTAATTTATGGAGGCAATTTTAGGGATTATTGGATTTTTTATTGTATATGTGGTGGCAATGAAAATTTTAGGTGCTGCAGGAAGAACTGTTAAAGTTGTTGGCAAATCCGCCTTTGGTAAAGGCACTTTAAAAGAAAATATGGAGCTTGAATTTAAAGGAATGGGCTCTATGCAAGTGCGCGTTCAAGAAGATCGACTGGATAGTGGTCAGGTTTTTTTAACAGTGCAGTGTAAGGGGGTATTTCCCCTGAATCTAACAACAAAGGTGGGGTTTATGGTTTCCGTTCTATCCAATGATGACGAGGGTAGGTTGGCCCCTGTTATCTCCAATCTGGATGGGTTTCAGGAATCAAATTCGACTGCTTTTCAATGTCTTAATGAAGTTGGAGAAGTGAGTGGCAGTCAAGGTTATATTGACTGGGTCCAAATTGGAGCTGTTCCGCTAGAAATTTTACAGCCAGCCCTTGGGGGCAAGAACGAGCTTAACATTGTAACTCGGTTAGTTGATATGGACAATATTCCTGAAATTTACTTAGGTTTTGGTGATGGCGATTTATGGTCAAGTAGCCAAGTTTATGAGTATCGCTATGCAAGCAAAGGTTATAGAGAGGAGGCAGAGAATAGGGATAAGGCAAGGGCTTTATCAATTGAAATAGGCATGGCTATTGCAATGTCAGATGGCGAGTTAGATGATACAGAAGGCGAAACATTAAAATCTTGGATACAGAAAATGATCACACCTTATTCTGATGAAAAGCAAAAAGAATTGAAAAGAACTTACAATGAGGCTATGAAAGTATCTTATCAACTTGCTGAATCTGGCAATTTGGTTTTGAGTGATATTTGCTCAAAACTCAACGAAATTGGTGAAGATGCGCAAAAATACGAAGCATTGGAGTTGGCTCACAAGGTGATGGCCGCTGATGGCATTATTCATAAAGAGGAAATGAAGGTTATTCACCAAGTTGCAGATGCTTTGGGCATTGATTCCGAGGAATTAGAGAAAATGAGAGATCAGCAGATAGTTGGACTCAATACAACTACTGAAGATGTTGATGTTGAGAGTTTGCTGGGCATTGATTCATCGTGGGATAATGTAACTACTTCGACACATCTTAGAAAAGAATATCAAAAATGGAATAATAGACTCAACACACTGCAAGAAGGTGGTGAGAGAGATAACGCCCAACAGATGCTGGATCTGATTGCTAAGGCTAGAAAAAAATATGCTTGATGAGCTTTCAAAAGCTAGAGAGTTTTCTGAAAGTGTTAGGTATTCAGGCGATACATTGAGAGCTGATGATATAGAGCGTCGAGATAGCAATGGGTTGCAGTCGTTTTTTTCATTAAATTCACTTCTAATTAGTCCGCTGGTTACACCAACTATTTCTAATTCTGTTAATCGAGTGATTGATAGATTGCAAATTCCGCAAGAATCTGTAAAGGCTTATATTTATGCATCTTCTGAAATTCAGGCGGAATGTTACGCGGGTAATGATGTGGATTGCATTATCCGTCTATCATCAGGTTTAATAGATATTTTAGAGATTGAAGAAATTGAATTTGTTATCGGGCATGAGCTTGGGCATTTTCTGTACCAACATGGTTTGGCGATTGCTTCTAAACCGAGTGAAAGTCTTGAGTTTTCAATTCAAAAACGAGCCCAAGAACTATCAGCAGATAGAATTGGGTTACTGGCTAGTAAATCACTAGATGTGTCAATTCGCGCCATGATGAAAACAATGTCTGGTCTTTCTACCAAATATCTTAAATTTGATATTGGTGGTTTTTTATCACAATTATCAAATACAGAAAACTTTAAGTCTCAGTTAGACGCTAACTCTTCCCATCCTTCGATGTTAGTTAGGTGTCGCGCATTATTGTGGTTTTCTATGAGTGACACCTTTAAAAGTGGGGGGAGTAATTACCCGACAGGTGAAGTTGATAAACTGAACATACAAATAGAAAAAGATATTGACAAGTATGTTGACACTATGGCGCGTAATAAAATTAATGCTTTAAAGCGAGATGTGTCATTATGGTTAGCTGCAAAATTAATTGTTGAAGATGGTAGTTTTGACAAGAGTGAGCAAGAGCAGTTTGCAAAGATATTTGATCAAGAGACCCTGGAGAAGTTAAAAAAATTCTTATCAAGTTTTGACGCTGATTCTGCAAAGAAAGCCGTTAACGAAAATTTGGAAAGTTCTAGAAGTAATTTATATAAAGAAATTCCGACGTCTTTTGAGAAAGAAGTGGGTCGTATTGAGAAAGAAGTTAAATTGCAGTTTCATTAAATAACGTCTCGCATGTCACCCTCTGCAAAGAAAGCGTTTAAGTGGGAGAGGGGATTATTCTACTCCTTTGTGGATATTCTCCTGATCGGCCTTATTTTTCCAGCGCCAGCATTTGACGAGTTGTTTGACGAGGAGACATTGAAAAGGCTTTTTTAATTACTCATCGCAATATGAATTTGGAAGCCGTATATGAAAAAATCAATTAGAGTTAAAAATACTTTGCCACCTAGGCATGGGTGCATACAAAACGAGGAGTTTAAAATGAAAAACGTGTCACTTAATATTATTAAATGTTTGGCGGTGTTGATCTTATCAGGCACTTCAGTTGCCGAACAAAATCCATATGATGATTTAGATTGGCAAGCCGGCCCAAAAACACAAGAGCTAGTTAATAAGGCTACAATTTTTCTTCCCGAGGGGTATTTCTATTTAAATACCGAAGAGACTGATAAGTACCTTGAATTAGGTCAAAACTTTCCAACTGGCAATGAAAACTTTTTTGCCCCTGATAATTGGGCCTGGGAAAGTTATTTTTCTTTCAATGATATTGGTTATGTGAAGGACGACGATGAGATTGATGGTGACGAATTATTGCAACAAATGAAAGACGGGGATGAGGCGAGCAATAAACGTAGAAAAGAGATGGGGTGGTCAACACTTACAACTATTGGGTGGGAGTTTCCTCCTAGATATGACACCGTACAGCGGCGATTGGAGTGGGCATATTTACTTAAAGGTGAAAATAACGAAAAAATAGTTAACTACGAGACTAGAATTTTAGGAAGAAGTGGTGTGATGGAGGTAGTTTTAGTCGCAACGCCTGATATGCTTAACCAGGCGGTTCAGGAGTTAAACTCCCACCTTACAACATTTGAATTTAAACAAGGAGAAAAGTATAGCAACTATATTGAGGGTGACCGTGTGGCTGAATATGGTTTAGCGGCCCTTATTGCAGGTGGTGCTGCGGCACTCGCTACTAAAAAAGGTTTTTGGGCTGCGATTGTTGGTTTTTTTGTTGCCATGAAAAAGTTTGCAATCATTGCTGTTATTGCTGTTTTTGGATTTGTAATTTCTCTGTTCAAGAGGAAGAAATAATGGTTTCATTCGAGAGCGCTCTCGTGCTTGGTGTGATTGGGTTGTATTTGTACGATTCGGTAATGTTGCTGAAAGTCAATGAGTTGATTATTGCCAATTCGGCAGGAAAATGGTCCTATAAATTTCCAATTTTTGGGTACCAGCTCCTGAGAAAGTATCCATTAATAACAAATGTATTTACTCCCAACTATGTTGTATTTAAGACTTTTTGGCCGGGTGGCGGGGATTGCGCGTCACCAATAAAAATTGAAAGCTTTATTAGGTTGCTTCACCCGATTCAGATATTGGTTACTCTCTTGCTGTGTTTGTTTTTTGTCTTTCTTCCGATTGCATCCTTCGTGTACGGAAGTGGTGTAATACTTTTAGGTGTTTTTCTATTGATATATGTGGTTATTGTTGGTATGTTAGCGTTTGTGTTCTTTTTTAGAAAGAAACTCCATCTTACCAACTATAAGTTTATCTCAATTGCGTTTGAATCATTAGTTTGTCCGCCCTTGTCAATGAATATTGTAAAAAAAATTACACTGCACCATCCTAACATAGGCGACCCATATCTCTTCTCAAAAAAAACATTTGATTCTGACACACTGAGTCATTTTGTAGTGAGCTTAGCATCTGCTGTAGATAGGAATTTGAAATTTTTAGAAAGAGGTTCTTCCCACTATTTGTATCTTGATGAGTATTTACATCAAATAAAAAAGGATTAGTAGTTGAGCAATCTAGAGATATTCGTAATCGCTATTGGCTTTGCCTTGGGCTACTATATAGTTTTTAAATTACTTGATAATCATCAAGGCAAGATTGGTGCCAAGCATCATATTGACGAAGCCTCAATAAAACACCTCCCTTCAATTAATAGTGAAACTGAAAAGGGAGTCAAGACAACAAAGCAAATATCACTCAATAGTCGAACATCTTATATATCAAAGCATTGGAACGGAGGGCACTCTCTGTCGCGTTCATTTTGGATAAATAATATCCTTCTAAATGTTGTTATGGCAAGTGTAGGGACGTACTGGATATTTTCTGGCGCACGAACCGAGGACCCTGTTCTTCTTGCGCGTACAATTCTGGCCATGACCATGGCTGGATATATAGTTGTTTATCCATGGCAGACCATAGGATTATGGAGAGCGGCTAATCGCTCTACTCTTGAGAGAAATAAGGTTTTTTGGTCTGTTGTTGTTAAAATACTAATCGTGGTTGGAATTGTTACATCACTTCTAAATGTAAGTAGTGAACGTCAGTTTTATGAAGATTTATATTACGATAGCTTTCAGCTAACCAAGGTAGAAAATTACAATGTGACCCACGATAAAGACACAATTTATTTAAATGGGGATTTGGATTATGGCATTTCTCAAGAGGTAAAGGGCATACTGGAGGACATCACCACAATTGACAATATAGTATTGAACAGTAATGGCGGACTTCTTTTTGAGGGCTCTGAATTATCACGGTTGATACTAACACATAGTTTGAATACATACACCCTTAAGGGTTGTCTCTCAGCGTGCACAATCGCTTTTATATCGGGCAATAAAAGGTTTATCAAGAAGGGCGCACGCCTCGGTTTTCATCAGTATAGTTATTATAGGGAGATGTCAAAAATAGAGGCACTACCTTTATTTAATTTACAAACGAGTGATGCAAACTTCTTTAGAAAAAGGGGTGTCAATGTAGAATTTACAAACAATATGTATAGGGCTCCTCCAGATGACATGTGGTATCCAACAGAAACCGAGTTATTTGAAAATGGCCTGGTTCATGAATACGCATATTAGCAATGAGAGTAGGAAGTTTTGAGAGGGAGGTATTGTTAATGTATGAATTACATAAAGATCAGATATTGTTCGATCAAGCCTACGCTTACATCAAAGATTATTACTAAAAAGTGTAATTTGAAACCACCCTAAGAATTGCAAGTCATGCAAGTCATGCAAAGCGCATAACATGCAGGACATATTTTTCTAATAGTAATTAACACGTATTAAACTCAATTAACCAATCCTCATTGCTTTGAGTGTTTGTTTTTACAACCCTGTTGAAGGTTGACGCATCTGTGGTGATGCTCAGTACTGTTTTGTTCGTTCTATCCCTGTCTTTTTCAATATGTATGCCGAGTTTATTGAGGGCATTTTCATAGCGAGATAGCCTCTCTGTAACAGCCTTTGCTGTTTTTACACCCTTTATGCTGCCCTCAACAGACATCAAATCCAATTTCGCCAGAAGTTCGATTGGCGCACCCCTGAATTCTGAGTGTAATTCTAAAAACAAGACTAATGTAGAAGCAAATTCAGATGACTCTATTGAATCGAGAAAAGATCGTTCCACATTTTCTTTGTAGACAGTCATAAATTGATCTTGCGCCCAATCGTAAGCAGGGCCAGCCGCAGTTGCCCATTTACAAAAATCACCCATTCTGAGAAGCTCACTCACACCACACTTATCATGGCGACTAAGCGCGACACTTAAGCCATCAAGAAGAGCCCCAAGAATATACGGGGCATCTTCAACAAAAGCGTTCCAAACAGAGGTTTCTGCCTTGGACTTTTGAAGTTTAGTTAATTCTATCTTAATACTTCTACTAGCCATATCACTTCGTTTTGCAATTTCATCAATGCCATTCAACAGTATTGGTTTCTTAAGTGAGATTGTGAACTCTTCGTTGGTGGTGTAAAGCTTTCTAACTGTTTGATTATCACCCGTAGATATTTTGCACAGAGCGTCACTCTGATTCGGACCGATACCCGATAGATTGTCAAAAGCAAGAACGTGGTTATTGGCGCCTACGACCCGTAAATCCTCTGTTTTTGGCTTTGATAACAGGGTTGCGACGTTTGGGTCTACAAGCTCCCTAAGCATTCTTGAGGTTGTTGTTTTCCCACAGCCTGCTGATCCCCTTAGCACAAGCATGGGATAGGCTCCATTGCCTGCTTGCAGGCTCATTAGCAGCCAGCCAACAATCAAAACAAACTCACTCTCTTTAATGTTGATATGCTTCTTTAGAAGGCTGATGTTGCCATTGGCGTTTGGAATCCTCAGTGCACGCATATTCTTTGCTCTAACAAACACAACTGGCGACTTGTTCATGAGCGTCCAGCCGAATTTAGTAACCTTCAACACTTGCCAGTCGTCATTGCACATGTCGATATATATCTCACCATTTGTCTGTGCGACCCTTAAATACACTTCTTCAGAGGGGCAGTCGTATGTTGCAATACCTCTAAGCGTAACCAGGGCAGATTCGAAGCTATTTTTTGATAGACCATCTCGATGCTGAAGCCACAATTCGCGCGAAATCCAGTCTCTGAATCCAAGCGAGCTTATATTCCATATCTCGGTATGGCTGTTGACAGGGATTTTTGCATAAGCCTCGCCCTGACTGTCATGAAAGAAATCACAATGTTTTGTTGCTATACCGATTAAGATTTCATCTTGTTTGGACTTGTCTTCGATTTTGCACTTAACAGTGGTATCATTGGCTTGTGATTTGATTTTGCAAAGAGTCTCTTCATTGGCGCCCGTCACCACAACGGGCGTTTTTATTGGGTGATTCATAAGCTCTCCTTGCACTGGCCAGTGTGAGTGAATTTGTTTTTTTCTATATAAGCCTCAATATCGGATTGCCTGTAGAAAACACGAGAACCGATCTTGTGATAGGAAATTACAATTCCAGTTCCTGTGCTTCTAGCGTTGTTTAGCGTTCTTGGTGATATGTGTAGTTCTTTTGCTGCTTGTTCTGTTGTGAATAGTTTGTCTAGTTTTTCCATCTGATACTCCTATTGATTAACAAATACTTAATCGACGGTAAGTCGAATAAAGACGTGTTAATTATGGTGTATTTGGATATTTATATGACAGGCGAAAAGGCGATTTAGTCCTCTCAAAACCCTTGGTACAAAAGGAAAATCGCAGGCAAAAAAAAGCGTTTAGGCGATTCCTTTTAGCAACTTGTAATCTTTGAGATATTGCCTCTCAATTGTGGAGTCTTTTAAGTGAGTTATGTTATGTTCTTCTTTTAGTTTCTTGTTAATATCCGAAGCAAGCGTTTGCTTTTGAATTTCTGGGTAGTTTTTGATTATAGCTATTGCAATTGTGGTGATCAGCTTCTGAATTTGTACAGTTGACTTCTTATGATTGACACTATAAGAGCTATCTAAATCTGACTCTTTTTGTAGCGTAGATTTTTCTTGTTGAATAACTTTAAGGAGGTTTTCACTTGTGATTCTGCCATCATTCTTTAAGAACGCACTTTTTTTTAGAATTTGGTAGTGTTTAATTGTAAAGAAGACGCACTCTAACGAGGAGGGGTAATCTAAAGGTGGAGTATATTCAAAAAGATTCAGTTGGTTAAATGGAGGGAAAATTAAAACACTAGGATTTAGTCCTAGGAATAAAAACAATGCCTCGTTGAAACTTAGTAATATATTTGGCTGGAGAAGGGCGCGTGAACTCTCAACATAAAATTCACTATACTTCGGGAGGTCGTCAAACTCCATAATATTTTCTGGCAGTAGTTGATAACCACTTGAAGAGTAGTTGTTTTGATTTAACCACTGGTTGATAAGTAATACTACGTAAGCAGATATGTACGGTTTTACAAGGCGTGTTGTTCGCAGAGTGTCGAACATTACTTTGCCAGAAACATCTGGGGATTGAATTTCAACTTTTACATCCCTTTTAATTGCCACTTACCTTCTCCAAAATGTAATCATTGATTTGCTGCATTGGTTTTCTTAGGGTTTCAATTGAGGGTTGTATATAGTGGATTGATGTCACATCTTTTTCCTTATGGTTCAGCAGTCTTTTGATTGTCGAATGCTGTATTGATAGACTGTCAGCATAGGTAGCAAACGTCCTCCGTAAGTCGTGCAAGAGAAATTTGACACCACTATCTTTAATCACTTTTTTAACTTGTTTATTTGAGTTTACAAGAGACTTGTTTGGGTTGTATCCAGGAAATACAACAGAGCCTGTAGATTCATCTTTCCTGCGCCTAAGAATACTCATTAAATAACTTGTTAATGGGAGTGTATGCTCCTCGTGGTTTTTGGTATCTTCGATATGTAGTAGGTTGTTTATAAAGTCAATATCACCCCATGTGAGATTAATTGCTTCCCCTGGTCTTAACCCTGTAAATAACATAACGATTAAGTAATCCCTTACTGTTTCAGAGGTGTTTTTGTGAGTTATGTTGGCTGTATGAAAGGGGAGCGAGGTTACGGAATCAAACCAATTTTTTAGCTCATTTGGATGAATAATATTAGTCCTTACTTTTTCTCTGAACCATGCTTTTTTAAGGCTGATTTTGACAACTGGATTGTGCTGAATAATAGGCTCTCCATCGGAGTCTTCGTATTCACCATTTGCAAAATTAAACAAAGCTCTTAAAAGTCGCATAGTGGCGTTAGCACGATAGATGGATGTTGTGCCAATAGCCCTATGTTTTTTTTCAACCATTGAGCGTTTGATGCCGATCAGTTCTTTGTCTTTCCATTCAGAAAGATAACCGTTGAAAATTATTTGATAATCACGAATAGTTTTGTCCTTTATAAGGTTTTTCTTATGATGGGCGTAGTCATCCATAACCTCACGAAGGGTTATGCCTTTAATTTTCTTGTTTCTTGTTTCTTTATTGGGGTCTATTCCCGAGCTAAATTGGCTTAGGGTTTTAATGGCTTCAGCCCTAGCTTGTTTAATTGTCATGTCAGGAAAGCGGCCTAGTGTTTTTGGCACGTACTTCTTATCAATCCTTTTTCTAACTCGAAATGACTTAACCCCTGTGCTGGTAATTCTAATAGATAGGCCAATTACCTTTGAATCATAGTACATATCCATACAGCCTTTATTGGGAGTTGGAAGGGTATCTATATTATTTCTAGTGAAGTTAAACCTATTCATATGTTAATTGAGAGACCTATAAGAGACCAAATATTGAGTAAACATAGTTTATTTAAGTTATAAAGATGTTGGTGTTTAAAGCTTATATAATAGCATTGAATGTAACTATAGTGAGTATAAATGAGATGTGGTTATATATTAGAATGAAAAACTGTTAATCCGTTTGTCCCTGGTTCGAGCCCAGGTCGAGGAGTCATATATTTAAAAGCCTATCTTGGGATAGGATTTTTTTCGCCTGGTGTATTAGTTC
>Ga0206681_10001136_pt1 | contig 12643 bp, 12 predicted proteins | sample M150012015metaG_FD_161048 | JGI IMG/M metagenome (GOLD analysis project Ga0206681, IMG submission 161048) | Ammonia-oxidizing marine archaeal communities from Monterey Bay, California, United States - M1 500m 12015 | ecosystem: Environmental > Aquatic > Marine > Intertidal zone | place: USA...
CCAGCCTTTTCATGCCCAATAAGTTCTCGAGTGTTACCGAGATAGTCAACATGATCGATATCGATATTAGTAATTACACTGACATCTGGATTAACAATATTGACTGAGTCCAGCCTTCCCCCCAATCCAATCTCCATGACAGCGATATCGACACTATTTCTAGTAAATATTAATAATGCGGCTAGTGTTGAGAATTCAAAATATGTTAATGATATGTTTCCCCTCACATGTTCAATCTCATTAAATACATCACATATGGCATCGTCATCCACATTTTCACCGTTGATAGCGAAGCGTTCGTTATATTTTGTTATGTGTGGAGATGTAAATTTACCCACAATGTAATCAGATTGTTGGTAAATATTATCAATGAAAGCTATTGTTGAGCCTTTTCCATTTGTGCCAGCTACAGTGATCACTTTGAATGGAGCTCCATTCGGGAAAAGTATTTTGTAAACCTTCTTAACCCTACTTAGCTCTAAATCAATTACTTGAGAATGTAGCGACTCCTGCCATTGAAGCCACTCATCAAGTGGGCTGTTCTGAGATGGTTTCAGTCCTCCCAAAACTCGCCTTCGATGGTGTCCTTTTTTTTGCCCTTCTTTGTGTCACTATCGGTGCTAGTCTGCTGTTTATTTTTATGGATAAATGTTGTACTTCTAGTGGTAAATATTTTTTCAGCATTCTTAGAAAAGATTTGATTAATGAAGTATAGTCTTGACCATGGTATTAGGCCTAATAAGCCAACAGCATCAGTTATAAATCCTGGAGTTAATAGCAAAACACCAGAAACCAATATTACTACCCCCTCAAGCATTTCGAATGCAGGTGTTTGCCCATTGGCGATGGATTGCTGAGCTTTAGCCATGATAGACCAGCCCTGTTGTCTCAATAGGGTAGAACCAATCAGTGCAGTTATAACAACAAGTAGCACAGTAGAGAAACCGCCAATTGCCTCGCCTACCGATACCAAAACATAGATTTCAAGTAAAGTCATTACAACAAATAAAGGAAATATCATTTTTAGTCCTGTTTTATATTAATAAAAACTAAATCCCAAACTCCATGACCTAGACTTTGCCCTCTTTTCTCAAACTTAGTCATAGGTCTCATTTTAGGCCTCGGAGAATATATATGGGCTCCTAACGTGTTTTTAAAGTTTGGGTGGCCCTCTAATGACTCCATAATGTGTTGGGCATAGTCCTCCCAGTCCGTAGCTATATGTATGTTTCCGTTGTTTATTACCTTTCTAGATATTAAATTTAAGAAGTCATAATCCACAATCCTTCTTTTGTGGTGCTTTTTTTTGTGCCAAGGGTCTGGAAAGAACAACTGAAATTCCTCAAAGCTGTTATCCTTAATGTGATATTTTAATAACTCGACAGCATCAAACTTTACAACCTTTAGGTTGGTTATTTGTAGTTTGTGTGACTCATTAATTATCCTGCCGATACCTGCTTCGTAAACCTCGACACCTATAAAGTTCTTGTTTGGGGTGTTCAGAGCCATATCCAATAGGCTGTCGCCGTTCCCAAAGCCGATTTCTAAAGTAATAGGTTGTCTCTTAGCAAACAGTTCATTCATTTCAATGTATCTGTCAGGCACTTCGATACCATAAAGTGGCCAAAGCTTGCTTATACCGTTTCTCTGGCCAGGAGTGAGCTTACTAGAGCGTCGCACAAAGCTTTGAATAGTTTTGACTGGTCTTTGGCTATCCTGCATCATAAATTGTAGTCAATTATAAGTGGCGAATGGTCAGAGAATCTTTCGTCCCTATAAATTTCTACACGTTTAGGAGTTGAGGCCAAGTTGTCACTAATTATTTGATAGTCAATCCTCCAACCAGTATTGTTGTCCCAAGCCTGACCCCTGTTTGACCACCATGTGTATTGATGGGGTTCCTTGTTTATCTCTCTAAATGCATCAACATAGCCAGCACTATCAAACAGATCATCCATCCAGCGCCTTTCTTCTGGCAAGCAGCCCGACCTATTCTTATTGGAGTTAAAGTTTTTGATATCGATCTCTTTGTGGACGATATTAATGTCGCCGCAGATAATGTATTTTCGGCCATCACTATTTAGTTCTTTGAGATAAGGCATAAATCGTTCAGTAATGAACTCCATTTTAAAGTCTTGTCTTTCCTGTTTGGATGAGCCGGACGGGATATATATAGAGACGACGCTGAGGTCGCCAAAGTCAGCCTGAATGAAGCGACCCTCGAAATTGAAATCGTCCCAAGGGCTATAAGAAACCCTATCAGGCCGCGTTTTGCAATATATTCCAGTGCCACTATAACCTTTGCGCTCAGCAGGCTTGTAATATGTATGCATACCTTTAGGATAGAACCTTTCGTCTAGCTGGTCTTCTTGTGCCTTTATCTCTTGTAAACAAACAACGTCAGCTTTTTGTTGTTGCAGCCAAAGAAATATACCTTTTCTTTCAGCTGCACGAATTCCGTTTACATTAATTGTTATAATTCTCATTGCAATTATTTTAATCTAGACCAGTGTTTTAATTTTCTGATTTAGTACAATTAAGCATTAGTCACAACACAAAGAAATTAATATGGAACAGTATCAAAAAGAGTTTGTAGATTTTATGTTGGAAACGGGCGCACTGAGGTTTGGTGAATTTACCTTAAAGTCTGGCCGTGTCAGTCCTTATTTTTTCAATGCCGGATTATTCAATCATGGTGAGCATCTGTCCAAGCTTGGGCAGTTCTATGCACAAGCAATTGACGCTAGCGGTATAAAGTTTGATGTACTGTTTGGTCCGGCATACAAAGGCATACCATTGGCCACAGCTACCGCTATCGCATTGAATGATAACTTCAATACTTCTGTACCTTATAGCTTTAATCGTAAAGAGGCAAAGGACCATGGCGAGGGCGGCAACATAGTGGGTCATCCATTGGAGGGAGACATTCTAATAATAGATGACGTAATAACTGCAGGCACTGCGATAAGAGAAGCTCAAGATATTATAACCAGCAGCGGCGCCAATACTAAAGGCGTAGTTGTTGCACTGGACCGCCAAGAGAAAGGTAAAGGGGACCTTTCAGCCATCCAGGAGGTCGAACAAAATTTTGGAATCGAAGTGATAAGTATTATCAATTTGGGCTGTATTATTGATTACTTGAAATCCAATAACGATAAAAAATTAATCAGCAGTATTGAGGATTACCGCACACGATACGGTATAAGCTAATAGTGATTGAAATACTAGACTCAACAAGCACCATGGAAGGACAAGGTGTTACTGTAAACAGGCTATTCCCTGTAAGTAGTAGGCGCATGAATCATGACCCGTTTGTATTGTTTGACCATTTTGCTGTTCAACAAGGGCAAGGCTTTGATACTCACCCACACAGAGGTTTCGAGGCTATAACTTTTCTTTTTAGTGGAGCCATGAGACATAAAGACAATCTGGGGAATGATTCAGTAGTTAATGCAGGAGGGGCTCAAATATTTTGTGCCGGAAGGGGGATTAGTCATTCCGAAATGCCAGAGGGGAAGAGGACCAATGACGGCATACAGTTTTGGATAAGTTTAGAAAAAAAGCTGAAAACTGTGGAGCCAACTTACCAACTTGTTGAAGCTGCAGAGCTACCAATAATATCTTCTGATGGTGTATCAAGAACTATCATTGTGGGTGACAAGTCTCCTGTAAAAATGCAAAACAACATAAAATATGAATACATTAATATTGAAAATGGAAAAACTTATATAATTCAAGACATCGAAGGAAAAAGCGGCCTAATCTATTTAAAAAGTGGGACGCTTGAAATCGAGAATGAAATCTTAAATCCAACACAATCAGTACTTTTTGATACCAACAATAGTTCCATCACAATTAAGGCACATTCAGAATGCAAACTCATGTATGCCTCCGGTGAACCACACCTTGAACCTATAAGGCAGTACGGCCCTTATGTAGACTAGTTAATAATAATTAACAATCCCTTGATTTTATGTAATAATTAAGCAAAACTTCTATATACATGAGTCAAGATGAAAGAGTTTAAGCCTAACGATAAATATGGGTTGGTTGAACAGTTCCTAAGGGACGGATTCATAACTCTTGAAGATGCACTGACCGACTATCAACTGAGTTCAATAAATAGCGAATTGTCGATCTGGGTTGAAGAGAGTAGGGGGCACAAGACTCCTTACGGAAGAATCATGGACGGAAGGCCACGTTTCGATATAGAAACTAATACACATAGCCACAACAACCCTGCCCTCAGAAGGATAACCTCACCTGCCGAAATCTCTAAGGCATGTCTTGATATAGTTAAAGATAACAAGGCACTAGACTTAGTCAGTGAGATCTTTTCTCCAAATATAAAGCACTGGACAAACAAAATCAACCTTAAACTCCCCGGATCAGGTACCGAAGTTAAGTTTCATCAGGATTTTCCTTATGAGCCGCATTCTAATGAAGACATCATGACAGTTTTATTTTTTCTTGACGATGTGACACTAGAAAATGGACCCTTAGAGGTAGTTCCTGGAACACACAAAGGGCCACTTTATTCGCTATGGCATGACGGAGTCTTCACAGGGTCCGTATCCAAAGAGGTCGAATCAGAATACAAAAACAAAGCGATCAGTTGTGTAGGTAAAGCAGGAACGGCGTGTCTTATGCATTCAAAATTATTGCACGGCTCTAAATCAAACTGCTCTAGTTTTCCTCGCTCACTGTTCATTGTTTCTTACACAGCAGAGGACGCAGTTAAGCTTACTGAAAATCCACTACCAAGCGATCTAGATGGGATGATTGTTAGAGGCAAGAGTACCGGAACAGTTCGCTGTACTAGCTATAGCGTAGAACTGCCTGAGTACCCGAAGGAGGTTTCATTCTTTGGTCAGCAATCCAAAAGTAATAATAATGGAGATTAGTTTTTTTGAGGTATTTATGAGACTAGTAATTAAATATATACTAGATAACAATGGGAGTTACATATGTCAGAAAAAGTCGACCTAATTAAAGAGCTTTCGGTTAATGATGATGAGTTAGTGATTGATTGGCAAGATGGCACTCAAAGTAGGCTTTATAGTCACTGGCTTAGGGACCATTGTCAGATGGACGCATCTAGAAATAAACTCAACGGGCAGCGCCTATTCGGTGTAGTCGATATTCCCGAAGAGACCTACATAGATCAGGCATACAAAGACGAAAATGGTGATGTGTGCGTTATCTTCCAGCCAGAAAACCATCTTTCAGTTTTTTCATCTCAATGGTTAAGACAGAACTGCTATAACCTTAACAAACATTTCGATGACAGGAGTGAAAAATATAAACTCTTGTGGGACAAAGAAAGTTTTGTAGACGGTCCTCCGAGGATTGATTTTGAAAGCATGTGTCAGAATGACAATGTCAAGTTAGATGCTTTACGTTTCATTAAGAATATAGGTTTTTGTGTGCTAGAAAATGTACCAACCATTGAGGGCCAGATATTAAACGTAATAAATGAGCTTGGCTATACTCGTGAAACAAATTATGGTCCCTTATTTGAAGTAAGGATTGAGGTTAACCCTAACAACCTTGCGTATACAAATATGGGGATTGGGTCACATACCGACAACCCGTACAGAGACCCTGTGCCAACTGTACAACTACTGCACTGCCTAGAAAGTTCGACAGAAGGTGGAGATTCGGTACTGGTAGACGGCTTCAAAGCTGCCACCCTGTTACGTCAAAAAAGTAAACAAGATTTTGATATCTTGACAAGTACTTGGATCAATTTTAGATTTTCTGATGCTGCAACTGATCTACGCTCTAGAGTGCCGATGATTGAAATAAATGACAAGAATGAAATCATCAAGGTGAGATATAACAATCGCTCAATCGATACCCTAAAGTTACCAGCAGATAAAATCAGACCTTTTTATAAGGCCTATCGTCATTGGGGTGAGGCCATCGAAAGGGATGACTTGAAGATTACATTTAGGTTATCAGCGGGCGACCTAATGATCTTTGACAACACTCGTATAATGCATGCAAGAACGGCGTTTTCACAAAAAGGTAAACGCCACTTACAGGGAGCATATACAGACCTAGACGGTCTTTACAGTATGACAAATGTATTGCAGAATCGAGAGCAGAATGGATAACATCAATGCTGACAATATTGTAGACCATATCGAGGATGTGTTTAAGCGTCGTGGTGCTGAGTCATACTTAGGCGAAAAGGTTACGATGGCTCAACATATGCTTCAATCAGCGCAATGCGCTGAGCAAGCAGGGGCCGATGACAGTCAAATAGTTGCATCCTTATTGCACGATATTGGGCACTACAAAAATGAGATACCTGAAACATCATTATCAAAGGGTATTGACAACTATCATGAGGAGGCCGGTGCTAATTTTTTAGAAGACTACTTTCCATCATCAGTTGTAGAGCCTATCCGTCAACACGTTGCTGCAAAACGTTACTTATGTGCAGTAAAGTCGGATTATTTTGGGCGCCTTTCACAAGCCTCAGTACACACACTTAATCTACAGGGTGGTCCAATGAATGCAGAAGAAGTTAAAGAGTTTGAAAAAAATAATTACTTGGAGCAGTGTATTCAAGTGCGCTATTGGGATGAAGAAGGGAAAGACCCAGAAAGGAATCACCCACAATTTTCTTATTATAGACCGCTAGTTGAGTCTCTAGTAAAGCGTTAATTGCAACAACTTACTGAAATACCGTTCCATGATTGAAGAATTAATTTTTCCTGGCGGTTGTCGCCTTTTTCAGCGCTGGCAGGAGGGCGACTCGCAAGCCTTAAACCGATTGAAGGAGATATTTGATAAAACCATTGCTGGCGACTATGATGAAGTGTTCGCACAAAAACCTTCTCATTACTCTGTTCAAGCCTCTGCCTCAATAAACCTATTCGTATTAGCTATATTGACCAGCCTTTACGGTATAGATTCTGCTGAAGCCTATAAGGGGGATGCAAAGCGTTACGTTCGTGTATCTTTAATGATTCGTAAGCTGCTTGGTTTACCTAAGCTCTACTTAGAGTGGCCAGTTTATGCATTTACTGCTGAATCTCTAGGAGCTGTAATGATGTACCCTGTTGGAGCTCCGCCCGGGACTGATCCCGGTATCCCGTTAATAAATAAAGATAATTGGCGGGATCTAAAGGGACCAGAAATGGATAGCGAAATACCTAAATTATTCGATGATATGCTCGATTTTTATCAAGCCTTGACAGGTCTTGAGCCTGTATTACACCTGACAGCACCCTACAGCTTGGCGGCCGACATTTACGGACAGTCAGAATTGGCAACAGCCATAAGTGATAATCCTGAGCATGTAAACAATGTTCTGAATCATCTGGTTGATAAAGTACTAACCCCTTGGGGAGATCATTTTTTTGAAAAATTTCCAAATGGCTGGCTAGAACTGTCCGATGCCTCCGGGTCTCCTTTTTTTATTGGCCCTGAAAACTGCAAGAACATGGCGATTCGTTCAATACTTCGATTAAAAAATGAAAACCCTTGGGGGGATAGAGTTTATGATGCCAACTATAGGGGTGACTACGTTACTCAAGCAAAAAAAACAGCTCGCTCACCAAGGAGAAGGGCAACAACTCAAAATGGTCACCGCAATGTGCTAAGTTTTTCTGAATTATTCACAGTAAAGCAAGAAGTTTGTACTGATTACGTTATGCGCCTTCATGACGACAGGATGCCCCTTAAACTATACCAAGATAGGGCAATTAATCTTAATGTTCCTATATTTATTGGAATTGGAGCCACACAAATTGACCGTAATTCTATAGATGATATGGACACTGCTAGAAATATGATTAAAACTCTTTCTATTGAATATGTGGAATCTATAAAAACCGTAGCACACACTATTAAAAACAACAATTACAGTTTAAGAGTGCCACCCTGGCCAGGAACAATTTATTTTGAGGATGTTAGTGCCAACAGCAGTATGGAAGTAATTGAGATTATCGTTAGTACCGTTTTGGAGCAGGGGTCACTTAAAGTGTAAGACTAATCACATATATAACAAACCTTGAGGTATATAATATGCCAAAGTATTATTTAGTATATGTGGTGTAGGGAATATTAAGCAATTTATTGCAATAGTGGATTTAAATAATAAATGAACAGTAACAAAATATTAATATTAAATGGACCTGGACTGGCAGATTTAAGCAATTGTAATGAGATTGGTTATGGCCACTTAACGCTGGATAAAGTTCGAGAAAAATGCTTAGAAATATGTGAGATTTTTGGCCTTCAGATGGATTTCCGCCAAGAAGATACTGATGCTGAGTTGTTGAGTGTCTTAATTGATGATAGTGACAGTTTTGATGCTTTTATAATTAATCCAGTTGGGCATTCACATTCATCACCTATTAACCAAGATATGTATGGTTCAGTAATCAATAAAATTAGTGGACAAAACAAGCCAGTTATTGAAATTCATATTGAAAATATTTTTAGGCAAGGCAGTAATAATCACAAGCCATTGCAAGTGGCAGGAAGCTCAGTTGGCTTTGTGAGTGGACTTGGTATGTATAGTTATGTGTTAGCTATTAATACAGTTAATAAACAACTTAGTAATAATTAGATGAATATTCACGTGATAAATGGCCCTAATATTAATCTTCTTGGTACACGTGAGCCAGAAATTTATGGCAATGACACGTTAGAAAGTATTTCGAAGAAGTGCATCGAATTAGCATCAAAATATGGCCATAATGTTAAATTTATGCAGTCTAATTATGAGGGTGAAATTGTAGAATGGATACAAAATGCAATAACTGAAAAGGTTGATGCAATCGTCATTAATGCGGCTGCCTATACCCATACATCAATTGCGATTCATGATGCATTGAAATCTTATTCGGGATATAAAGTTGAGTTACACATTTCAAACCCACATTTGCGTGAAGAATTTCGCCATGTTTCTTATATATCTTCAGCAGTGGACGCTGTAGTTGCTGGATTAGGTGCAGATGGGTATAGCCACGTTATTGAGTTGTTATCTAGTCTTCCTATCGTAGAAAATAAAGCAAATTAAAAAGCTAAGGATTCCTTGGTAGAAGTATAGTGTAGGATTGACGAAGTGTATTGTCAGCTGTATCGTCTATGTAATTAGGATGATAATTCAGAAGCTCTAAAGCTTTAGTTCTTGCTCTACTTAAATGATCTAAGCCTCCCCGTTCTTGCCACACAATGGGCTCTTCACGGTCAGCTAAATTTGGATAAAAGTAATCCCGCTCCATAGAAATCATAGTTTCCGGCTGACCTAAAAAATGACCTGTATCAGACACAACGGATTGAATTGATTCAAACTCAAGGCTTTGTTTGTTAACTTCTATACCCCTAATCATACGATAAACAAGAGAAAGCATCTCATTATCCATTACAAAGGCCTCAAAGGATGCACCTAGTAAGCTCGCCATCATTCCTGAAGATTCGTATACCATATTGCCTCCTGCCAGGCCGCACGCCAAAGAAGTGAGCGCCTTTTCCATACCCATTTGTGCATCTGGAGACTTAGCATCACTCATACTAGAGGCGCAACCAGATGGCAAACCAAGTGAATTAGATAGTTGTGCTGAAGCAGCATTGAGTAATGCCATTTCGCCACTACCACCTCGGAATGCACCAGTACGCAAATCGATTGCAAGAGGCCAGTTAGAAAATATCATTGGGTATCCTGGCTCGAATACATTTATCATCACTAAGGCAGAAAGTGTTTCAGCCAAAGTCAAGGAGAGAGATCCTGCTAGTGGACCGGGAGCTGTAGCACCAGGCATGGCAGCAATAATATTGTTGATTGGAACGCCACGCTTCATGCACTCAAGAGCAACCATGACAGCATCTTCGCCGTACTTGAGTGGAGATATAACTGGGCTGATATGTGCCTTACAAAAAGGTCTCTGGGCAAACCTACCTTTTCCTCCCAATGCAATGTCAAACATATCAATAATTGGAGCTACATTCTCAGCCAATGTGAAACTTGTGCCAACAGGTTTGGTGGTGCCTTTTAGTAAAGCATATGCAGTATTTACATCTAACTCGAAAAGATCCTCTACGTCAGTTGCAACACAGCATCTAGTAAACCAACTTACATTAGGTAGCTGGTCTACTAGTCGAGTAAAGTCGTATAAATCAGATAGTGTAGAAGGTCGGTACTGGTTGGTGTTTATGTCTAGTGTTTGTACAGCAGCGCCCCCTGTACCAAAATACACTTTGTCCCCTCCAACCTGAATGTCATGTTTAGGGTCACGCCCATACAATGTAAACTGTTTGCAGGCAGAGTCTATAACCCCTTCAACCATTGAAGAGGGATAACATAGTCTCCCTTCGTTATTGATTATTGCGCCACGTGACAGGGCCTGCCTCTCTAAGACCTTGGGCACGTCTGTCATTCCGATTTGTTCTAATATTCGCAAAGATTCATTGTAAATTTGTTTTACTTGTGAATCGGAAAGTGGCTTATATTGCCCACCAACTTGGCCGGGTGGGCATGGATTTATTTCTGGAGCTTTAGATCTTTGAGCTTGTTTTGCTGCCCTTGCAGATCCTCGCCTAGCCATTTATAAGCCTTCTATTGTTGGTTGTTAACCTTGTCATGAGAGTATTCTACTATAACTGCTATCGTAAGGGCATGGAGCGATAACCTCTGCTGGTACCATTTCTCCTAGTAAGTCCAGCAACATTTTGGTGCCGATTTCAGACTTGTCTGGGTTGACATAGGCGTATGCTAGGTTTTTGTTTACTCGGTGCCCCCATTCTCCAGAAGTTATCGTGCCGACTACTTCGCTACCTTCTATAAGCGAGGCTCCTCCATGTGCTGGAGCATGAGTGCAATCAAGACTGAGAGTAACAAGTTTTTGCCTTGGCCCTACTTTGAGTCTTCTCTTTAAGGCAGATTTACCAATAAAGTTATCTTTTTTTAGATTTACAAAGCGATCAAGTCCAGTTTCAAAAGGGTCAAACTCAGTCAATAAGTCAGCTTTCCATGAAAGGAATCCTTTTTCCATTCTCATAGACTCTACAGCTCTAGATCCAAACATATTCATTCCGAATTTTTCACCTGCTTTGGAGATAGTGAGGTACGCTGCATAAAGTGCTTCGTTAGGGATATGTATTTCATATGCAAGCTCTCCAGAAAAGCTGACAGACATCACTGTGACTGATGAGAATCCTATGAAACACTCTCTAACACTCAGCCACGGGAAGGACTCCTTGCTCCAGTCTTCACGACTGCATGCGGATAGAACATCTCGGGCCTTTGGACCAGCCACAATTAAAATTGTTTGTTCATTTGTTAGGCTCTTAATTTCTACCTTTTCGTTAGGATTTATATGTTGATATAACCAGTCCATGTCATGAAACTCTGATGCAGCGGCTGATCCATACCACATTCGCTTAGGACCTCGATCTGAGGATGGAATATTGGCAATAGTTGCTTCACTCTTTAACATGCCAAAATCATTAAGAAGGTAACCAAGTCCAACTCTACCAGTTTTATGTGTAATGTTTCCACAGAACATTCGGTCAACAAAACTTTGAGCATCTGGACCTGTGATTTCAAAGCGGTTAAAGCCGTTCACCTCACAAAGACCAACACTGTCTCGGACATTGCTTATTTCTTTCGCAACTATGTCAAATGTCTCATCAAAATGAAACGATAGTGAGGGCTTAAAGTCAGGATAAGGCTTTATATATTCAACCCTCTCCCATCCATTTACTACAGTAAACTCGGCATTTTCAGCCGCTAAAACTGGCGTCAGTGAAGTGGTCTTAGCTGGTCGGGCAGCTGGCCGATGTTCGTGAGGGAAATGAAAGCGAAACTCGTTCTGATAGTCTTCTATCGCCTTAAGAGAGGTCGCCTCTACGTTAGCATGTGAGGTAAACCTGCGAGGGTCAATACACCAGGTGTCATAACATGCCTCACCGTGGACAATCTGTTGAGCTAGTAACCATCCATGCCCACCACCTTCTCCTAGGCCTGCACGAAGACCAATGATACAAAAAGCATTTTTCTTTCCTGGTATTTTACCGACCAATGGTGAGCCATCGATTGTGTAAGTAATCGGGCCATTCACGACGCTTCTGATTCCGGCCTCCATAATTGCCGGCATGCGCGCAAATGCCCCATCTAGTACATCAGCTACACGCTCTAAATCGTCCGGACATAATGCGTTAACAAAGTTAGGGTCAATTCCATCCATACCCCATGTTTTGCATTTCTGTTCATAAAAGCCAATCAAAAGACCATCCTTGTCCTGGCGACAATAATAATCAGATATTGGACAGCGAAGAAGAGGCATGCGGTGGCCCGCCTTTGCAATTGCAGGGATATCCTCAGTTAAGAAGTACTGATGCTCCATCGACGCTACAGGGTGCTGAACACCCATCATCGCTCCAACCTCATTGACGCGGTAGCCGCAAGCATTGACGACAATATCACAATCAATATTGCCGTGCTCAGTGACGACTTTCCAGGTACCATCTTTGTATTGATCAAGTGAAGTTACTGGCGTATCAGTACAAACCTCAGCACCAGCATTGCGAGCCCTTCGAGCCAGAGAGTGACATAACTGGTAAGGGTCAATGTCTCCATCGAGTGGATCCCAAAGACCGCCAATTAAATTTTCTGTTGATATTA
>Ga0206681_10001140_pt1 | contig 12637 bp, 14 predicted proteins | sample M150012015metaG_FD_161048 | JGI IMG/M metagenome (GOLD analysis project Ga0206681, IMG submission 161048) | Ammonia-oxidizing marine archaeal communities from Monterey Bay, California, United States - M1 500m 12015 | ecosystem: Environmental > Aquatic > Marine > Intertidal zone | place: USA...
GCAGAACATTGGGTTATTATCAGCGGCCAGGCCACTGCCACCAATGGTGAAGAGGTGCTAACTCTTGGCGAAGGTCAGTCGACCTATATACCGATTGGAGTAAGGCATTCTTTAGAAAACCGCACTGATGAGCCTCTTGAAATAATAGAAGTGCAGAGTGGTGTTTATTTGGGTGAAGATGACATTGTTCGTTTTGAAGATATCTATGGTAGGAGTAGTCAATAATGCTACCTGTGGAGATGTTCAAAGCTGTGGTTGACGCAACACCGCTTATATCAATTGATTTACTGGTTGAAAATGAGGGTAAGTATTTGTTAGGGCGAAGAACCAATAAGCCTGCTAAGGGTTATTTTTTTTCAACTGGCGGCAGGGTTCATAAAAATGAAACCATTGACGATGCAATGATACGTATAGCCAGAAATGAGCTTAATATTGAGTTAAAATCCACACCAAAATTTATTGGTGTGTTTGAGCATTTTTATGATGATAGTATGTATGAAAATGTATCAACACATTATGTAAATCTTGCTTATGAATATGAGATGGAAGAGATTCCAGCTCTGCCAACAGAGCAACACAGCGAATACCAATGGTTTTCTATTAGTGAATTATTAGAAAGTAAACAAGTACATAAATACGTAAAGGATTATTTTAGGAGATGATATGGTAGATAAAAAAGTAGCATTTATAACAGGTTTAACTGGTCAAGATGGTTCTTATTTAGCAGAATTTTTGCTGAGTAAAGGGTATGCCGTTCATGGAATAGTTAGGCGGTCATCTGTAATGACTTTTCAGCGGGTAGATCATTTAAATAATAATCCTAATTTTCATATGTATTATGGCGATCTAACAGATTCCTCAAATTTACACTCCATACTTTTAAAGGTTTCTCCAGATGAGGTATACAATTTAGGAGCTCAATCACATGTAGCTGTGTCTTTCGAAGTCCCAGAATATACAGCTGAGGTTGATGCTGTCGGTACAATCCGTCTTTTAAATGCAATTAAAGATATAGGTTTAAAGTGTAAGTTTTATCAAGCTTCTACTTCAGAGCTATTCGGTGGAATGCCGGGGAGTGAGCCTCAAAGTGAGCTAACCCCTTTCTACCCTAAATCACCATACGCAGCAGCAAAATTATATTCATATTGGGTAACGGTAAATTATCGGGAATCCTATGGTTTATTTGCTTGTAATGGAATTCTTTTTAACCATGAATCACCAAGAAGAGGTGAAACATTTGTTACGAAGAAAATCACTAAAGGCGTTGCAAATATTAAAAAGGGTATACAGGAAAAAATAACTTTAGGGAATTTAAATGCTAAAAGAGACTGGGGTCATGCAAAAGATTATGTTGAAGCAATGTGGATGATGCTTCAATTGCCTGAGCCCAAAGACTTTGTCATAGCAACAGGTGAAACACACTCTATTAGAAGATTTGTTGAAATGGCTTTTCAATATATTGGCATAGAAATTATTTGGAAAGGGAGGGGTGAAAATGAGGTAGGCATAGACGCAGCTAGCCAAAAAATATTAGTGGATATTAATCCGCGATATTATCGACCTGCAGAAGTTGAAGTTCTTCAGGGGGATATTTCTAAAGCAAAAGCAGAGCTAAATTGGACACCAAAAACATCATTAAAAGAGTTGGTTGACGAAATGGTTCAATATGATTATGATTATGATGATTATGGCTTTGATATAAATGAAAGCGTAGTAAATTAAGGTGGAATATAAGCTAGCAAAAGAGTCGTGGGATATTAAGGAGTATGAGTCACTCAAAAGAGTCATAGATTCCAATATGTTCACTATGGGATCTGAAGTTTCGAGTTGTGAAAAAAAGTTTGCTGCTTGGAATGGTTCTAAATATAGCATTATGGTTAACTCAGGATCTTCAGCTAATCTTTTGATGGTTGCAGCTCTTATGTACCATAGCGACGAAAGCTTAAGATTGAAGTCTGGCGATGAGGTTATAGTTCCAGCTGTCTCATGGAGTACAACGTATTACCCGCTCTACCAGTATGGTCTCAAGTTAAAATTTGTTGATATTGACATAGATACACTTAACTATAGCTTGAAAGACTTAGAGTCAGCTATTTCAACTAAAACAGCCTGCATAATGTGTGTAAATTTATTGGGCAACCCTAATGACTTTGATGCAATTAACAGGATTATTAAAGATAGTGATATTTTTATAATAGAGGATAACTGTGAATCTTTAGGGGCCTCTATCGATGATCGAAAATCTGGAACCTTTGGAGTGATGGGGACCTACAGTTCTTATTTTTCACATCACATTTCTTCAATTGAAGGTGGCTTTGTAGTTACTAATGATGAAGAGCTTTATCATATTATGCTCTCTCTTAGATCGCACGGTTGGACTAGAAGTCTTCCTTTAGAAAATAAGGTAACAGGTGTTAAAAGCAAGAATGATTTTGAAGAGTCTTTTAAGTTTGTTTTGCCTGGTTACAATTTGAGACCGATTGAATTTATGGGGGCTCTCGCATCAGATCAACTTGATAAATTGGATAATTTCGTTCAGGTTCGTCAAGAAAATGCAAAGTTATTTCTTGAGATATGTAAATCTTATGAGTTCATAAAAGTACAAAAAACTCTTGGTGAAAGCAGCTGGTTTGGGTTTAGTATCATTTGTATTAATAAAGCTCATGAAAAAAGACATCAAGTCATAGATATTTTCAAAGACCACGGAATTGAAACGCGTCCTATAGTCAGTGGAAACTTTACAAAGAATGAAGTTATAAAGTATTTTGACTATGAGATACACGGAACTTTAGATAATGCCAAAATGTTAGATAAAAGCGGTTTCTTTATAGGAAATCACCACCTTAACATGTCTGAGGAATTCGAAGTGCTGACGTTAGCTCTCGATTCAGTCGAAAAATCTTTAAATAGGCATATAAATAAAGACGGCGCGAGTCATGAGTAGTTTTGAATGCGATCTAGATATGTGCCTTTGTTTGGGTTTGACTAAGGCAAGATTACAACCATTAAATGGAGTTCATCGATGAGATATTCATTAAGCAGTATAAAGGATGGCCCTCTTACAAAGGCAGCTCAACCGATCCCCAGTAGAGATTTAGTTGATTTTTGGGATTCTTTGAACTTCAATATGGAACGCGCCGCTTTTGATTACGACATAATTCCACAATTTAAAGAACGTTATTCAGCATGGATTAAAAATTCTAAAAATAATCATTTAAGAGGCCTTGATAATTTTCCACATACTACTCTTACAAGTGGAACAACTGAGTCGTTTATTATTTTTTGGGCAAAGCACTCAAAGCGGCGGTTACGCTGTTTTAAGGCAGAGTTTATGCTTCATAGACTGACCTGGAGAAATAATGAGCTTGATTGGAAGTTTTTAGAAGATGACATCATCAGAGAGAATGATGCTGTCATTATCAGTCTTCCTTTTAGCGATATTGGAAACGAGCACCCTAAAACCAAAGAAATATTAGATGCATGTGACAAATTAGGCGTCCCTGTCTTGATTGATTGTGCCTATATGGTCATAGCCAAGGATATTGATATTGATTTTAATCGCAAATGTATAGAAGTTATAGCATTTTCTTTAAGCAAAGGTTTCTGGGGTGTTGATAAGTTGCGTTGTGGTATCCGTTTTCAGAGGGTTGAAGATGATGATGAAATAGATGTGTTAAATGGTTGGGGTACTTTAAATCTGATTTCTCTGGCAATTTCTTATAAATTAATTTCAACTTTTGATTCTGATTATAACTGGACAACTTTCGGCGGAAAGTATGAGGAGGTGACCAAGAAGTATGGGTTACTTCCCACAAATTGTATTTTATTTGCACTGGGCGGAGATGAATACAATCGATTTAATCGAGGTGGGTATGTGAATAGAATTTGTTTATCTAATGCTCTTAATAATATAAGCGAAAAAAAACTCCGTGAATAATATAATTAAAGTACTTCTTACCGGTGGAACTGGAATGGTAGGGAGGAATATAATTTCAGCCAGAAAAGATAAGAAATTATTGCTTTTGGCGCCAGCTAGGCTTGAAATGGATTTGGCTTCAAGAGATTCAGTTCTTCAATATTTAAATAAACATAAGCCTGACGTGATAATTCATGCAGCGGGGTTTGTTGGAGGGATTCAGGCAAACATTACGGAGCCTGTTAATTTTTTAGTTAATAATATAGTTATAGGTCAAAACATACTTCTTTGCGCACGAGAGCTCGGCATTAAGCGGTTAATAAATTTATCAAGCTCCTGTGTTTATCCAAAAGATGCAGAAAGTCCTCTACATGAGGATTTAATTCTAAATGGGAGATTAGAGCCCACTAATGAAGGCTATGCATTGGCAAAAATTGCAACTTCTAAGCTTTGTGAATACATCAATAGGGAAGACAGGAGTTTCCAATATAAAACTATAATCCCTTGTAATCTTTATGGGCCCTATGATGACTTTGATTTAGGCAGGTCACACCTTTTACCTTCTATTATAGTAAAGATTCATAATGCAATGTTGTTAGGCTTGGACTCTGTTGAAATTTGGGGGGATGGTTTGGCCAGGAGGGAGTTTATGTATGTTGCTGATGCCGCTGATCTTATACTTAAATCAATTGACAATTTTGATGACTTGCCCGATGTGATGAATTGCGGCTTAGGTTTTGATTATTCAGTTAATGACTACTATAAATCTGTATCTTCGGTGCTTGGCTGGGGTGGAAAGTTTACACATGATTTAGCAAAACCTGTTGGAATGAAAAGAAAAATGGTCGACACTTCGCGTCAGCAATCATTCGGGTGGAAGCCCAAAATTAAGTTGGAAGATGGAATCAAAGAAACATATAAATTCTATTTAAAAACTATTCGCTAGTAGTTATATTTTACAAAGAATAACTCGTTAACTACTTTAATGGCATTCATCACGAAATTATATTTATGGAGGAATAATTATGAGACAACTTAAAAGAGCACAATTCTTAGGAAATCTAGACCTTAACTTTACACAAGTAGATGAGCTTGTTGCAAATTATAAAAAAACGCATACACCACATTATCTTCTTAAGAAAGAAAAGCATACTCTGGTTGATAAAAGTGAGGCAACTAAAGAGATAGATGCAAGAATTAAAGCATACAGGGCACAAGGTTATAATAATTACAATACTCAATTTAACCAAGTTTTCGACCAAGAGCATCCCGATGTTTTTTCGCCGTTTATAGAGGCATCTGGCCTTGAAAAGGCAGTGTGCGGAATTATCACCCAAGAGCCTGGAAACATCCTACCTATGCATAGAGATACTTTCATTAACTTTAAAATGAAGAATGACATTGATAAGGAGGCGCAAGTGGTGAGATACATGGTCTTTTTAGAGGATTGGGTTCCTGGGCATGTGTTTACTGTAGAAGATGAGTCTATGGATCATTGGAAAAAAGGTGATATCATTTATTGGGGTGACGCATACCATTTAGGTGCCAACGCATCCTCTGTAACAAAGTCAACCATGAACATTACAGGTATTGCAAATCCAGACTGCCTCCATCTTAAAAGTATAAAAGCGAAGCTATGATACCTTCTGGCTCAATAAAGAAGATTGACGTTAAAAAATGCTCTCTTCTCATCAGTTCTTTTGATGGGTACTCAGATTTATGGGGTCTAAATAAAATGGCTTTTGACAAGTATTGGCCTGACTGCCCTTTAGAAAAATATCTGTTAACAAACAAAAAAGATAGCAACATTGATGGCTTTAAATCTTTAAAGACTGGAGATGATTTAGATTGGTCCGCTAATTTAATGAAGGCATTGTCCAATATATCTTCTGAATACGTCTTTGTTACTAATGATGACCAGATTATTATTGATCATATTAATTCTGATTTATTCTTGAAGTATCTTAATATGTGTATTGAAAACAAGTGGAATTATCTGAGATTCCATAATTCCCCTAGAGAGTGCCTGTTTATTGACAAAATGGTTTCAAAAATTGACATAAAGTCAGACTACCGTACATCTGTAAAGACCGCTCTATTTAAAAAATCAGTGTTAATAGACTTACTTCAAAGTGGTGAGAGTGCTTGGGATTTTGAAACAACAGGGTCACTTAGGTCGGAAAAATACGATGATTTTTATACAATGACTGAAAATTTATTTACTCACGTGAATTTAATTGTAAAAGGCATGCTTGAGCCTGTCGCCAACTGGAAAATGAATAGAGCAGGACTCTATTTGGAGAGTGATAAATTTAGAAAATTAGGGGCTCTAGCGGTATTTCAAGATTACACTAAGCGAATAATCTGGAAGCATGGGCCAATTCAACGTTTTTATCGAAAGATAACCTAGTATTTAATGCATATACTTGACTGGCTTCCAATCCTGTGTGTACCACTTGGATTTGCGTTTTGTTTTTTTCTTGATTCATTAACTTTGTGTGCAAGAATGGGGGGGTTTATCCTTTTGAAAAATGCAGCCGGCTCCTACTTTACACAAATTATTTTAATAGCCTCTAGATTTGCAGTGGTTATACTTTTTCCAGCGGCTGCGTTACTTGTGGATAGGGGCTCTTCAACCGAACTCATGTATAAAGTTTTCTCTTATGGTGCCATAATTGGCTCAATTATTTTAATAGTTTTGTATGTGCTTAGATTTAAAATAGTTATTGTGTTTGCTAAATTGATTGCTACTTTTTTGGCCGATGACACTAAGTTATCAGAAAGTGGTGTTGTTGATTCTGTTAAAAGAATAAGTAGGTTCAAGATACATACTAAAGTCAGGTTGAATAGTTTCTTTCTGTACCCACATCTAATTATTGCTGCAATAGTAGTTACTATAATTAATGGCCTTGGCTTGAGTCTCCCTATGATTTTATCGGCCTCCTCGGAAAGTTACCAGACAACTATAAGCCATATGGGGCCAATAATTAACGTATTTGCTACGTTAATAAACATTACCTATATCGAAGCTAAGTTAACTAGATCTTTAGAGAAAAATGATAGTAATGCTGCAATGAATATTTCTGAAGTCTTAATTCTTTCTAGGGTGTTTTCGCTGATACTTCTTGGGATAGTGTATTCCATCTTGGCTTCTGGCGGCTCATGGTGAATAAATATTTTCAAAGTTTAGTATATTTTCCTTCAGCTAATTTTGGCTTATATAAGGCTGAAATATTTCCCTGGGCAACCTTCTTGGCTATATTTCGAGTAAGGAAAATAGGTCGAATAGATTTTTTATTAATCTTCTTTCTTATACTCTCGTCTTTGTATGGGGTATATATCAGCGGGAATGTTTTTGAAACTATAAGATCGCTTGGCGCTTACATAAATTTTTTCTCTGCATACTTTCTGGCTAAAGCATTAACTGAAACAGAAATAATTTCGTCAGTTAGGTTAAATCGGTTTATGTTTTATTTTCTAATTATTTTAGGCTTATTACAAATCTTTAATTTGATTCCTTGGGCGAGCTCTTTTCTTGAATTTTTAGTTCCACGAGCCTCATCAGGGGCACTTATTGAAGAAAATAGAGGTGTCACACTTATTTCAACTGAGCCCGCCAGGGCTGGTGTAGAGTTAATTTTTATATACTTCTTGTTTAATTTAACAATTAAGAAAAATTATAAAGTTTTTTTAGATTTAGCAATGGGATTTTTCCTTTTATTAGTTGTTCAATCTGCTATGGCTGTCGCCCTGTACTTAATTTATATTTCTTTAAGTTATATTAAAACCTCGATTTTAATTTATATAATTTCGGGCTATCTTATGGTTTTTCTGCAATCATTTGAAGGCGGAGGGCGCTCATTGGATTTGATCAGAGAGTTGATAAATACGGATTTAAGGGACGCAGCCTTTATTTTTTTAAATACAGGCGGCCATCGAGTATTTTCGATTTGGAGTTCTTATAATTACGGGCTGGTTAACTTCTTTGGCGGCGGTGTGGGCGCTTGGCAAGATACTTCTATTCAGGCTATTAATCTTACAGGGTACGATATTTCTCAACTTCGTTATTTTCAACTCCATGGTGGGGGCGGCCCGGTTGCAATTAGGTCGTCGGGAGTTGTAAGCAATATGATGCTAGACCTTGGAATTTTTTATAGCATCCTCTTTCTGGGGTCATTATTGTTGTATATTAAGAAGACAGTTCAGTACTTAAAATCATTCTGGGTTGTTTTCCCTGTCGCTGTAACGTTTCTGGCTAAAATCTTAGCAGTAGGCTCCGTTGGAACGCCAGTTGAAATTTTTTGTTTCATACTTTTTATTAGATATTTCCAAGTTTCCCATGGAGTAAGCAGTATCACTGATTTGACTAAAGTAAACAAAACTGTTTCTTACACTTAACTAAAAAAATAATGAATTTGAGGGTTGTTACGTGTTTAGTGCTGTAATTTGTGTATATATAAATGATCAGCCGTTTCTTTTAGAGAGGGCCCTAAGAAGTATTTATGAGCAAGATCTCCTGCCATCGCAGGTAGTCGTTGTCCAAGATGGGCCTATTTCTTGTGAATCAAATAGTATTATTTCAATTTTTGAGGCCACTCTTAAGCAAAAAAAAATCGTCTTTACCCATCATATCTTTCCTTTGAACGTTGGCCATGGTAAAGCCAGGAGTCGAGGAATTGAAATTTGCTTGCATGATATTATTGCGATTTGCGATGCCGATGATATTAATTTTCGAGATCGATTTAGAAGGCAAAACGAATATCTTGTGCAAAATCCTAAGATAAGTGTGGTGGGGGCTCATATCCAAGAATGCTCTGACGACAAGCCTATTTCAGTAAAAAAAGTGCCCATCAATCATCGAGAGATAAGGGCATATTGCCGCTTTAGATGTCCAATGAATCAAATGACAGTTATGTTTAGGCGGCAAGATATTATGACTGTAGGTGGTTATCAAGACTTTTATCACAACGAGGACTATTTTCTTTGGATTAGGCTAATATATAAAGGATATCAATTGGCGAATATTCCCGCGATTCTTGTGAAAGTCAACGTCGACCCTCAAACCTTTGTTCGTCGTGGGGGCTACCGTTACTTCAAAAGTGAATTTGATATTCAGAGGCTGTTATTACGCTATAAGATATCGAACAAGGCTATTTTTATAGTGAATGTAGGGATACGTGTTTTTGTTCAGTTGATGATACCAAGCGGTTTAAGAAGGCTTATATTTAAGGTTTTTTTCCGAAATTGAGACTAATATAGGAGATAGAATGTCGAAAAAAAGAATTGGCTACACCACAGGTGTTTTTGATATGTTCCATGTAGGACATTTACATCTATTGAAAAAAGCAAAAAACCATTGCAATTATCTAATCGTGGGAGTTAGTTCAGATGAGCTTGTTGAGCAATATAAAAAGAAAAAGCCAATTATTCCTTTTGAGCATAGGCTAGAGATTATTAGTTCATTATCAATTGTTGATGAGGTAGTCGTACAGACGCATAGAGACAAGGTCAAGCAATACCACGATATAGGTTTCGATGTTATGTTTGTTGGAGACGACTGGAAAGGAGATGCATTATTTAAATCTGTTGAAATGGAATTGAAAAAATTTGGTGCAAGTTTAGAATATTTTGAATATACTAAAAATGTTTCATCAACAAAATTTACCAGCATACTGCAAGAAATCTATGACATAGAGTCAAAGGTAAGATAGTGTTTGTATATAGTGAATGGGATAAGTTTTGCTTAGAAATTTCTAGTAAATATAATTGCATTAGAGTGGATGAGGTGCCAAACCAGCCGTTAAATGGGGCGTGGATTTCTATCAAGCATGATGTTGAAACCAATGTTAAAAAAGCACTTAAAATTGCAATAATTGAAAAGAAACACAATATAAGAGCTACATACTTTGTTCAATCATATCTTCTCCATGACAATATTGATCTCTTGCAAAGCATATCCAATTTAGGACATGAAGTATCTTACCATTACGATGTTTTAGATTCAAATCATGGCAATATGGATGCTGCAATTAGGGAGTTTTCGAGAACTGTATCCGAGTTTAAAGAAGTTGGCTTTGAAATTAATACAGTTTGTCCACATGGCAATCCTTTGATGCAGAGAGATGGCTGGTCTTCTAATAAAGATTTTTTTAGAAATAAAGATGTTGCTAATCTATATCCAAATATCTTTGATGTAGTGGTCCAAGCAGCGGAGGTTGTTAAGAATGAATTTATATATGTCTCAGATGCGGGCTATGAGTGGAAATTAATCGCAAATGTTAACAATAACGATCTTGTAAATAATGGCGATATGATAATTGGTAGTATTGACGGAATGATCGAACTGGTTTCCTTGCATAAGAAAGTGGTGATTAGCTCACACCCGCATCGATGGTCTGAAAGTCATTTTTCGGCATTAATTCATTTGACAATTTTTAAAACCGCTCGGTTTGTGGCGAAATCATTAGCAAGAATTGGATTCGTAAAAAAAATTATGTCTAAATTTTACTATCTTGCAAAAAAAATCTAATATCAATGACTAATGTCGAACTTCAAGAGCTGCAAAAAGTTATTCTAGAGATAGTATTAGATTTTGATATCTTTTGTTCGGAAAATAATATCACGTATTATTTAATGGGCGGTTCTGCTTTAGGGGCTATGCGCCATAAAGGATTTATTCCATGGGACGATGATTTTGATGTATTTATGGATAGTGACAATTACTTTAAATTTATAAAAATAGCAAGAAATAAGCTTAATACCGATAAGTATTATTTTCAAGAAGAAAACACTAAAGAGTGGCCGTTGTTTTTTTCTAAGATTAGGATGAACAATACAACTTTTATTGAGAAAGATGTTGTCACTCGTAGAATGCATCATGGTATTTATATCGATATTATGTGTTTAAATTATGCTTTTGAAAATAAACTGTTAAGAAGAATACAGTATCTTGCTGCAAGAGTTTTATCCTCATCCGCCGTAAGTAAAAAAGGGTACATTACAAATTCAAAAATAATAACAATACTATTGTTTGTATCAAGAGCCTTAACTGTTGGGCCGTTAAAAAATATGCTTTTAAGTTTTGTAAGAATCAACAATTTAAAAGAATCAAGTTTAGTTGGACATTTTTTTGGACGAGCTCCATTTCTTAAAACTACTTTTCCAGTTAATTTTTTATCAAAACCTAGATATACACCCTTTGAAAGTGCCTCTCTCCCAGTTCCTAAAGAGGTTGAAAAGTATTTAGAAGTAAGGTATGGCAATAAATATATGGAATTGCCCTCAAAAGAAGAAATGGATAAGTATCCGTCCCATGCATATATTGTCGATACAAAAAAATCCTATAAAAATTATGTTCATGACGAATCTTCATAGTAAAGCTAAAAGATTTTTCGATATCTTTTTTGCATTATTTGGACTAGTTTTATTGTCTCCGATTATTTTCCTAGCTTTTGTTGTCTCCTCATTTGAAACTTTATCAAATGGCTTATTTATTCAACAACGAGTTGGGAGGGGTGGAAAGTTGTTCAATGTTTTTAAGATTAAAACTATGAAAACAGTTGTGGGTATTAACACAATGGTAACTTCTTCCGGAGATGTCAGAATTACAAAGAGTGGTGCTTTTTTCCGTAAAACTAAAATTGATGAATTGCCACAATTATGGAATGTCTTAATTGGCCAAATGAGTTTTGTTGGCCCTAGGCCTGATGTTTCTGGGTATGCTGATAGATTACAAGGCAAAGATCGAGGGGTTTTGTCTATTAGGCCTGGGATTACTGGACCTGCTCAACTTGCTTATAGGGATGAAGAAGATATTTTGGCCGCCCAAAATGATCCAGTTAAATATAATGATGAGGTAATATGGCCCGACAAAGTGAAAATTAATCTAGGCTATGTTGAAAATTACTCCTTTATTAAGGACTTATATTACATATGGAAAACTATAGCAGGTGGTAATGTTAAATACTAAATTTTCATCATGGCCTGTTTTTACTAATGAAGAGGCTGATGCAGTTCGTGATGTTGTAATGTCCAATAAAGTTAATTATTGGACTGGTAAGGAGTGTCGTAAATTTGAAAAAGAATTTTCAACTTGGTCCGAATCAAAATACTCGGTTGCATTGGGAAATGGTACATTGGCTCTTGATGTTGCGCTTAAAGCTTTAGATATAGAAAATGGAGACGAGGTGATTGTAACCCCTCGCACTTTTATCGCTTCAATATCTTCTATAGTTAATGCTGGATCCGTACCTGTATTTGCTGATGTGGATTTATCATCTCAAAATATTACGCCAGACTCTATTCGCTCTGTCATTACTGACAAAACAAAAGCAATTGTCTGTGTGCATTTAGCTGGTTGGCCATGTGATATGGATGAAATAATGGCCATTGCTAATGAGCATGATTTGTATGTAGTTGAGGATTGTGCGCAAGCACATGGCGTAAAATATAAAGGCCGGCCTGTTGGATCTATTGGGCATATTGGGGCTTGGTCCTTTTGCCAAGACAAAATTATGACCACAGGCGGTGAAGGTGGTATGGTAACCACTAATGATGAATCTTTGTGGCGAAAGATGTGGGCATACAAAGATCATGGTAAGAGTTATGAAGCTGTTTATGAGCGAGAGCATTCCGAAGGGTTTAGATTGCTACATGAAACGTTTGGTAGCAATTATCGAATGACCGAAATGCAGGCTGCAATTGGCAGAATTCAGTTAAAAA
>Ga0206681_10001143_pt1 | contig 12604 bp, 2 predicted proteins | sample M150012015metaG_FD_161048 | JGI IMG/M metagenome (GOLD analysis project Ga0206681, IMG submission 161048) | Ammonia-oxidizing marine archaeal communities from Monterey Bay, California, United States - M1 500m 12015 | ecosystem: Environmental > Aquatic > Marine > Intertidal zone | place: USA...
ACTCACTCCGACTCGTGAACTTCAGAATCTCAAAATCTTTGTTGCCGCCCGTCAAGGAAGCGCGGGACAGGCAAGGCGTGAAGACATCCGCAGGGGAGTTAGGTCACGCAAGGGCCGACGGTCCAAAGCCGATTTGCGCGACGCCTTTACTGCTTCGTATGAGAAGACTGATGCAGTCCTGCGAGGGCTCGGTCTCGCCAAGCAAACGGAACAGGACAAGGCTCAGTCCGATATCGACGACTTTGTCCTAGAGGCCATTGAGGGAATCGCAGAGAACACCAAGAAGGCACTCCAGGGGTACCTGGCTAAGCGGATGAAGAAGCGGCTATCCGAAAGCAGAGAGAAGAGGAGCCGGGGGGCTGGCTTGCGATCGGAAAACCGAGGAGTCGCTTATGAGCCCATCAAGAACGCCCTGGAGGGAGTGACCGAAGGATTGCGGGACGCCCTTGACCCAGACAGAAGGAAAAAGAAGCCACAGTCACTACCTAGGCGGGAGAGGCCAACAATCCCGATGAAAAAGCCTGATGGGCTTGAATCATCAAAGCGAGATCAGGTCAAATCTCGCTCCAAGGTCTCAGGAAAATCGAGTCATTTCAAAATTGTTTACGATTCCCTTGACAAGGAAATTGCCGCAGCCGACAAGAACAACGACCCGGAAACGGCCGAATCCCTAAAGAAGTTGAAGAAAAGTTTCGAGTACTTCAATGGCCGTTCCATTCAGTACGGACCCGACCATCCAAAGCAAACCGACTCTGGAACTGTCCAGATTGACGACGATTCAATAGACGGCGTCATTGAAGCCCTGGCCATTGTACTTAGCCGCCAACAGGGCATAAACAGGGGAAGCGGGTCAGTTACCGACCGGGAGAACGCCCTTGCACGTTACTTGGGAAGCATCGAGCGAAGCGGCGGCGTTACCCCGGCGGATGCCGCAATGACCCCTATCCGGATTGCAGCACTGGAGCAATTCCTGGAAATGCTGTCTCAGGTTGGGATGGAACTGATGAACCGATGACTATTGGCCAACCGGGTACCCCTGTGGGATACAATACTCAGAGAGGACCACGGAAAACACAAACTAAGTATTACTGCTCACTAACGGGCCTAAAGGCTATTATGCCCTGTGGTGATTGTAGCAACCAACAGGGTTGTATCATTGACACCATGGCATACAAGGAGTCCGGACATATGGAGTATGAAGAGACACCCGTCGTCGAAGTTGACGACAAAAGCGAACTCCTGCGGTGCGCCAAGGATTACAACCATTCTGAATGTGGCTACAAGAGCGCTGCCACGGTTTGTGGCAAGTGTGGTGCCCTTCCGGCTGCCCTAGAGAAGGCAACCGACGAAAACGATACTGAAGAAAAGGGCGCAGACGAGGAGATCGATATGGCCGAGTCCGAGAAGCGTCACCGGAAGCCACAGGCTGCCGATCAGACCGGTGCAGGACCAGAAGAAGAAGAAGAGGAAGAACTTCCCCCCGCAGCAGCGCCAGGCGGTCCTCCTCCCCCACCCGAGGCTCCTCCGGGACAGGCTCCTCCGGGACCTCCCCCCGCCGAAGAGGCTCCCCCAGGTCCTCCCCCGGCCGCTGCGGCTCCACCGCCGCCGGCCGCCGCTCCAGCCCCTGCCGCCGAAGAAGAAGAGGGAGATGCTCCTCCTCCACCGCCACGACGGCGCGTGCCTCCTGAGGAGGAAGAGGAAGAAGTGATGTCTGCTCGACAGAAAGACGAGAAAGAGAAGCAGCGCATCGAGGAAACCGTTCACGGCCAACTGGAAGACGAAAAGGCTGCGAACCCATTCGCTGCTGATGACGACGACGAAGAAGAAGAAGAGGCCGACGGCGAGGACGAGGACGAGGACGAGGAGGAGAAGAACTACGGCAACTACCGTAAGCGTCGGCTCCAGAAAATGGGTCAAAAATCAGAGACACTGAACATGAACGGCTACGTCTGCGCTATCGAGCGCAAGGTTTACGCCGGCACATCTCCAGTATGTGATGACTGTCCCGGTGGATGCGTTTCCGAAAAGGGCCTTCCAGGACTCCTCGAGATCGAAGGACTGGCAGAAACAGAGTTTGACGGCGACGTGATCGATTCTGGCTACTCCCAGGATGCGGACATGTATGTGGTCGATCTGGCCACCAAAGACGACCGCGCCATTGAGGTCTTCATCGATGGCAGCAGTGCCGAGGTACTTGGCTTCCATCGGTTGGATGATTCCGTACTAGAGCAAAAGTCTCTAGAGGATGACATCGAATTCATCGACTTCAGTGAGGCCGCCGACATTGCGACCAAGTCCATACCTGGTGAAATCATTTCGGTGGAACCAGATGTCTTCGAAGGGTTCGATTGCTATGCGGTCGAGATCGACGGCATCGACGGCAAGTCCTACGATGTGTTCGTGGCGCTTGACGGCATCACTCTCGGCCATGACGCATACGAAGCAGATGAGGCTGAGGAAATTGAAGCCGAGGCTGCTGAGATTGCCCTTAAGCGCGCGTTTAGCGACGAGAAGCGCGAGGAAATGGCCGGCAGTGGACAAGCGCTTCCTGACGGCTCGTACCCAATCGCGTCCGAGAATGACCTCAAGAACGCCATCCAGGCATTTGGCCGAGCAAAGAATAAGGACGAGGCCAAACGTCACATCATGAAACGAGCGAAGGCCCTTGGCCTGAGCAAGTTGATCCCGGTCAACTGGGTATCTGGTAGCGAGAAGGCCATCCAGGTCGATGATGAGGAGTTCATGGCATCACTCATTGAATTCCAACTGCTCTCCTCTGAGGATGCTTAAGAAACAACGCCTTACCAGGCATTAGAGAGAGGCCCAAATGGAGGACTCCCCCCATTTGCGGCGTCCACATGTCACTCCAAGGCTGACCGAGCGTCGGCGCGACTTAGACGCCGCAGCAAAAACCTTCCTTGAGCAACAACGCCTGCTCGTCAAGTCCCCTGTCCTGAATCCTGATATCGCCATCAAGGCGCTTGGAGGACAACTGGGCGGAAACGGGAATGGAGCAGAACCTCAAAAGCGGACGCCCGGCAATGGCACCCCCGACGAGAACCCACTACCTCGCTTTGCGCCTGGAGGTACACGCAAGCCGGGTCAGGCTCTCAAACTTCACACAACTGCTGCAGATCTGAAGAAGTCTGGTGACGAACCCAACTTTGGTTGGGTTGACATACCGCCAGAACCAACGCCGGAGGAGCGAGCCGCCTCCAGGGCCGAACTTACCCAGTACTTCAGGAATCGGCCGAAGATTCGTGTCAGGAAGTTTGACATTAATCCAAGGACTCAGGAACGGATTGAGGGCAGCGCAGAATCCGTAGAGGTCAAGAACCCGGGGTGGGGCGACTTCGAAACTAAAGCGCTCGAATCCCCTGAGACCAAGAACCTCGGCCCGTCACTCATCGAAAGTACGCCCGGAGGAGACATCGGCGGCCGTGCCGCATCTGCTGCCGGATTGATCGTTGACTCGCTTGGGAAACTGCGCTGTCCGCCTGGCTCCCCCAACGCCAACCAGTTCACCGATTCCACCGGCGCCAACTGCTTCCCCCCGTTGGCCGGACTCCGGTCCATGATCGAAAACGTCGCTGATGTCCTCCGGGCACTTGCTGCCGCGGAGGGGTGGGCAGACTGGGCAGAGGTTCCCCCCGAGGACCAACGCCGCCTTCAGGGGATAGCACGCGCGCGCGGATCGATTCGTGGCACACCCCTAGACATAGGTGCAGCCGAAACCCGGATGGACGACGCTATTAGTGACCTATATCGGACGTTAGGCATCGAGGCCGACCTTCAGGCAGAACTAGACGCCAACCCGGATCTGGATATTCGTGACATCGCATTTACCAACGCCGACATCTATGCCGCGCTGGCCAAAAAGGCCGAAGAGATGGGCATTGAGATGGACATCCTCAGCGATCTCTTCCATGAGAAGTACGAATGGGATGAGTCGCTGGGAACCCTTGGGAACCTCAAGGCGCAACAGGCGATGCTCCGCGACAGCCTCAAAGAGTTCATGGGCGACGCGTACACCCCCGGTGATCCCAAGAGCGAACAACTGCTACACGAACTCGAAATGCGATATCACGATTCGCTTGGCGGATACATGGAGGGCATTCTCCACGAGATGTCTGAAGACCCGACCATGTTCTCAGCCCTCCAGAAAATTGGGCTATACAACAACAGGACCACCGGCGACCTAGACACCCAGGGCTTCACCCACCCCAATAGCCCATGGGACAACCATACGGGCCAAATGGTCACCGCCGAAGTCAACATCATGACCCTCGTGGCACGCCCATACGCACAAACTGCGCACCTGACAGAAGAGGGCAAACTAACCCTTGTTGACATGGAGCCGATGGCAGTACTTCCGGAAGGTGGAACAGTTCCAGAGTCCCTAGTCATGAACGAAATTCACCAATTCCTCACAGGACAAGCCGAAATAACACCATTCCTTAGGCAGTACATCGACTACTACGGCCAGGACATGGCACAAGCGATGGGTGGCAGCGTTCGCTCCAAGGGGCGACAGATCGGATACCACGAGGTTGGAGGCCACGTTAGGCAGTACAGCCTCTCCAATGAACTAATTCTCAAGGCCTACAACGACAGTGGTCCGGAAGGAAGCCGATCCATCATGATCGGCGGGAAACTCTTAACCAAGGATCCATCGGAATGGACCAATCAGGAATGGAAAGACGCCGTCTATCACGTCATGTTCGACGCCCGAGCCATTCCCAAGGACGTGGACTTCCCTCCGGACATCCATGCAGCGGAAGGGACGATGCTCCACCTCGCAGCGGGCAGGTACTACCAGGACGACGTTAAGAATTTCCTGCAGGCCTTCCAGGGAGTGATTGATCCAGCAACCGGTCTCCCCTTCGAACACCCCGAGTATCTTCCGGATGCAGACAAACACGCTGGCCTGCTCGTTATCGAAATGATGGCAGAACTCCATGCCAACCGACGGATGGGACTCATTGGCGGTGAGGATATTGACAAGATCCTCGAACCCATGGACAAGAGGGTGGGCGCAACCCGCCCACCCCGCGCCCCCCGCTTCGGACCAGATGTCGATATTGACGGACCAGACCCAGATCCCGATCCTCCCGATATCGGTCCTCCTGATCTCGACCCCGACCTAGACCCGGCCACCGTTGGCGCATGGGATCGCCTTGGCCCGCTGGTCTCGTATATGCACCAGCAAGGTCGCGGGCCACGCGCCATGCCGTTGGAACTGCGCAGTCGCATCAATGAGGAATTCGGATATCCAGACATGTCTCCGACCTGGCTGCACCCGGACGAAATGACAGAACGTCTAGGCGTCTTCACGGAAGAATTCGAGCGGCTCTCTGCCAAGTTCGACGGAACCGACGGACTCACCAAGGACGAGCAGGCGCGCCTCTTCATGGCTGCGAGGGGGGTCGAAATGATTCTCAATGCCAACGCCCGTCGCATCCAGGACAGCGACGAACAGAGGGCAATCAATCTCGCCAAACTGAAGCCCGTCGAGCCAATGAAGGTCGTCCCAAGCAACCTGCCCAAATACAAGATGGACGAGTTGATGGCCTCTGATGAGGTTTACGACATTTACGACGTAACCGAAATCCGAGACACTCTCGAAAACATCTATCCCAAGTTGGGCGGCAGCGACGCCGTCAAGAGACGCGACGCCTCACCGCTCTTTGGGTACCACGCCACCGTGACAGAGGCGGATATCAAGACAAGCGCTTCTGCACACAGGGCAACGGTTGATGCCAGTCTGTCCCCCCAGCAAGATGACGCGCTCCATTCAGGCCTGGCGCAACGTGCAATGGAACATGTCAACATCGTTTCTTTGGACGAGAACATCACACGAGCGGCAGCGGCCCGGCGTCATGGCAGCGACCGGGCCATGGAAACCGGACGCGTTGACGTCGGCCAGCCAACTCCATGGGTTGATCAGGACATCGTACAGAACCTCGTTCCGGCGTTAGAAGCCATGGACGACAATCCGCTAACTGACCGAGTCACGGTACGAATGGGAATGGAACTCGATCCTGATTCGATCACCGTTGGACAGGAAATCACGCATGCCGGCTTCATGCAGGGGTCGATCGTAAGCGAAGAGGGCGAGAGCATGGCCAGCATGCTGCCCACTAGCGGAACTGCCACCGTCAGAATCGAAGTACCCGCAGGGCATCGTGGCGTACATGTCGACGACCACGACGGATCGGATAGGGGTCTCCTTCTGCCACCCGGCAAACTTGTTGTCGACGGCATAGACGACGACGGAACAATCATTCTGTCCCTCGGAGAACAGCAAACCACCGAGGAAGTATTGACGGATATCGAAGGTGCCGTTTCCTCTCTTCCCGTTACGGCTGATGGAGATGTCAGACGAGAGCGGGCGCGTGTTCTTCTCGCCATAGAGGGAAGCAAGCAAAAGGCCAACGAAAAGCGAATGAACGAAGAGATCAGGGTCATCGATCTTGGTCCACCGGCGATAGAAGAGATGTCCCATGAGGAGTTGGTAGCCGAGTTCGAGGAACTGAAGGCGAGATACGGCGTGGAAATTGCGCGACCGGGTCGCAACGAACCGAGTCTTACGCCCGAAGAAGAGATACGGATGGACGAACTTCGCGACGCGGTCGAGGCAAGTACTCCTGCAGGTCTAAGTTCCTCAACCTCCCGACGACGCTTCAACCCAAAGGGCCGGTGGGAAGAGCGAGATGGCGGAACCTTCTTTAAGCCATACAACAGGGAAACCAGGAAAGAACTTAAAGAGATAGAACGCGAGGTCGACCGGCTACAAAGCCGGGGGTCCGGAATCCTTCGCGGGATGGACACGGAACGAGAGCAACTGGGCGAGGTGTCCGCAGAGACCCAGGCCAGATGGGATGAAATCAGCGACGCGATCGGTGAACTACGCGAGCGCAGAAACAAAATCGGCGAAGTAAAGCGGATGTCCAAACCCGACGAGGATCTTCGGTCCTCGACTCAGCAGCCACGAGTCATTGACTCAATGCGGGAGTACGAAGCGGTCAAGGCGGAGGGAGTAGCCCTGGCCCAGCAGGCATATGAAGATGCCATTGCCGCCGGTGCGTCTGTAGAGGATGCCGAGGCGGCCAAGGCTGCTGCGCTCAAATTGGCATTGGGCTTTGACGAAAAGAACCCCATCCAGACCAACAATCCAGAGATCGCCATGCAGATCCTCTTAGACGGTGGGGACATGCACGAGAACACTTGGATGTATGTCCAGTTGCAGAGCAAGCGTCAATACCGGACGATGATGAAGAAGTTCAAGGAGCAAACGCAGATACTTCTGGACAACGAGAAGGCGCAGAAGAAGTGGATCAGGGAAGGCAAGGAAGGGATTCCACCCGTAGACAGGCTGAGCAAACTCGAAAAGGGTGACATCTTCGACCTATGCAAGGTCACCGTCCCTGGCACCTCCCTGTTCTGCACCAAACATACGAACAGGCTGCGCGACAGGATGCCTCAACTCGGTGGAAAAGAACCCGCTGAAGGCTCAAAGGCCTGGAAGATGCTGCACGGTGATGACGAACTGCCAGAGGGCTCTGTCGGCCGCCTAGGTCTGAAAGGGGTGGCCTACCAGAAAGCCATTAACGCCGGCAAGACAGAGAAACAAGCCCAGGCGGCTGCGGACAAGGTCCAGGAGGTCAATGTCACCGAACTCTGGGTCGATCACCTCAGGTCGCTTGGCGTTCACATCGAAGGATCGAAAGATGATCCACGATTCTGGAAGGCCTCAGAACTGACCGCAACCCAATCGAACCTCAAGGGCGGAAAGACACTCGGCATGATGATCAGCGGTCGGACTGACCAAGAGGCCAGGCGCAAACTGGCGGCTGGGGAAATCACCCAAGAGCAGTTCGATGAAATGTTGGCAGACCCGGAAATAGCCGTGGGCTGGAGCCCGGCTAACGGAGCAATTCTGGTAACAAGGGACGGCTACATCATCGACGGTCATCACCGTTGGGCCGCAGTCGTCGGGATGGACATCACTGACCCGGATCACCCAGAATTCGACGAGAACATGCCAGTGATCGTTCTGGACATGGACATCGAAGATGCCATGGCCTCTGCCGTTGCGTTCGCTGACGAAATGGGCATGCACAGAAGGGACATGGAAGACGTCAAACAACCAAGGTTGAGTGACGAAGAGTACGTCGAAGCACTGAAGAAGGCTGACGATCACATCAAAGACAACATCGATCCCACGCCGGAGGATCAGCGACACATTCTCTCTGCCAACTCCGTGGATGATTACGCAGCCAAGGATCAGGCGGTTCGCTCCGCAGCGACGGAGGGCCTGCGTTCCTCAACGACAGGAGCCATTGGAGAGGTGCCCTACGAGGATCTCGCTGAGCAACGTGGAGCAATCATCCATCGCTGGCGAACAGGAACACGTTTACCAGACGACGCAGAAAACCTGAATGAGATCGCCGAAGAAATGGAGAGGCGTGCCGATGGCCTGGGCCTGACCAGCGGGTTGCGATCCTCTACCGGCAAGCGGGGACAAGGCTCACGTCAACGGGAAAGCCGTATCAGCAAACTGGAACAGGAACTCACTGGCCATGACCGTCGCGTAACGGACAAGATGCGCTCTATTGACGATGCGCGTGTCAGGGGAGACGACGCCGAGGCAGATCGCCTAATAGGCGAGTTCGACGGAATCATGAAAGAAGAGGCACCCCTCCGGACTGAGTTGAACACACTCGTTGCCCAGCGACCACAGGAGGGATTGGCATCACGCAGGAACGCCAATGGAGAACTGATGAGCCCAGAGGAAATCGCTGCTTCGGACAACCTCAGTCCCATCGAAAGTAGTACTGGACCCAATGGGCCAAAACTTCGGCCCCCTGCGCGGGATTATACGGACAGATACAAACTCGTCCCCAAGGGGGGCCGCACCACCGGAAGTGTCCAGCGACCAGTCGAAGCCAATCGCGATGGCCACTGGGTGGAAAGTGCCGATGGCATCCTGTTCAAGCCCTACGACAGAGACACCAAGAGAGAGATGGAAGCGCTGCAATCCAGGCTCAACTGGCTTCGCAGATATGAAGGTGACAGGGACAACATTGATACGGAACTGAGTGAAATCAGACAGCGCATCACAGATATTGCCAGCACGAAGTTATTGAAGGAGAAGCCGGCCCCCGTCACACGAAAGCCGATGCCAGACCTGACTCCGGAGGGGGGATTGGCTTCCACTACGCGGGGAAGTGGCAGGGCTCGAGTGGCGGAGCAGCGTCGTGCAACCGCAACACCTATCCAGGCATCCAGGATGAACCCACGGGAGCGACGCAAGAGGGAGCAAGAATTACAAAAAGAAGTAAACAAGTACGAATCGCGCCTGCAGGGAAAAATGCGCGCAATCGAAACTGCCCAGAAACGAGGCAACGAGGCAGAGATACGCAGCCTAGAAGCCGAGTTCGACAGAATCGCTGCCGAAGAACGCCCCCTCAGACAAGAGTTGGGCCGACTCAAGAAGGGTGGATTACGAACGTCGAACCGTAGTCACGACAATGCCACGGCAACTCGAATGGAGAAAAAGAACAAGAAGTTGGCTGACCGCGCAAAGCGAAATGGTGTTACTCCCTTTGAGCAAACAGACGATCACATAGCAGCCGTCAGGGGGCGAGCCGAAATTGATGGACGAGTGGCCCGGCTTCTAGAGCCTGGGGGTGTGCCTCCGTTTGGATGGCGTGTTGCCACCAGGGAAGAGCACATCACCGGAGCCCGTGCCGCTGTCACCAAGGGAACCACAAGTCTTCGAGATGCGGCTGATTCCGACGGTGTCATCTCGGGAACCTCCATACAACTCTCAACCGAAGTCATGGACTTCATGAGTAGTCATACTGACGCAGAGGTTGCGGCAGCGATCGAGAAGGCTGTTCAGGAATATTCGACAGGGTTTGATCGGAAAGTGCGTGTTGCTCTGGAGAGTCACGAACTAGCCGACATGATTGAATCTGGACGCTACAAGACCACCTGGGAAGCCACCTCGGAACATTCCAGGCCAGATACGCGCGGACTGGTGGAAATGCAGTGGGGGTATGGCCCGGACACCCCGGTAGAGGATCGACCGGCCAGCGGCTTTCTTAATCACCGCACACATGACGAGATTCGGCAACGCTACATCGATGAGGTGCCTTCACAGATTCCATTCCAGAATCGTGACCATGCTCTCCTGTCGGATAGCCACACCATTCGTCCGTCGGGAATAGCCACTGATATTTATGGAGAAGTCGAAGTGGTGCTCAAGACCGACGTGTCCCACCGGTCGGCAATGCTCCACGGCGACAGTGCTAGGGGATCCAGGCGACCAGTGAAAATGAACTCGTCAGACCCTGGAGAAATATTGGCCGCGGCAGTTGATCACGACGGAGACGACAACCAAACGGCACGCATGGCGGAATTTCTTCATGCCTCATTGACGGGTGACTGGGAAGCCGCGGGTCCATCTACGAACATACGCGCCTTCGCTACTGGAAATGGCACCTCTGTTGCGGACGAAGCCCGCAATATGAACAACAGTTACGTTGAGGCAGTCGTACACGGGTCATTCGACTTGGAGGATGTCGATCACGTCAGAATCCCATTACACACTCTCAACGAGCACGCCAACAACATCAACCTCACAAAGACCGATCTGGGGTTGGATAGTCCGGATGTACTTGATGCGCTCCGTAGGCAAGGCCTTGACGACGGCGACATCGAGCGACTTACCGCTGAACTATTAAAGCCACCGGAACCCGGTAGCCGCCATCCAGCCGACCCTAATGGTTTATTCTGGAGTAGCCGACTCAGACAGGTTATGGCCGCACAAAGCAAACACCAAGAAATGGCTAATCGTGGAGTTAAGGCCGTCTTCCCGAACGATGATGCGGTTGATATTCTTAAGGGAGAGACTTACCTCTCTCTTCCTATCGCTGGCTTAGAGCCCGGTAACGCCATTGAGGTCATCCAGCAATTGATTAAAGCCCAGGTTATGAAGCGTGGAGCAAACATTGCTAAGAAACTTCGTCCCACACAATCTAGACTCAAGCCTGCCAAAGAATTCTCGGTAGTGTGATGAGAGCAGTTCACGTTGCGAACGTTCCTCGTGCCAGGGTGTATTACATCCTTGATGGCGCGGAGGGTGGGCACGACGGTGCAGTGATTCTTCCAGATCGAGACCCGATGTTTGTCAACTTCTGGTCGTTTACAGACCGGAAGAAGAATCTGAAACCTATTACTGATACCCCATTTCATAAGTTCTTTTGGGATGGGCATGCGGGTCGTGAAGCCGATCGCTGGAATGACATGTTCTTTGAGAGGCTTATCAAGCCGGATAACGAAATGCTTACGAGTGTGTCAATTGTCACAAAGTTTCCGAACATTAAAAAAGAACGTAACAACGCACGCGGTAACCATGCTTCCGAGTTCAAGTCTTTAACTGCTGGGGGCCATCATGAAAAGGCCCTAGGACGGCGCAGGCGTGGTGGCCTTGGTCGCGGAATCGGACGCACGGCTCGTGGGGCAGCAACCTCGGTCTTTGATCCCAAGGCGTGGGATGGGGATGGGGATGGCATTGTTCAGGAAAGAACTCCTTACGAGCGTCCAGCCATTCCTGGCATAAATACAAACCTTCCGGGGATGCCGCACACATCAACGAAGCCAGCCGACTATCCAGACGATCACCGAGATCCGATCTCCCAAGGGAAACCTGATACCAGCCGCATGACCCGATTCAGGCCAGAGGGTGCCGTCGGGGAGCACCGTGACCTCATCCCGATGCCAAGCCGTCGTGCCCAACGCATGGCCAGACGCGAAAATACACTCCCGCCACAAACGGAGGGATTGCGTTCAGCCACGTCCGGTAAGCCATATGACACCTTCATCAGCGGGGTTAGCGATCAGCGGGTAACCCTCAAAGCGCTCATAAAGTCTTGGCTCTCGACCATGAAGGGCCCAGACAACTTCGAAGCAAAGCGGGCGAGGGACAGGAAGAGGGTCGACGATCGACTCAACGACGGAAACCCCATTAAGACAGTTGCCCAAGCCAAGAAGGCGATGGTAAAGATCAACCCCGGGTTTGGAGATGGAACTTCTGAAGCAGACTTCCTGGGCAAGCGACCACTTGAACTGATTCCCGGCACAGGCACAACGAGTGTTCCGCAAGCCCGGTACAAATTGGGCGACGTGGTTTTTCGTGACGAAGCCGAGGACTTGACCGATGTCGAACAACAGGTCATGTATTCCTTCTTGGCCAACGCTATGAAAAGCGGCCGATATGGCGATGTCAGATGGGCACTCGTTTCATCAACAACAGAAATAGAACGGGGAATCGCCCAAGTGCCCGGGGGATACAAAAGCACGGATCCGAAAAGGATGGCGGCCGGATACGCGTCTTACGACTCAGGGACCAGAGGCACTTGGCGTAGGGTGGGCGACAAATGGGTTGTTAATACTGACCCCGCTACAGGCAGGGTTCCCAGACCGGCATTAGTGCGAGTCCTCTATCCCGATTTCGAGACCTACCCCGAGATGAAGGACGTGGGAGGCGACCACATGGGTCCCACGGCGAACGTCGCACAAATGCAGTTCCTTAAAA
>Ga0206681_10001144_pt1 | contig 12592 bp, 9 predicted proteins | sample M150012015metaG_FD_161048 | JGI IMG/M metagenome (GOLD analysis project Ga0206681, IMG submission 161048) | Ammonia-oxidizing marine archaeal communities from Monterey Bay, California, United States - M1 500m 12015 | ecosystem: Environmental > Aquatic > Marine > Intertidal zone | place: USA...
CTAAAAGAGCTTCGGCGTTCATTTGTGCAAGACGGTCAGATGGAGTTACAGACTTGTTTCCCATAGCGCTAATTTACTGCATCGTCACGAAGATTGAATATCACTGTTTATAAATACCTCGAGTTGCTCGCACAATAGTGACTCCCCATACTCTCAGGCATGGTTTTGCAACTCACCTACTAGAACATGGAACATCTATAAGGTCTAAACAGGGCTCTATCAGGAAATTCTTGTTCATTCACGTACTGGAATACGTTTTATAGGCAAAGCAAAGTTTAGTATATTTAACTTTGCTGATTTCTACATCGAAAAATCCTGGGCAAAACGTTGGCATACATTAAATAAAGATTTGAAAAGCAACCTGAAATACTTACTCCCTCTCCTATTCCTTGCAGCCTGCACAGGAAACCAGGAAACGGACACAAGACCTGAGTATCCATACCCTCAACCACAAACCGTTGAACTAAATACGGACGAAGGCTATACCTTAAACACAACAACAGGAGATGCCATACAACCCATAATAACAGAAAGTGGCGACACTCTAATTACAGGTGTGCCTATTCCAGCAAAAGGCAAAACCATACACTCCGACAGTGTTTCAAAACCACAAGTGGTTGCCTACACCCCATCAGACCGTATTTATAACGTCCACTCCAACATTCATAAAATACCCGATGAACTTACCACAATTTATGTCAACAAAGATTCTTTAACTAAAATTTTAGTACACGAACTTACCAAAAGTGATACCGCTCACTACCTAATAAACTCCATAGGAGACACCATAAAAACAGGTAACCCCATACCAGCAACAGGTAAAATTGCACCCACACACCAGCCCAAACCTATAAAAGCCCTCGCGCCTCGATTTAAAGATGCTGCCATTAGCAATATGCAGTATCTAGATGTAGACCAGGGAATGGCTTCTTCATACGTTATCTCGATATTAGAAGATAAAAGTGGAAATCTTTGGTTCGGAACTAATGGCGGAGGGGCATCAAAATATGATGGGAAATCATTTACCCATTTTACAGAGAAAGAAGGCTTAAGTAATAATTACGTCTGGTCAATATTAGAAGATAAAAACGGAAATCTTTGGTTCGGAACTTTTGGCGGAGGGGTATCTAAATATGATGGGAAATCATTTACCAATTTTACAGAGAAAGAAGGCTTAAGTAATAATTCCGTCATATCAATATTAGAAGATAAAAGCGGAAATATTTGGTTCGGAACTGCTGGCGGGGGGGTATCTAAATATGATGGGAAATCATTTACCAATTTTACAGAGAAAGAGGGCTTAAGTAGTAATAGAGTCATATCATTATTCGAAGATAAAAACGGAAATCTTTGGTTCGGAACTGCTGGCGGAGGGGTAAATAAATATGATGGGAAATCATTTACCCATTTTACAAAGAAAGAAGGCTTAAGTAATAATACCGTCATATCAATATTAGAAGATAAAAGCGGAAATATTTGGTTCGGAACTTTTGGCGGCGGGGTAAATAAATATGAAGGGAAATTCTTTACCCATTTTACAGAGAAAGAAGGCTTAAGTAATAATAGAGTCATATCAATATTAGAAGATAAAAGCGGAAATATTTGGTTCGGAACTAATGGCGGAGGGGTATCTAAATATGATGGGAAATCATTTACACATTTTACAGAGAAAGAAGGCTTAAGTAATAATTCCGTCTGGTCAATATTAGAAGATAAAAGCGGAAATATTTGGTTCGGAACTAATGGCGGAGGGGTATCTAAATATGATGGGAAATCATTTACACATTTTACAGAGAAAGAAGGCTTAAGTAGAAAAAAAGTCATATCAATATTAGAAGATAAAAGTGGAAATCTTTGGTTCGGAACTAATGGAGAAGGGGTGTCTAAATATGAAGGGAAATTCTTTACACATTTTACAGAGAAAGAAGGCTTAAGTAGTAATATCGTCTGGTCAATATTAGAAGATAAAAGTGGAAATCTTTGGTTCGGAACTGATGGCGGAGGGGCATCAAAATATGATGGGAAATTCTTTACCCATTTTACAGAGAAAGAAGGCTTAAGTAATAATACCGTAATGTCAATATTAGAAGATAAAAACGGAGATATTTGGTTCGGAACTGATGGCGGAGGGGTGTCTAAATATGATGGGAAATTCTTTACACATTTTACAGAGAAAGAAGGATTAAGTAATAATAGAATCGTATCAATATTAGAAGATAGAAGCGGAAATGTTTGGTTCGGAACTAATGGAGGAGGAGTGTCTAAATATGATGGGAAATCATTTACCCATTTTACAGAAAAAGAAGGCTTAAGTAATAATTCCGTCAAATCAATATTAGAAGATAAAAGCGGAAATGTTTGGTTTAGCACACAGAGTGGGCTAAGCCACATTGTGCATAGTGAGAGTGATGTCACTAACCCGAAGTACGATAAAAAAGTTGTCATTAGAACTTTTGGGAAAAATGACGGGTTAAAGGGAATGGACTTTTATCCTAATAGTGTTTGTTTAGACAGTAAAAACCAGCTGTGGTGGGGCAGTGGAAAAAGTCTGACCATGCTGGATATGAATATATTTGCATTGACTGCCAAACCGCCAGTTGTAAACCTGCATAGGGTTGAGATAGACGAACAGTTTATAGATTACAGACTTATCAAGGATAGTTCAACTAATAATATTGCCTTTAGTGGCGTAAAGGAATTTAAGAACTACCCTTTAAATTTAGAATTACCTTATCAAAAGAACCACCTAACCTTTCATTTTACTGCCATTGATTGGAATGCCCCTCATAAAATACAGTATAGTTATCTTATGGATGGTCTCAATACCAAATGGAGTCGACCTAGTAATGAAGCCAAGGCAGACTACCGTAACCTACCTTATGGCACTTATACCTTTAAATTGATAGCCATTGGTGCTAGTGGTGAATGGAGTGAGCCTTTTGAATATGACTTTACCATACACGCGCCCTGGTGGCATACTTGGAAAGCACGCACTGGATATGTCGTTGCTGTTTTATTACTCATTTTAGGTTTTGTAAGATCACGTACCGCTAAGTTAAAAGCAAGACAAAAAGAACTGGAAGAAGAAGTTGTTATTGCTACTAAAGAAATTAGAGAGCAAAAGAAAGTAGTAGAGCTTGCACATAAAGAAATTACAGACTCCATAAACTATGCCGAGCGAATTCAACGTAGTTTCTTAGCTACTGATGAATTACTAAATAACAATTTGAATGACTACTTTGTTTTCTTTAAACCCAAAGATGTGGTAAGTGGAGATTTCTATTGGGCTGGAAAACTCAAAAATGGAAATTTTGCTATGGTAAACGCTGATAGTACTGGTCATGGTGTACCAGGCGCTATTATGAGTATCCTTAATATTTCTTCTATTGAAGAGGCTGTAAAAGAGGGGTCAACTGCTCCTCAAGAAATATTTAATAAAACCAGAAAATTTATCATCGAACGTCTAAAGAAAGATGGCAGCCCAGAAGGGGGTAAAGATGGTATGGATGCATCAATAATTTGCTTTGATTTTGAAAAGAATAAGTTCACATACACAGCAGCTCAAAACCCCATTTGGATAATTAGAGATGGTGAATTAATTGAAATCAAACCAGAAAGAATGCCTATTAGCAAGCACGACAAAGAAAATATCCCCTTTGTAGGAGGAGAATTTAAAATGCAAAAAGACGACCAGATTTACACCTTAACAGATGGGTTTCATGATCAATTTGGAGGCCCAAAAGGCAAAAAATTCATGATAAAAAAGATGAGGGAATATGTACTTTCAATATCTAACCTAACCATGGAAGAGCAACATCAAAAAATTGAAGAAGCCTTCACCAACTGGAAAGGTGAAATGGAACAGGTGGATGATGTATGTGTGATTGGTGTAAGAATATAAACCGTGCTACAACTTAGTTTAAGTTGTTCAATTTTTAAAAAAATGAAGCTCTTGAAATCTTTATATATTAGTCTAATAATTTGTCTGACTGCTGTTTCATGTAACAAAGGTGTTCTCAACCCAAATTGCGTTGAAATAATAGGTACAATTCAAGAGCAAGGAATCACGACTTATCAATATGGAACACACACCATATCGGGATATGCTTTGAGAAGTAATTCTGTTACCTTAGATGATTATATTAATCAATATGTAACTGTTGTTGGTCATAAAATAAATGGATACCCTGTTGATGGTGGCCCTGATTATATTGAGGTTGACGAAATTAAATAAAGTGCATTACCTAATAGCAAAGTAAGTCGAGCAAATGTGGTAAAAAAGGAATTAGTTGCAAGAACATGAATAATAAAAATATCTTCATTTATTTATGCCTTGCGGTATTCTTTTTCAGTTGTCGAAGCTTGGAAAACCCGGAAGAAACGTTTTCGTTTTTTCTTCCCTCGAATATCTTAGATTACAGAGGAACACCTTCCTCGCCAGGAGATAGATCATCACTCGCCTTTTCCGACCAAGGAGCCTGGTTTGCATATGGATTTTCGAGTGCAGAAGAAAAAACATTAGGCTTTTCCGGTCCATTTTTAATGACACAAGGCCAAGGAGAGTGGAGCAGTCGAGCATTAAGTCACTTAGAATTTATTCACAAAGAAGCACAAGAAAAACTTGACCTAGATGATTTCTCAAGATCACAAACAAGTTATAACAGTCATTTAAAACAAGTTTTAGAAAACGAAAAACTTAAAATCGAACAGAATCTGTTTTTCAATTCTCCCCATTCTGCAATCATTACAACTAAAATAACTAATCTATCTAATAAAGCAATTACCCTACAACCTGATTGGCACGGAACTGCCTTTTCAACAGGGTTACAAATAATAAAAGAAGAGAACACTATCTCTTTAAAAACTGACCGGAGTGCTGCAAAAGGGATAATTCAAGTTTTTGAAGGTGTTATAACGAATATAATCACGTCAGATTCTTCCTATTCTATTTCTTTAAAAGACATCAAACTTGAAGCTGATGAAACAACAACTTTAACAATAGCCCACACATTTATCTTCCCTGAATATGATGCTGTTCTTGAACAACAAGAATTAGAATTATCCGCTAAAAACCCTCAAAGACAGTTGCAGAAAAGGATCGAAGAAAAAACAAAGCAACTTTCAGCTCTAAACAACAACCTAGACACCAACTGGCGAGATAGTACTTACAAAGATTTGGTCGCTAAAACCGTTCTGACTTTACAAAACAATACTAGAATTCCTGCAGGAGAATTAAAGCATTCAGGTATATTTCCAAGCTATCATTACAAATGGTTTTTAGGGTTTTGGGCATGGGACAGTTGGAAACATGCCGTAGCTGTTTCACACTACAACACTGCATTGGCTAAGAACCAAATAAAAGCGATGTACGATTTTCAACTAAACAATGGGTTTATTGTAGATTGTGTTTATAGAGACACAACAATAGAAAAACATAATTATAGAAACACCAAGCCACCTCTTTCAGGATGGGCAGTCTGGAAGGTTTATGCTCAGGATGGGAATGTTGATTTTCTCAAAGAAATGTATCCTAAAATTGTGAGGCAACATAACTGGTGGTACAGTTTTAGAGATTTTGACAAAGATAGCCTTTGCGAATATGGCTCTACAGATGGAACTTTAGTTGCAGCAAAATGGGAAAGTGGAATGGACAATGCTGTACGTTTTGATCAGAGTGAAATGGTTAAAAGTTCTCAAACAGTATTTTCTTTAAATCAAGAAAGTGTGGACTTAAATGCATACTTATATGCTGAAAAAACATACTTGATTAAGATTGCCGAAGTTATCGCAGAAAATAAAGATGCAGAATTATATCGTGCTGAAGCAGAAAATTTAAAAACAAAAATTCAGAAACAGTTTTATGACGAAAAATCTGGATGGTTTTATGATACTTCTATTAGTGGAGACCGTTTTATTCATGTAATGGGTTGCGAGGGTTGGACTCCATTGTGGGCAAACGTAGCAACGGATAAACAAGCAGAAGCTGTTAAAAATAATATGATTAATCCCAACTTCTTTAACACAAAAGTACCTTTTCAAACACTAAGCGCCAGTCACCCAAGCTTTAATCCTGACAGAGGGTATTGGAGAGGACCTCTCTGGTTAGACCAGGCCTACTTTGGAGTGGTGGGGTTACACAATTATGGATACCATGAAGAAGCTTATAAGGCTACATATAAACTAATACATAATGCAGAAGGTGTTCTTGGTAAAGGAACTTCCATTAGAGAAAATTACCAACCTATTTCAGGTAAAGGCTTAGAATCAGAAAACTTTAGTTGGTCAGCAGGCCACTACTTACTACTCCTTTTAAATGAATAACTAGTGCTTTTCGCTAAATGCGAACACCGATCACAGAAATGTCGTCAATTTGTTCCAAGGTGCCTTTCCAATCTTCGAAAGTTTTGTAAATAATTGTCTTTTGGTCGTACATGTTATTTTCTTGGATACTAAGTAGCAAATCTCTAAAAGGTTGAATTTTAAATTTCTTCCCTTTTTCACCTCCAAATTGATCTACAAATCCATCAGAAAAAATATAGATTAAGTCGCCTTCTTGCAAATTAAATGTATGGGTAGTGTAGGGCTTTTGGCTTCCATATTTTCCGATTGGTTGTCTATCTCCTTTGATTTCTATAATCTCACCGTCTCTAATGATCCAAACAGGAATTCGTGCGCCCGCATATTCCAATTGATTGCCTTCCAATGAGCACAACGCGATGTCCATTCCGTCATTAACTTCTTTTCCACTTTTTTCAAACTCCTCTTTAACAATCCCCCGTGTTTTGTCTAATATTTTACCGGGTTCTGTTAAACCGTATTCTCTAACAGAACGATTCAAAGCATTGTTGCAAACAACACTTACCATCGCGCCCGGAACTCCATGTCCTGTGCAATCAGCAACCGCAAACAACACCTTGTTGTCTCGCTCTTGTAACCAGTAAAAATCTCCTGCTACAATATCTTTTGGTTTGTAATAGATGAAAGATTCTCTCAACAATTTCTGTACGATTTTCTTAGAAGGAAGTATCGCAGTTTGAATGTTTTTTGCATAAGTAATACTGTCCGTAATTTCGTTAAGAAGGTCCTCTTTTTCAAAATTATTGTGTTGAAGCAGATTAATGGTACTGCGTAATTCTTTTGTCTGTATTTCAACTAAATTTTCGAGGTGATCCCGATGTTGTAGTAATTCCTGTTGGACGCGCGCTTGAACCAGCTTAAAAGAGGTCATAGAAGCAATTGTTGTAAGAATTCGCAGGTCTTCTTGGGTGTAATAGTTTTTATCAGGATGCTCGGAATCTATAACACCAAGCACTTTCCCTTCTGAGATAATTGGAACTGATATTTCAGACATCCCTGCAGTATCGTCGATAACATACCTTTCACATATCGACGTGTCTGGCACTATCTCGGGGACGCCTGTTAAAACAACATTACCAACAATACCTTGACCAATTTTCAGTTTGATAGGGTTTTTAATGTCTAAATCTATCGGATTTTTGGGCCCATGAGCGGCTCGTTGCGATAAGAATTTGTTGTCATCATCTAACAGATAAACCACACAATCTATGTACCCTAATTTTGCGATGGCGTGCTTTGCGACAGTCCAGACAATTTCATCTATTGTTCTTGTTTTTAGCAACTCCGAAGCGAAAATATTAATCACCTCCAAATAGTGTGCGTTTGTACGTAAACTATTGATGTCATTATTTGAAGCTTTCGCTACCATTAGGTAAAAATAGGCATTCTAGTTCGCCTTGAAATATAAATGTCTGTATCGAAGAATTCAAAGGCCGTGTTTTAATACTTGTTGAATAATATAGATAAGTAAAACCCTTTATAAAAGCCGTTAAAGCAAATTTTATTCTTTGTATTGGTAAAAAAAAATAAAGATTCATATTTAGCTTTTTCTATTGTGTGTTGGTGGGTTAGATTACAGTGGAGAATCCACATATCTATTCTATATTAAGAATCAATTACCTTTAACATGAAATCAGAGACCCAATATGAATAGCAAATACGTTTTTAAATCTAAAAGACTTGGGTTTCGGGTTTGGACTAAAGGAGATCTTCATGAGTTTGGTGAAATAAATGCCGATAAAGATGTAATGGAGTTTTATCCAAACCCACTTACAATTGAAGAGACCGAAGAATTTATTGATCGACTTATAGCCCATTACGCCAAACACGGATACCAATATTTTGCAACTGAAGTTTTAGAAACGCATGAGTTAATCGGTTTTGTCGGATTGGCATTTCAGAGATATAAGACAGAATTTAGCCCCGCTACGGATATTGGATGGCGGTTGAAGAAATCGGCTTGGGGAAAAGGATATGCAACGGAGGGGGCTGAAAGATGTTTAGAATTTGCTTTTGAGGATTTGAATCTCAAGAAAGTGTTTTCTGCTTGCAGTAAAAATAATCTCAAGTCAGAGAATGTCATGAAAAAAATAGGCATGGAGAAAATGGGGGAGTTTAATCACCCTAAGTTGAAAAAATATCCGGAATTAGAAAAATGTCTTTGGTATGAAATAACATCTTAGCATGGCTAGTAAGTTTAATATCTATTAATCTAAGAAAATGAAAAGAAAATACTGCGTTCTTATAGCATTGGGTCTTCTTAGTTTTTTTTCCTGTGATAACTTAGAGCACAATACCGATAAAGGAAATAATATCGCTACTGAAACAAAGCAACTCTCAGCTGAATCAGAACCACAAAAAGAAAATGAAAGACGCGAACCTCATAAGTATGGGGGTTGGTATTGTCCTGACAATCTATATGGGTTTCCTGTTGTTGATTTCTCAAATTGGGCAGATGTGCCAGTCGTTAATGGGAGAATGGCAACTCAGGAAGATACATGGAATGGCTCATCACTAATGTTTATAGATATGGCAAAGTATCCCGACGCCAAGCCCATGGACATAACAACTCCTAAACTAGCTCGGTATTACAACGAGTATTCACAAAACGATGAGTTGATTATCGTAATACAAGCTGTAACCGTAGAAAATGATTCTGTTGTGGGGTTTCGGTATATCAACGGGGGGAATGGTAGCGCAAGATTTAATGAAGTCGAGTTCCTCACAGATTCTGAGGTTGAAAACCTGAAGACTTCGCGTTTTATTTCACAGACAATAGCTATAGATGCAAAAGCGAAAGATATCTATAAGGTCATCACAGATTCCATTTACGCAAAGCGGTTAGGAGAAGGGTTTTATGAAAAAGCAATTTATGAATCTGATTGGAGCCGCGATTCGAAGGTTGTCGTTAAGGATGCGACAGGTGTTGTATTGCGGACAGGTAGATTAACTGCAGTTTGGCCTAGCTTATATATTCAAATAGACTACAATTTCGATGGGGCTAATTACGTCGAGAAATTGTTTCTTTCTTCCGATGAAAAAGGAGAAAACACTGAGCTGATTCTTGTGGCAGGTCCTTTTAACGATAATTTTAACGAGCAAAAGGAGAGTTGGAATAGCTGGTGTCATACTTTGAAAGTACTGAGCGAACAAAGAAAATGGATTGGGATATAATTGACTTTTTCATTGCTGTTGTGCTATTATCTAGCACGGGATTTGCTTTGATATATGTTTTTCGAAAAGTTACTCCTGCTCGAAAACAGGTTGTATTAACGCTAATTATCCTTTTGACTTTGATTCTAATTTGGGTTGAATTGGCGGTCGGGATATTGTATGTAGAAATCCCTACTAACTATCTCTCTAGCTATATCTTTGCATAATGCACAGAACTCAAACTTGTGGCGAATTGCGCCTAGAAAATATAGGTTCATATGTTACTCTTTCTGGTTGGGTCCAAAAGGCTCGTGACTTGGGGGGGATGACGTTCGTTGATCTTAGGGATAGATATGGGATTACTCAGCTTGTCTTCAATATGGAAACCAGCGATGAGCTTTGTGAGAACGCTAGGAATCTAGGCCGTGAGTATGTAATCAAAGTCTCGGGGAATGTAATCGAGAGAGAGAGTAAGAATAAAAATAATCCTACTGGGGAAATTGAGATAGAGGTAAGCTCGCTTGAGGTTCTTAATGCAAGTAAAACTCCTCCGTTTACTATTGAGGATGAAACAGATGGTGGAGATGACTTGAGGATGCAGTACCGCTATTTAGATCTTCGTAGAAAACCCGTGCAAGCTAATATTATGCTTCGCCACAGAGTGGGAATGGAGACTCGCAAGTATCTAGATTCTGTTGGATTCATCGATGTTGAGACACCCTACTTGATTAAGAGTACTCCTGAGGGAGCTAGAGATTTCGTGGTGCCGAGCAGGATGAACCCTGGGCAGTTTTACGCCCTTCCACAAAGTCCTCAGACATTTAAGCAGCTTCTTATGGTAAGTGGTTTCGATCGCTATTACCAAATCGTAAAATGCTTCCGTGACGAGGATCTTAGAGCAGACCGTCAACCTGAATTTACACAGATTGACTGTGAAATGGCTTTCGTAGAGCAAGAGGATATATTAAACACATTTGAGGGTATGGTAAGACACCTCTTCAAAGTGGTTCTTGATGTGGAGATCGAAGACTTCCCTAGGATGGACTACGACGATGCCATGCGTCTCTATGGTTCGGATAAGCCGGATGTGAGGTTCGGGATGGAGTTCGTTGATCTGTGTGAGGTAACTAAAGGTAAGGGATTCGGAGTCTTTGATTCTGCTGAGACAGTGCTCGGAATTTTAGTTCCTGGAGGGGCAGAATACACACGAAAAAAGTTAGACAAGCTCACGGACTGGGTTAAGCGTCCTCAGATAGGTGCGAAAGGACTTATTTACTGCAAGTTGAATGAGGATGGGACTACGAAAAGTAGTGTAGATAAGTTTTTTGATGAGGGAGCTAGAGAGGTTTGGGCGAAAAAAATGTCAGCACAAAAGGGAGACCTCATACTTGTGCTCTCAGGCGATTTAGACAAAACCCGCAAGCAGTTAGGTGAGTTAAGGCTACACCTTGGATCAGAACTGGGGTTATGCGACTCTAAAGTCTTTAAGCCATTATGGGTAATGGACTTCCCTCTACTCGAGTGGGACGAAAAAACCGAGAGGTACCACGCTATGCATCACCCATTCACTTCTCCTAAGCCAGACCAACTCAGCCTAATAGACACCGATCCAGGAAAGGTGAAAGCGAATGCTTACGATATGGTAATTAACGGAGTAGAGATAGGTGGTGGATCTATTAGAATCCACAATCGAGAACTTCAAGCGAGGATGTTCGATTTGCTTGGGTTTACACCTAAAGAAGCAGAAGCTCAGTTCGGATTTCTAATGGACGCATTCCAATACGGGGCGCCACCACATGGAGGGTTAGCCTTAGGTTTCGATAGACTTTGCTCTATGTTTGGAGGATCTAGTTCTATCCGCGACTTTATAGCATTCCCTAAAAACAACTCTGGACGGGACGTTATGATAGACGCCCCTTCGCCTATTGACGATGCCCAATACTCTGAGCTAGAATTAAAAACTACATATAATCCTAATAAATAATGTACCCAACTGAAATGGTTGCCCCTATGAAAGCTGAGCTTGTTGAAGCTGGATATAAAGAACTTCTTTCCGTAGCTGAAGTAACGGAAGCGTTAGAGAAATCTGGTACTACACTTGTCGCTATTAATAGCGTTTGTGGTTGCTCCGCAGGCTCTATGCGCCCAGCTATGATTCAGGCTCTCGACAATGAGAAACTTCCCGATAACCTCACTACTTCTTTCGCTGGATACGATATAGAAGCTGTAGCACACGTTCGTAAATTCATGCTTCCATACCCTCCTTCTTCTCCGAGCATCGCTCTTTTTAAAGATGGAAAGATAGCTATGGTGGTAGAGCGTCATCACATCGAAGGAAATACTGCTGAAGCAATCGCAGATCATCTAAAACAGGCTTTCAACGAATTCTGCTAGAGCATAGCAATAAAATAGTAAAAGAAAAATGGCACGCATCCTAACCGGTATACAGAGTACAGGTACGCCCCACCTTGGGAATATCCTTGGTGCCATAAAGCCTGCCATAGATCTAGCTAACGACCCTTTAAACGATTCGTTTTTATTTATCGCAGACATGCATTCTTTAACGCAGATAAAGGACGGAGAAAGGCTTAAGAATAATACCTACGCGGTAGCTGCGACCTGGATGGCTTGTGGGTTAGACACCTCAAGAAGTGTATTTTACCGTCAAAGCGATGTGCCCGAGGTTACGGAGCTTGCTTGGTATTTACAATGCCTCTTTCCATACTCTCGCATGACTCTTGCCCACAGCTTTAAAGACAAATCTGATAGGTTAGAGGATGTAAACGCCGGCCTCTTTAGTTATCCCATGCTGATGGCTGCGGATATTTTACTTTACGATGCCGAGAAAGTACCCGTAGGTAAAGACCAAATGCAGCATCTTGAAATGACACGAGACGTAGCTTCAAGATTCAATCACAAATACGGAGAAACTCTTGTTCTTCCAGAAGTATTAACGAGTGAGTCGACGATGTACGTTCCTGGAACCGATGGAGGTAAGATGTCTAAGTCGCAGAACAATACCATCAACATCTTCGACGATGCTGCTGCGCTCAAGAAGGTTATTAATAAACAACTCGTTACA
>Ga0206681_10001145_pt1 | contig 12585 bp, 11 predicted proteins | sample M150012015metaG_FD_161048 | JGI IMG/M metagenome (GOLD analysis project Ga0206681, IMG submission 161048) | Ammonia-oxidizing marine archaeal communities from Monterey Bay, California, United States - M1 500m 12015 | ecosystem: Environmental > Aquatic > Marine > Intertidal zone | place: USA...
ATTTGCATATAATGATGACATTACAGAGACTAATGCATTAGCAGATTTAATATTTGATAATTTTCCTTTGGATTTCACCTCTTCATTATAAAAACATAATGACTCTTTATTATTCAAAACAAAAACATCTCCTTCAGATATTGAAATCAATAAATACATGGCTGAAGATTTAGGACAATACTTTCCTCCCTCTATCCTGCTAACATGCATCTTTAGTGCCCCATTAACAATCTCATTTTTACTGATTAATTGTTCAATAATCAAAACTATTTCCTTTTTAGAAAATGCATTATTCATCTTTAAAGTCTTACATGCTAAAGTAAAACGATTAAAATGAGCTGAGAAATTAAAAGGTTTTGAATTTATGATTTTAATAGATTCAAAAAAACCATCACCATAATTCAATGATCTGTTTTCAGGTGAAATTTTCACATCACTTGAATCAACATATTCTGAATTATAAAATACAATACTCATACAAAATTATTAGAAATGCGAACTTATAAAAAAAGCCGAGCAAATGCTCAGCTTTTCTTTAATAAATTCAAATTTTACTAAGCTGTTACACCCATTTTCTCAGCCATTAATTTTCCAATTTCAGCAGGAGATTCAGCAACAGTAATTCCACATTCTCTCATAATTTGCATTTTAGCTTCAGCAGTATCTTCCGCACCACCAACAATTGCACCAGCATGTCCCATTGTTCTTCCTGCAGGAGCAGTTTGCCCAGCAATAAAGCCAACTACTGGCTTAGTACCATTTGCTTTAATCCAATGAGCAGCATCAGCTTCTAATTGTCCACCAATTTCACCAATCATAATGATACCATCCGTTTCAGGGTCATTCATAAAAAGCTCAACAGCTTCCTTAGTAGTTGTTCCAATAATTGGATCACCACCAATACCAATTGCAGTTGAGATTCCCATACCTGCTTTTACCACTTGATCAGCAGCTTCATAAGTTAAAGTTCCTGATTTTGATACAACACCAATTCTACCTTTTTTGAAAACGAAACCTGGCATAATACCACATTTTGCTTCATCAGGTGTAATAACACCAGGACAGTTAGGTCCTACTAATGTACAATCCTTATCAGATAGGTATTCTTTAACAGTAATCATATCTCTTGTAGGAATTCCTTCCGTAATACAAATGATTACTTTTATTCCTGCCTCAGCAGCTTCCATAATTGCATCAGCAGCAAATGCTGGTGGAACAAATATCATTGAAGTATTAGCATCTGCTTTTTCAACAGCCTCAGTTACTGTATTAAAAACAGGTCTATCTAAATGAACTTGACCTCCTTTTCCTGGAGTAACACCCCCTACTACATTTGTCCCATACTCAATCATTTGTCCTGCATGAAAAGTACCTTCAGTTCCTGTAAAACCTTGTACAATTATTTTTGAATCCTTATTAACTAATACACTCATTGATTTATTTTTTAATTTGGGTTGCAAAATTAGAACATTATGGTTATAAACAAAGGATTTTAAATACTTTTGCAGCATGAATAATTTATTGCAAGAAGATACTATTTGTGCACTAGCAACAGGAGGAGGTTTAAGTGCTATTGCTGTCTTAAGATTATCTGGAAAAGAGGCTATAAAAATCACAAATGCTGTTTTTAGTAAAGATATTTCAGCTTCAAAATCGCATACCATTCATTTTGGAACAATATCCGATAGTACTAAAATTATTGATGAAGTATTAGTTAGCATCTTTAAAGATGGAAAATCATATACAGGAGAGGAAACAGTAGAAATATCCTGCCATGGCTCAACTTTTATACAAAATAAATTATTACAACTATTCATAACTGAAGGATGTAGAATGGCAACTGCTGGTGAATTTACTATGCGTGCTTTCAGAAATGGAAAATTAGATTTATCACAAGCAGAATCAGTGGCTGACTTAATAGCTTCAGAAAGTGAAGCTGCCCACCAAACTGCACTAAAACAACTAAGAGGAGGATTTTCAAACAAACTACAAGAGCTAAGAACAAAACTCATTGATTTTGCAAGTCTAATAGAACTTGAACTTGACTTTTCGGAAGAAGATGTTGAGTTTGCGGATAGAAAACAATTTGAAACACTATTAGCTGCTATAAAAGAAGAATTAGAGATATTAGTTCAATCCTTTAAATTAGGGAATGTAATTAAAAACGGAATTCCAGTTGCAATTTTAGGAGCGCCAAATGTGGGAAAATCCACCCTACTGAATACGCTACTGAATGAAGATAAAGCAATTGTATCTGATATTGCAGGAACTACCCGTGATGCTATTGAAGACGAACTAAATATTGAAGGTTTTAAATTCCGATTTATAGATACAGCAGGAATTAGAGAAACTACTGATACTATTGAAAATTTAGGAATTAAAAAATCATTAGAAAAAGCAGGAATAGCAAATATTATTTTGTTCCTTATTGATGCTGATGCTAACTTAGACAATCAATTACTAGAGTTAGAAAAAATAAAAACTAGTGCTGGTGATAAATTATTACTAGTGATTAATAAAATAGACTTAAACCCTGAAATTAAGGATAACTTTAAAAATGCTCTTTTCATTTCAGCAAAAAAGGATGAGGGAATTGAAACGCTTAAGGAGAGGTTGTTAACTTTTGTAAATGCGGAACAACTTTCCAATAATGAAACGATAGTAACAAACCTTAGACATTATGAGGAGTTACAACTTACATTACACGAAATCAATTCAATTATTGATGGGTTAAATTCTGGATTAACAGGCGACTTTTTAGCCGTCAATATCCGTCAATCTCTCTTTCATTTAGGAAGCATAACTGGGGAAGTTACTACCGACACCCTGCTCGGTAATATTTTTGGAAAGTTCTGTATCGGAAAGTAAACCTCTACCCTGCACATATATAGTTAAGAAATAATCCTCTACGTGTTTTACGTAGTTGAAAGTAATATTTTATTATTATGTTTGAGGCTAACTTAAAAACATATATTATGAAAAAACTACTAATGCTATCAATTCTATGCGCTTTAACATTAAGCACATATTCTCAAAGCAAGTTCAATAAAAAATACAATAAAGAAGGATGCATCTCAGGTGATTGTGTGAACGGACAAGGAACTTATGTGTATGATAATGGAGAAAAGTACGTAGGAGAATGGAAGGATGAGGGCTTTCACGGACAAGGAACTTATACTTTGCCTAATGGAAGTAAATACGTAGGAGAATGGAAAAATGATAAGAGGAGCGGACAAGGAACTTTTACTTGGGCTGATGGGGAGAATTACATAGGAGAATGGAAGAATGATAAGAGGAGCGGACAAGGAACTTATACTTGGGCTGACGGAACAATAAATAAAGGTCTTTGGGTAGATGGAGAATTGCAATTTGGATGTCTTGAAGGAGATTGTGCGAATGGACAAGGAACGTACGTCTTTGTAAGTGGAAATAAATATAAAGGAGCATTTAAAGATAGCTTAAGAAATGGACAAGGAACTTTTACTTGGGCTGATGGGGAAAATTACGTAGGAGAATATAAGGATGGTAATTTTCACGGTCATGGAACTTATACTTATGCTGATGGAAGTAAATACGTAGGAGAATATAAGGGTGATAAGAAGAGCGGAAAAGGAACTTATACGTTTGCTGATGGAGGTAATTACGTAGGAGAATGGAAGGATGGTAATTTTAACGGCAAAGGAACTTATACTTATGCTGATGGGGAAAATTACGTAGGAGAATGGAAGGATGGCATGGCAAACGGACAAGGAACTTTTACTTATGCTGATGGTACAGTAGAAAAAGGTCTATGGGAAAATGATGAGTTTTTAGGAGAATAAAAAAATAAGCCTTTTTTCTATTATATACTAAACGATATAATATGCCATTTAAGAAAGGAACAATTTAAAACAATAGATTAACAATAAACTAATTAAAACACCATTATGAAAAAATTACTTTACACACTATTAGCAGTATCAATTATCTTCTCAGCTTGTAAGAAAGAAGATGAAGAGCCTACAAACACAAATAATAACTCAGCATTAGCCATTGGAGATACTCATCAAGGTGGTATTATCTTTTACTTGGATGGAAATGGCGGAGGATTAGTTGCGGCTCCTACAAACCAACTGAACTTAGAGTGGGGATGTCAACATACTTTAATTTCAGGAGCAGATGGAACAGCTATTGGAACAGGAGCTCAAAATACTATTGATATTGAGGCAGGATGTACTACAATAGGAACAGCTGCAGATATTTGTGCTAATCTAACTCTTGGTGGATATAGTGATTGGTTCTTACCTTCAAAAGATGAATTAAATGAAATGTATTTAAATCTACACCAACAAGGGCTTGGCGGTTTCTTAGGTAACGGTCCTTCTTTTTGGAGTTCTACTGAAAGCCATAGTACCGGTGCGTGGAGACAGTTTTTCCACGATGGAAGCCAAGAATACTACGAAAAGTACTCCGAGAACAATGTTAGGGCCATTCGGGCATTTTAACAATTTAAAACAAAAGAGCATATTTTCTATTATATAACAAAGAATAGATTATGCCATTTAAGAAAGGAACAAGCGGAAACCCTATAGGAAGACCTAAAGGTTCAGTAAGTACAACGTCTAAGCTCATAAGAGAGCATATAAGCCAAGCAATTGACGGAAACAAGATAATGGAGATGTTAGATAAGATAGACAGTCCTACAGAGTATGTTAACGCCATATCAAAACTCCTTCCTTATTCAATTGGAAAGGTAAAAGCTTATGAAGAGATTGAGGAAAGAGAGCCTATTGATATAAAGATTAATTTTTTTACAACTCCTGAGGAAGATGAATAGACCTACTTCCCTATTCTATCTGAAAAAAAGAGGAAGAAAACGTAAAATCAAATTTCATAGTTATTAACTTTTACAAAACAAGAAAGAGCACTTTTTGTTGCTGATTTTCAGTTTTATACTAACAAAATAGAGCTAATAAACTATAAATAAGATAGTTATATAAAATACTTTACTTTCTGTATCGGAAAGTAAACCTCCCTCCTGCCCTTATCTAGAAAACCCCTTATACTAGAGTATTTTTCAACATTCTGTTAATAGATGTTTGATATATGTCTGCTTTTGTTTAGGTATTTTTTGCGGTTATAATTAATTTTATTTCGTATTAACCACAAATTAACCACAAATGAAAATTCATCTAAAACTTAAAGTAAATAAATATAAACAGCTAATAATCAACAAATTATGTACACACAACAACAAAGACAAACAGTAATGAATTATGCTAATTGGTTAGCAGAAACTAAGTGGGATATATTCTCAACTATAACCTATAGATATGATGTTAAAACTGAGCAAAATCGCAAGGTAATGAAAGGCTTAGTAGAGTATCTTAAGACCTTAGACAAGCCTTTTAATATGTTTTGGGTAACTGAGTTCACTAACTACAACTATAACACTCATAACCACCTCTTATTAAAGGGAGACATTGCAGGAGATATAAACTATCATTTAAAGAGTAAGAGCCTTATAGGTAAACACGTAAAGCACGAGCCTTATGAAAAGAGTGCAAGTATGTATGTCTCTAAGTTTATATGTGATAATAAGACTAATTGGGGAATTGTAAAGAAATAATTATTAAGTTTGAAAAAAAATAAAATTATGAAAAAGATATTAAATTCAGTTGGAAATAATTTTTTATGGATTACAGTATCCTTAACTCTGCTTTTATTAATGTCTATATTAACCACTATTATTTATTTTATTATTGTTAAAAATGGTTTCACTGCTGCTGATTTAGAATTTTTGAAGGCATATTCTTTATTAATATCAATTGGTACTATTATTTGTGTTATAATACTAATATTTAATTTTTATACGGCAGGAAAAAATCTTAAAACAATAGATTAACAATGAAAAAACTACTACTTATATTACTTTGCTTACCTATGATTGGGTTTGGGCAACAAACCTATGTGCCTGACGATAATTTTGAACAAGAATATAATATTTTAATAGATAAAAATATTGCTGATAGAAACAAAGACTCTTTAACTGATCTTGGCTGGATTTATCAAGAAACTTTCCCTTTTTTTTATAAAACGGCAAAAACAGGAAGAGCTCCTAAATCATGTGCATTTTCCCCAAATGACTCAATTGTTGCTGTAACATTGCTTAACCAAAAGAAAACTGCAGTTCAGTTTTTCAGAACAGATTCATTGGTAAAAACAAAAACATTATTTCCGTCCTGTAACATTGAAGATAAAAACAAAGGATATGCTGAGGGTATTTGGAAAAATAACAATGAATTTTGGTTCTCACGAATGACTACAGGGCATTTTTTTATTTGGCATAAGGATAAGGACTCTACAGAATACTATGATAGTAAAGGAACTTGGACTAAAATTATTGAAATAAATCCTAATCAGAATTTAGTAGCTATGTCACATTGGATTAGTAATTCCGTAACAATATTTGACGTGAACACTAAAAAATTTATTAGGAAAATTAAAACTGGAGAAACACCAAGAGGAATTGTTTGGTTAAATGATTCTATTTTTGCTACTGCATTATTTGACGAAGGTGATGTGGAAGTTTATAATGCAATTAGTGGTAAAAAAGTACAAAACATTAAAGGTTTTGGTGGGAATGCTAGAGATATTCAATATGATAGAGAAAAGAAAATCCTATATTATAGTAATATGGGGTTAGCAAAAATATATAAATATGATTGGGCAAATAAAACACAGCTTGGTTATATTAAAGTTGATTCAAAGCCAAACACTATTAGGTTGTCTCCAGATAATAATTATTTGTTTGTTTCCTGTAGGGGGCCTAATAATAGTAAAGGCTATACAAGAAGAAGTCCAAGAGATGGTGAGATTTTTATTATTGACACAAAAAAATGGGAGAATATGGTTAAGTGGAAAGCGGGGAATCAACCCACAGGACTTGATATTTCCGCATGTGGAAAATTTTTAGCTCAAACTGACTTTCAAGATAATAAAATAACTGTATGGTTAATTTCTCTTAAATAAATGGAACAGTAGAGAAAAGAATAGTTATAGAATAAAACAAAAGATTAACGAAAATAATCTATGACAAGATCCTTTTCAAAGAGGATTTAATTTGATTTACAAGCCTTCTTAACCTATACTTAGGTATTCCAATGAAAGTATAAAGACAATCTAGTAAAGCTTTTCTTAGGAAGAAAATAAAATTAGATTCTTTATTATTTTCAATATATTCTTTAAATATTATAGAATTATTCAATTCTGTTGAAAATAAATAAAGTTGGAAAGCTGAGAAATATTCATCAATATCATATATACTTTCAGTGAGTTTTTCTCCAACACTAGAGTGATGTTCTTGTTCTTCACCATCAGAAGAAACAGGAATATTTTTCTTTGAAATTTTTAAAAACTCACTGTTAACCACTGACGAATCTACCTCTAAAAATTTAAAAACCTTTGTTATAACTCCTAAAGGAACAGATGATAAGTCCTCATACCTAATTGTAATTAATGAATTATTATTCATTGATTGAAACGAAACCAACTCATCCTCTACCCTCTTTATATATTTGATATAAGTAATTAATGAAAAATTACTAATCTGACTATTCTTTAATTTTTTAAACCTAGAAATAGCTGAAAAATAAGGATTTCTGATAATATTTACAACTTTAATATCAGGAAACATTTGAGAAATAGCATTCAATCTTATTACATGACTTGGAGATTTTTCAGCCCAATATTTTTTACCCAGTTTGTTAGAATAAGTAGATAATAAGAAATCAAAATATTCAGCAACTGTTTTAATATTAGATAAATCTTTTTCCAGTTGAAGATCATTTAATAAATCAGGAACTTCAGATTCAGTTTTAAAAATATGATCCAACAGTTGCAAATTATACGCTTGGTTATTCGAAAGTTGCAAATAATTATGATGAAAAAATTGGGTCTCTCCTATGCAAGCAATATCTGGATGATTATTAATAAGTAAACGCAATAAAGTTGTACCAGAGCGAGCAGCTCCCACAACAAATATTCCTTTTCTTTCTACTATTCCTTTCTTTAAAGGAGCGAATCTTCCCATTACACAAACATACAAATAAAATAAAACCTAGGAATTATCAATTTTATCCAAAAAATCATAAAGCAAGCTAGTTAGTGTTTACTAACTTTTATATTTTTGCAGCCATGACTTTTACAAAAAGGCAAATAGAAATAATTGATGCATCAAAGGATTTGATTGGTGAAAAAGGCGTACAGAACCTTACCATTAAGAATCTTGCTAAAAAGATGTCCTTTTCTGAACCTGCACTTTATCGTCATTTTAAAGACAAAACTCAGATACTAAAAGGACTACTGCTTTTTCATAGAGAAGCAATAAAAAATGGAATTTTTAAAATTTTAGATTCTGATAAAAATGCTTTAGAAAAAATTAAAGCGGTTTTAAAATTCAAATTTGCACATGTAGAGAAAAATCCTGCACTTGTAATGGTAATTTTCTCAGAAACTTCATTTCAATATTGCTCGGTTTTATCTAAGGTAGTAAGGAAGATTCTAGATCAAAGAAAAAAGAAAATTATCTCATTAATTGAAAGCGGACAAAATGAAGGCAGTATTCGTTCAGATATTAATTCTCAGCAACTTGCTACTATTGTACTTGGAGGAATTAGAACAACTATTTTATCTTGGAGGCTTTCAGGTTTTGAATCAGACCTAAAGGCTGAAGGAGAAAAATTATGGGAAACACTAGAAATATTATTTAAAAAATAAACTATGAATTTATTAGCAATAACTTTAATACCAAAACTTATAACTAAATAACTATGAACATTAGAAAAACATTAATCATAATAGTAAGTATTATCATCTTACTTTTATTTGGGCTAGTTTCCTCTATCAGCTATAATGCTGGAATGAGTTATGGAGTAGATAATGCTGAAACAATTAGAGCTTCAAAAGCTAAAGCTGAAGAAACTCATGAACAACATGTAAAATCTGTACTTGTTACAAAAATTACAAATTCTCAAATTAAGAATGAAATTAACAGTTCTGGTAGAGTTGTTTCTTTAAATAACATTACAATTTCATCTGAAGTACAAGGAAGATTAATTGGAGTTAATGCGTTTAAAAAAGGAACTGAAATTAAGAGAGGTGATGTGATTTTCTCAGTTAAAAACACAGATTTAAAACACTTAATTGATGCAAAGAAAAGCAGATTTATGAGTTTAGTCTCATCAAATTTAGCTGACATTAAACTGGATTACAATACTGAATACTCCAAATGGGAAAACTTCTTTAATGCTATAAATATTAAAAATAATTTACCTGATTTTCCAGAGATGAGTAGCTCAAAAGAGAAAAATTACATTATTTCTCGTTCAATTTTAGCTGAGTATTTATCAATAAAATCTGATGAAGAAAAATTAAGTAAATACACTGTTTATGCTCCTTTTGATGGAATTATAACAAAGTCATATTCTGATGTTGGTGGGAATGTAAATCCTGGAAGTCCTGTTATTGATTTTATCAGAAAAGGTAAAATGGAAATTGAACTTACTGTTAACACCTCTGAAATTAAATTTATTAATATTGGTGACAAAGTAAATTTTACCGAAAATGGAAATACTTATAGTGGACAAGTTATCAGAAAAGGAAATTTTGTAAACTCAAGCACTCAAAATATCTCAGTATTTACATCAATAAATGTTGATGAAAACTCATTATACAATGGAATGTATTTAAGTGCGACTATCATTACTAAAGGAACTGATAATGTTTGTAAATTACCAAGAAGAGCAATTTTTGAGAAAAACAAAGTATTTACTATAAACAAGGACAATGAGCTAAAAATCAATGAAGTAAATATAATTTCATATCAAGGTGATGATGTAATAGTTGACAATTTATCAAACAACACATTAATTGTAAATGAACCACTGGTAAATATAAATGAGGGGACAATTGTAAAACCAATAAGCAACTAAAATGAGAAAATTAATTGCCTATTTTATAAAGTACCCTATCTATGCTAATGCAATTATAATTATTACTGCAATTGCTGGATTCCTTAGTTTAACAATGATGCCTCATTCATTTTTTCCTGAGTTACCACCAAATAAAGTTTATGTAAATGTTTCTTATCCTGGAGCTTCTCCTGAAGAAATTGAGGAAGGAATTACTACCAGAATTGAAGAATCATTAAATGGAATTGAAGGAGTTGAAGAGGTAACCTCTACTTCATCAGAAAACTTTTCGGCAGTTACTATTGAGGTTTATGAAGGATTTGAGATAGATGATGTGCTTACAGATGTAAAAAACTCTGTTGATGCAATTTACTCCTTCCCTAGTGGTGCAGAAAAACCTACTGTACAAAAGCAAAAAAGTAGAGGAATGGGTGGTATGGGAAATATGGTTGGTTATTACGCATTAAATGGGCCAGATGACCTTTGGAAACTAAAAGAAAAAGCTGATAAAATTGAGCAAGATTTATTGAATGATGATGAGATAAGTCAAATTCAAGTTATTGGATATGCTCCAATAATAATTTCTGTTGAAATTGATGAGGCCTCACTACTAAGGCACAACATTAATTTTGATGCAATAAGTACAGCAATAAAATTAAGCAATATTGATATTTCTGGAGGTAGTATAAAAACTCAAAAAGATGAGATAATTATCAGATCCAACAATAGGAATACTAATACTGCAGGAGTAGAAAATATTGTTATTTTTTCTGATAGAAATGGAGATATTGTTCGGTTAAAAGATATTGCTAAAGTTACTTTAGAATTCTCTGATATTCCAATGAAAACCTTTGTGAATGGAGAGCGTTCAATTAGTTTTTTAATTAAGAAAACTCCTGAAGAGGATATTAAAAAAATAGCAAACTCTTTAGAAAAATACATTGCAGAGTTTAATGCAGAAAATCCTGAGTTTGAAATAATAACATTATTTCAATTTGCTGATATGCTTGATCAAAGAATTGAAACACTAAGTAACAACTTATTTATTGGTCTGTTTTTAGTTGTAATTATCCTTGGTTTGTTCTTAAGCTTTAGGCTTTCTTCATGGGTTGCATTTGGTATTCCATTCTCTTTTATTGGAATGATATCTTTCGGTTTGCTTTATGGGATGACAATTAATATGATTTCATTATTTGGAATGATTTTAGTTGTAGGTATTCTTGTAGATGATGGAATTGTAATTGCAGAGAATATTTACAAACACTTTGAAAAAGGTAAAACACCAATGAAGGCTGCATTAGACGGAACTATGGAAGTAGTAACTCCTGTATTAACATCAGTTCTAACAACTGTATTTGCATTCTCTACGCTACTATTTGTTGGCGGACAAATGGAAATGATGCAAGAAATGGCATTTAGTGTAATTGCAGCTTTACTCTTTTCATTAGTTGAAGCATTTTTAGTACTTCCATCTCACCTAGCATCAAGGGCTGTATTAACAGAAAATACTGACTCGAGAATAGGAAAAATAAAAAAAGTAGTTGAGAGTAAAGTAGTCCAACTTAGAAATTGGTATACAAAAGTCAACACTTCTTTTGTAAAGAATTACCGTAAGCATGTTTGGACTCCTATGGCGATAATTGTAATTGTAGTAATCATGCTTGCTACTGGTGTAATAAGGTGGACTTTCTTCCCTTCAGTACCCTTTAATGAAGTGAAAATTGAGTTTGCCTACAAACCTGGTGAAAGAGAATTTAGAACAGAAAAATTCCTTTGGTATATTGATCGTATTATTCAAGTTTATCATCAAGAATTAATTGAAGAATATAATGACACTCTATTTACTGATGTTTCCTTAACTGTTGGTTTTACTGAAAATTTAGGGGTATCTGGTTCACATGTTGGAAGTTTAAGGCTTGCAATTGAGGAAAATGAACTTATATCAACTATTGATATTTCTAACGAGATTCAAAGAAGAATACACCCTGATTCATTGGCAGTAATGGAGAAAATTTCTGTGGGTGGTTTTCAGCAATTTGGTAAAGCAGTTTCTATCTCTTTACAATCAGAAGATGATGATGAGTTAAAAAATGCTGTAAATTGGCTTAAAGAGAGGATAAGTTCAATAAACATGGTAAAAGAGGTGATGGATAATGGTGGTGTTGGAAACCGTGAAATTCACATCAAACTAAAAGAAAAAGCTTATGCTCTTGGCCTAAATGAAGCTACAGTGATGAAGCAGATAAGACAAGGTTTTTTTGGGGAAGAAGTACAGAGACTTATTGTAGGTAGAGATGAAGTTAAAATCTGGTTAAGATACCCTGAAAGCGACAGGAATAACATAGAAGATTTGAATAAAGTAAAAATCAAAACTATGGGTGGTGAAATGTACCCACTAGAAGCTATAGCTAATTATGAGTACAAAAGAGGTAGAGTGAAAATAAATCACATTAACGGAGCAAAAGAAATAAGAGTTGATGCTAACCTTTATAATGCTGAATTTTCTGGAGATGTAAATGCTGAAATTGAAAGGGAATATTTGGGGCTTATGAGAAATAAATTTCCTAAAGTTAGTTACAAAGTAATGGGACAAGCTGAAGAAGCGGCTGATAGTGGCAAAAGACTAGGAATTGCA
>Ga0206681_10001148_pt1 | contig 12545 bp, 9 predicted proteins | sample M150012015metaG_FD_161048 | JGI IMG/M metagenome (GOLD analysis project Ga0206681, IMG submission 161048) | Ammonia-oxidizing marine archaeal communities from Monterey Bay, California, United States - M1 500m 12015 | ecosystem: Environmental > Aquatic > Marine > Intertidal zone | place: USA...
TCTTAAGCATTAAGGTTTTGTCTTTTATCTCTTATCTACATTCATCAAAACACTAATTAAACGTGATAACACTCCGGAACGCAAAAGAGACTCCTTTCCAATCACTGTCAAGCGCGCCAAGCAGATCCCGACCTATATATATTTTATAATTCAGGCTAGACCTGGTTAAAATTTGATCAAGTCTAACTAATATTATATTTTATATTTTACAATATAGCACAACTGTTATATCTTATATTTATAATATAGCATAACTGTTATAAAGGGATAGATCTGGGCAGAGGGCTTAGTAAGGTATATTAAGGTATATTAAGGTATATTAAGGTTCTTAGTGCAAAATACAAAATAGGAGCTGTTTAGGCTATTTAGGTACAACCAGAACGAAAAGGGGCCGACCCCGTTAAGGATCGACCCGAATAGTACTTTTAGTCTTTGTTACTCTAGAGTTCAGCTTCAGCAGTAATTCGTTGCATGCTAGCTGTAGCGCTATCAGATTCAGCATAACCGTAAATCATACACATACTGCTAGTACAGCCTGTTGTGTCAATGCTTTCAAGCCTACTATTAAACCCGGAACCTACCACAACAGGAGTAGCCCTCATTTCGGTAGCCCAAGGGTAAACCCAAAAACGCTGCCGTGTGTCGTTACGACCGGAGAAGCCTACAAGATAGTCTGGCGATTCCTGTACTTGGTAATACCGTTGACATTTACGTAAGGTATCGCCATAACTCTCAACTTCAAAGCGAGTAGCATACCCGCCACGTTCTAGTTTAATTCCTGTAAGTAGGATTTCCGTGGTGGTGCTACTGTAAAGTGTTGTAAGTATAACTGAACTAGTTGGTATAGGTACACCACTACCGGATATAGTAAACGTATGTTCAAACTTTTCCCAAGCTCCTGTCCCTGTAAGAATATTAGTTATAGGCAAAATATCTACATGGTTAGTCATACTTGAATCATCGGAAAACCGCATGTGGGCACTAAGCGTGCCATTAATTGCTACCCACCCGCTCAAAGTAAAAGTTTCGCCTGTTTGGAATATTCCAGCTTTACCAACTTTAGGTAACTCTATAACATTTCTTACGAGAGGAACAGAATTTGTAACTAGTACACTTTGCACAAAAGGAGTGCCAGATGGCACCTGATTACTTTTATCTACTCTTTTGCCGGCAAAACTTACCCACCTGTCAGCTGTATACTCAGAAATCGGATCTGCAACAAAAGAATCTCCACGTTGCCAGACTTGGAAATCTCCGTTTAAGATAAGGTTAGGGTTGGGCCTTTCTTCTAATACGGCCCGAATCGCAGCTTGAACAGTATTAGCAGTGGCATCTAAGCCACCGTCACTATTGTCATAACTTACACCATCAGCATGCAGTCCAGCTTCATACTTAGACCCCTCTAAGCCAACTGGTGTAACATACTTGGAATCTGTCGTACCACTATTTATCTGAGTTACAGTAGCACTTCCAGTTTGACCAGCGTGAATAACACGCCAATACCCAGTCGCACCAGTGCCTACGTAAGTGTATCGAATACCTTGGTAGTCATAAAACTGGTTGTCAACTGGGCTAGTTGGAAAATCAATAGCCATAGTTATATCCTTTTAAAATTATAGTTCAGCAGATGCTGTGTAGTGGTATGCGTACAACCTACCTGAGAACAAAGATGAATCATTAAACTGTATAATGAAACTGCTATCGCAAACGCTTACAGCATTAACATCTTCATAGTCTGCTGTTGAGTAATCTAGCTGCACTTGTCCAACGTTACCATTCTTTGAGTATATAGTTACATCAGGGTCATCTCTCATTTCCACTTTGAGTTCTTGAGTGTGCATAAGATCTCCCGTACCTACTTGAGGTAATTGAGTTATGAAAGCTCTTGCACCCCTTTGTACGTTATCTCCAGCATAAGAGCCTCTAGGATAAGAATGCTGGTAATACCGTTGACACTTGCGCAACACTTCGCCATAGTTCTCAGTTTCAAAACGAGTAGCTTTACTGCCCTGTTCAAGTTTAATTCCTGTAAGTGACATGCCCAAAGCAACATCAAGACCGTACAATGTTACGGCTACAATTTGGTTGGTTGTGTTTGGGAATCGACTAGCGCCTAGAGTAAACGTATGTTCAAACTTCTGCCAAAGTCCTGTGCCTGTAAGTATAGTAGTTATAGGCAAAATATCTTTACTATTACCCATGTCTGAGTCATCAGCAAACCGTATTTGGGCACGAAGCTCGTTAGTAGTTTTCACCCAACCACTTAAAGTGAATGTCTCACCTACTTGGAATACCCCAGCGCTACCAACTTTAGGCAACTCCATAATATTTCTTGTCAGAGGAGTTGAAGTACCACCCAAATTTATACTTTGTACAAAAGGGGTATCAGATGGTACATCATCACTTTTATCTACTGTCCTCCCGCTGCCCTCTAGTGTCCACCTATCAGCAGAATAGCCCTTAGTGCTAAAAGAATCTCCACGTTGCCAGACTTGGAAGTCTCCGTTTAAGATAAGGTTAGGGTTAGCGTTACTCTCAGTAATCAGATCCAACATATCCCCGACGTTATCAATAGCAGGAAAGTCTGGATTATCATAGCTAATATCTTCCGCATCCATTTCAGGAATAATTGGAGGGCTAGCAGGAGCCCACTGCGTAGTATCTCCATCATCTACGTCTACGTACAGGACACCATCATCAAGGTTAAACCAAGTTTGGCCTGCGCCTGATACTGGTGGTGCAGGAATATCACTGACAGTAGTAGTGGTTACTTCTGTCCAATCTCCACTCCCGCCATTACCAACACGTGCGTAGAGTTTGCCAGTAGAAATCTCACTAGAATCAAGCTCTTCTACTCCATCAACTACTTCCGTAATGTTAGGTAAATGGCCTTCATGGAAAAGTCTAAAGGATTTACCGGCACCCTTGGTAATGTCACGACCGTCTGGTAAGTCTCCTGTGCCGAGGCTGATTGCACACATAGTGCCTGATACGTTACCTAATCCCCAGTTGCTAGTGGCCGCACGTGTTTTGTATACAGTCATAGGAGTGCCGCCGTAGATAGTCATCTCCTGACCTAGCCACGCTGTGGTGGAAGACTTGTTCGGAAGTTGTAGTACTAAGCCCTCTTCCTCCTTCAAGTTGCCAAAGCTGCCAAATTGATATCCAGTCACCCAGTAAGAGTTAGTGTTATCGGAACTTGGTTGGTGCGGTGTAGTGTGAGCCAGAATACATGTGTATATCGTAGCCCCATCCTTAACCCTAGCCCCAACTTCATAGCTGATATCATTTTGCCAATCGAACAAATCAGATTCAGCCAAGTGTAGTATATTCTGATCCAATCCCTGAACCATGTAGTTAAAGTTTTGGTAAGTTGGAATTTCTGCAACCCAACCGTCCTCATATTTTACGTCACCGACAGGAGTTACGCCGCCAGCGTTAGCCCATACTAGGCCAAGATCTCTTTGTGTAGTCATTGTTAAACCTTATTAGACGAGGGTAATGGAAAAAGAAGTACCCAATGGTATTAGGTATTTGCTAAAATATACAATAAGTGCTCTATCTGCCACGCTAGTGTCTACTTCAGATATTTCTAAGACAACAAGCCTCCCGTCAGCTATGCCACTACTAACGCCATCAACAGACGTTGCGTGAGAAAGTAAACGCAAACTCCGTGGAGTTCTGCCAATCAGTATCGATATGGCATAGTAGGCGTTATTAGTGCTAATCTCATCACGAGTAGACATAAATGCCTTAGCAAGCAGTAGTTTTCGGTATGCGGGATCAGATAAAGCAATGTTGCCCGTAGCGCCCTGACCTTCACTTCGGAAGATACCACCATCAGATGGAGTGGTTTCATCAGCAAGCTTTACAGCAAAGGCAGGGTTTAGTGGAGTTCCACCATTTTCGTCACTAAAACCAAAGAATCCAACGGGCAAGTCGACGCCACGAGTTTGGCCAAGAATAATGCCGATGATATCAAGCTGTTGTCCTACAGCAAACTCAATAAAGCGACCAAGGTATACGGCCTCAGTCTCTTTGAAGAGCAGATCCATCTCATCAATGAAAGCCTGTAAGTACTCTTTCAGGATAGGACTGTTTTGATATTGAAGAAGTAGCAACCTCTCCATAAGGTCACTACCTTTAGTCTCGTCCAAAGAAGGAAGAGCAGATGGTAATGGAAACATATTAGGCCTATGTAATTGTAAGGATAATTTGAGAGTCTACAATGTTAGCAAACTCTTCATCAGTTATAGCAACGTTGGCAGCACCTTGTGACCCAGCCACTTTGCCGACAGTAATAGTATTAATTTGCGCTTTGGCGTAAGGCGTAACATATCCGAACAGTCGTGACCATACAACATCTTCACCACTAGCCAAACTGTTTATATGGTTCAACAAAGCAGTCTTGATATTCTCTTCAGCACCACCAATATTCTCGCTTAAGAATGTTACATCAAGCTCAATACGCATTGGAACGACAGTAGCTACACTATAGTATATCTCATGCTCAACACCTTGTGCATCTTTTACAACAGTACTTGAGTTGCCATAAGTTGGGCAGCCGATAGCGTTAGTATCCAAGATAACTTTAGCTATGTCTTCAGGAGCAACATTGCCAATCTCGCCAGTAGTTACGTGGATCGTGTTGGGTGGTGTTCCATCTGGAAGCGTAGTAGTTGAGCTATCATTGTTTGTTACAGAAACTTGACCGAGACCTAACTCAAGTAGTCGGGCAGTCATAGTATCAGAAGTCGAAGTAAAATTACGCATAACTACACGTTGACGAGTGTTGCGATACTCTTGCTCAGTCTGAGCTAAGGTGCCTACAGTGCCTGCACCAGAGTTATTTACAGTTGTCCAGCCAGATATAGGTGACTGTATAGTAGTAATAGTGTTTGCGTCTACAGCTACAGGGCCGGGTGTTACAGCCACTACTTGTAAGTTACTTGGTATACTGGTTTCAAAACTTGTGTAGAATTCTTCACCTGCATCATTAAGGACAATAGTCCCTTGTGGAATAATAGTACCAGTAGTCCCAGTTACTTCACATGTAGCAAACGAACGGTTAGCTACTCCATAAGGCAGTCCTGAGATTAGGCCAAGGTTACGGAGTGCCGCGCCAGAAGCAACTTGCGGGTTGTAGCTATTGTAAACGTTGCTAAGTTGTGACCAGTTTTGAAATAGCTCAAATGCCATGATACCGATCAGTTGACCGTCAGGACTTTCGGGCGAGAAATCAAAACCCGGACTAAGTATTTCTAGTTTTGACTCAATGCGAGACTTTATATTATCATAAGTTTCTGGAATGAAGCCAGACCCAGTTAATCCTGCCATTAGGAAACTCCCCATGGAATAGTAAGATTGATTACACCATACTTGGTTCTTGCTTGAAACTGGATGGTTAGTGTGCGTTTGCTGTAAGTTGATGTCATAGAGTCTATCGAGACTACTCCCTGTGTGCCAAGGATAATCTCAGTCGCCCTACGCTCTAAGTCAGCTATGGAGAAGTTCTTCTCAAAATCGGCAACACTAAGCCAGCCGATATCTTGATCCAAAATCCACCCGCCCAACCAAGTACGCAACTTGGACTGAACTTGCTGCACTACAAATCGACCTTCATCAACTCGCTCAACACCACCACTAGCCCCTTTGATTAGGTCGCCAGTGGTTTTATCTAGTGCTAGGTATTTCATATATGTTATCCTGTTCCAGAGCTAGTAGTTCCACCACCAGTACCGTTCTCTGCGTGAGTGTGGCCAGTAAGGGTTACAGATCCACTTGTGATTTCACCAGTTGCAATAATGGTGTCATCAGTCTGTATTGGGCCTGAGAAGACAGAACCACCACCTGGCGGTAAGCTGGCACCACCAGCACCAATAGCTCCACCGATTAGCAAGTTGCCAGTGATCGTAGTCAATGGTGCATCGATAGTTGCTGCGGGTGTACTAATCAATGCAGCAGCCGAAGCTGTTACAGTAGAGTTTACACATGTAGTAGTAGAGTCGCCAGTAACGGCAGCAGTCATATTGCCACCAACATTTGCAGTAAGGTCACCGTCAGTGTTGATAGTGATGTTACCAGAAGGGTTCATCGTAATAGTGGTCGAGCCAGTCTTGATATGTACGTCACCATTCTCCTGAAGGGCAATACGCTGGTCTCTGTCTACGTTACGAAACTCTGCGTCAGTAGCGTGGTAGTCTGCAATAGCAGTAGGTATGTTATTCCAGCCCACTTGCGCAAAGCCATCAGCCAGATCAAACTCTCGTTTTGTCCAAGCTTGAGGGTGGCCATCGTCACGGATACCAGCAGCGTCCTCGTTCTTAAATAACCAGTGGTCGTAACCAAATTGGCTAAAGCTTAAGAGACAAGGATCATCTGCTTTGATAGGAAAGGTGATGTGCCATAAACCACCACCACTAGTGAACACTGGCACATCATGCAGAAATGACGGTGTGACTTGTATTTCATCGTCAGCATCAGTAGAGTAAGTACGGTCGTTGGAAATCTTAACCGTAGCAGTCTGAGTTTCAGGAAAGTACTCTATAATGCGACCCGGCATTGTTATGCTGTAATCTTCAATGTCCATAGCTAATCCTAAAATGGTAAAGGTAATAGGTCGGTTGCAGTATCTTGAGGCACATCGCCAACGCAAGAATGCTGGATCTGTGTTAGTGTAATAACTTTAGGCTCTGTCTTAGTAAGACCTAAACCTTCCAAAGCGCCAGTCATTATGTCGTCAGTAGTAGGCAAGCTCTCGCTTGGCTGATACTCGCTGTTAGATATAGGACTACTAATAGCAGTACGTACAACACAACCTATTCCAGCTTTCAATAGAGATGCACCAATTTCTGAGCCCTGAGTAATATCATAGAAAACACCATGTATGGACTTCTTAAGTTCTCCCATTGCGGTGTCTATCTTGTCTTCAAGTGCATCTAGCAATATATCATTAGCTTCATCAACTAAGCAACCAGAGACCTGTTTAACTCCTCCGAGTAAGGAATCTTTAAAGCCCTCTTCAGCACATTGATCTACTGACACTTCAGGCAAAACCTCTGACGCTACCGCTACTGCTTCCTCAGATACATGAACCTCGTATGTAGGTTGTCCTGTGACTGGATCATATCCTGAAAATATATAAGTAGTTTCTACAGGCTGGCTAGCACTATCAACACCAGTAATAACAAAATCTTCGTCGGCACGATGCGTCGTAGTACTTATCTCGTCTTGTGGCGCAACCAAATAACCTAAATACTCTAACTCAGCCGCAGCTGTTTCTCTCTCAACACCCTCGACAACTACAAAGGATAGAGTAGCAGGAGCAGCTGTGCCACTGGCATCGACTCTTATAAACTCTTCACCAATTAAGGTAAATTGCATTGAGTCGACCTTGCCAGCAGATTGCTTAGTCTTGAAGCGTGTAAATACTACTGGATCATATATGCCAAGGTTTGTTACAACTTTAACTTCTTGTCCAGAGTTAACTAATCCTTCTAGCACTTGGAAGACAATACTGTTGGTGTCAGCCCCATACTGGTCTTTAGTACCAGTGCCATTTCCAGAGTCGAAAATGACGTTAGAGAATACTCCTTCCAAAGTCACCAAGCGGTTTTGACGTATTGAGTGGTTTGAGATTTGGTAACCAGTTTGTACAGGATACTTAGTGACCTGTGCAGATGCTTGGTGATCCTCACCGATTACAGCATGGAAATTGATTACTTGCTCTTCCCCACCATCGGGCGTGTATATAATGTGCGCGGGGGTTACCTTAGCCATTTTAACTCCTTGGTTGGCCCCAAGCTACGGTCGGCATGTGTGTGCCTTTGCTTGGAGAGAAAGCGGTTATGTTAGTTACCCATTCATTTGTGTAGTTACTGCCCTTGTGCTGGACATTAAATGCTTGGTATCTAGTGTATTGGCTGAAGTCTTTAAGGTAGTTCTTAGCTAATTCAAGATCCTTTTCAGGGGCATCAGCCGAAATCGTTATCAGTTTAGATAGATCTAGAACTGTAGATGGCTTGATCTCAGGATCAAGGTTACTTACAACAAGAGCACTAGCCATACCAATCTTAGGGGTGGATCTCATAGCGTTGTTGTTTAGTACATAAACCTTCTTTTCTTCGAGGTCAGTCTTACTAACGTTCTCTAGGTCTGGTTTGTATACTAGTACAATATTTCCATATTGCTCTGTATATAGATTAAAGTTAAACTCTCTGCCAAGCCTGCGTAGTATCTGTTGGACACTGCCTTGCAATGGTCGGACAGATCTATCTCCAGCTTGGTCAACTAACCCTTTAGGAAAAGACTCGAACTTGATCCCACCAGAATGGCCAGACTCTTTTAAAGTCTGTGTAACCATTCGCTTAAGTGTGGGAGCTTCTACGTTAATATTGATAGACTCTTGTAAAACTTCTTTACGTAACAAGTCAAAACAGTATAAACTGACAATCCTGTTAGGTAATATTAGCTCGTCTATTGCATTGTTTACAAAGAACCTATTGGCTAATACGTATTCTTTATGGTCATGTAGTTGTGTCTTGAGTGTAATATACCGATCACCCGACATAAGTTTAGTGATATTAGAATTGTTCAGGTTGTATATTACAAACTTAGCCTGAGAGAAACCCGGTATCACCCTTACGTCGAAGTCTATCCTTAGATCAGAAGTACTAAGAATCAGGTTACCACCTTTCGGCTTGTCGTAAATCTCTATAGTTACTTTCTGCCTAAGAGCCATGAAGCATCTCCTGATCCATAAATTGTTCACCGTCTTGGTCAACTGTAGTACGAACCATATCTGGATCGACATTGACTGTAACGTTGGTATTATTGACACGACCACTACGGCCACCTGTTGATCTTCCTCGAACTTCTGGATCACCTTCGATAGTGTCCATAAGGTCTAAAGCTCTCTGAGCTTCATCGCTTCCAAAGAATGCCATGGTGTGTGCAATGGTTGAACCGATAGCGTCACCAACACCAGTGCCAGCGATTGCGTTATCGTACAGAGCAGTACCAGCAGCATACCCAGCACCAGCAGCGGCTAATACACCACCAGCTTTAGTTAATGATGTAGCGGCACCTTGCAATGCACTACCACCTTTCATGATAGAACCTACAGCGCCAGTAACGCCAGCAGCAGTAAGTACATTTGCAGCAGCAGAGATAGTAGGTGTAGCACTTAGTACAGCTTGAGTTCCAGCAGCAGCCGTTCCACCAGCTTGGCCAGAAGCAGCAGCTAAAGATTCAGCTAAGGTCTGGACAGATTGTTGAACAGACTTTACGCCTTCATTGAACTCACGCAAGCCAGTGCTGTCGAAACCATCAGCAGACTTAACTACGTCACCTTGAATGTCAGAGATAGCTAACTCAGGGATACCCAAAATGGATGCGCCCCATGCCCTATCTTTACGACCTTCAACAGTATCAGGTGCATTGTTCAAGAAGCCCTGAACCATATCGACATAACCGATACCGCTCTTAGCAATCTCGCCCATGCTCGGTAAAGCACCAAGTGATTTGCCTAAGCCTCGTGATTCCCAATTAGCAAACATTTCAGAGTAAGCTCCACCGACCGCACGTGGGTCGTTGAATGCAGCCTGAACTTTCGCAGCTTGAGTAGTTACGTTACGTGCTTGACCTTCAGTAAGATTGCCCTCTTGAACCAAAGCAAACTCAGTACCACGAACATCTTCAGCACTAAAGCCAGCCATTGCAGCAGCTCGTACAGTGTCCATGCCAGACTCGCCAGCATTGATTGCAGCACCAGTTAAGCCACCAAGAAAGTTCTTGAGGCTAGTGCTGAACTCTTTAGTAGCTCTAGCAGCATCCCTATCAGCCTTAGCCCTTTTGTCAGCAGCATCAGCAGCAGCATCAAACTTGCGCATGTCATCAACAGAACCAAACCCACGCTCTACAGACTTAATAAAGTCTTTCTTCTCTTTCCTACCAAGTATATTCTCACGCTCATTCATACTTGCAGCAGTGACTGGTGATGTACTTCCAACTACTGTCATTGGTGCTTCACCTTCTACGTCTGGTATTGATTCAGCTTGTCCAGCTAAACCAGCATTCTCTTCAGCAGAGAATTTCCCTTCTTGAGCCATTTCAATCTCCTTAACTTGTGTTGCGGTTAGGGAGCCTGATAGCTCTCTAGCTTTGTTGATGTCATTCCGCAATGCTGCTTGTTTGTTTGGATCAGCATTAACAATACGGTACTCGGATGCGCCAGTGTATTTGTTCAGCGCGTAGAAGTGAACTTTATCTTCCCCAGTAATCATCATCTGCATCTGCATCTGATCATCATACTTCTTAGTACTCTTCATGGAGTCAGATGTCAAGTATTTAAACTCGGCTAGGCCATCTGGCTTGCCATCCTTGTACACTCGACCATCAGGTGAAGCACCCATGCCATCGTATCTACCTTCACCTATAATCAAACCAACATCTTTATGAGAGTAGGGATTGCCGTTCTCGTCCTTGTTCATATGCTTTAGAAAGTTAGCACGTACTAGTCCTTCGCCAAGCTCACCCTCTTTTGTGTAAGCATTGCCAAGGAATTCATCGCCAGTCTTTAACTTGCCCTTATAAATCTCAGCAGCCAATGACTCAGGTGTACGAGTTTTGCCTTTGCCAAAGTCTAGCAACATAGAAGCTGTAACAAGATCCTTACGAGCCGCATACCATTCCGGTGTACGTTGTGGGATACCTTCAAAGTCTGGGTCGACTACTGTAACAGGGTCAGCTTCTTCTCCCTTCTCAACAAATACATCGATTTCAGAAAGAGTCTTTTCACCATACATGGTTGCACGACTAGAGCCTTTGCCAAACTTTTGTATGTCGGCAGCAGTCATCTCTTGAGTCATATCTTCATCAGAAGCTTGTCCATGCTCAAGTCCAAGTATTTCAGCCTCGTTCATTAGATTAGCTCTATCAGCTTGCTCGCCATAAGGTCTATAGAAACCTGCCATGCGCATCTGGCCAGCAGATTCATTACTGTGAGTAGGTGATTCCTTTCTAAGAATCTCTCGAATAACATGAGCATTAGTTACCCAGTTCTGCATTTTAGATTCCTGACGTACCTTGAGGTCAGCTTTCTGAGCATCAGTCATCTTGCCAGTGTACTCACCAAAGAGTGAGCCTTTAACGTTAGGCTTATGCTGCCAGTACTCAGGGTTGTCGGCAGTCCAGCCCTTTTCTTGAGTAAGCACATCGAACCCAACTCGGTCATAAGCTGTACCCACATTTCCACGGTAAGACATGGTAGGCTTCAAACCAGCAATGTTAAGCTCATTAGGAGTTGGCAATACAGAGCGAGCGCCATCAGCAAACACGCCATCGATCAGGCGAGTCGTAAGAGCATTCTCAACTTGTTGCCTAAGACCTCTCTCTCTGGGCGAGCCAATAGTATCCTTGTGAATGTAAAGGTCTACCAAGCCACTCATCAGATTCTTGGATAAGAGTAAGTCGTTATCCGCATTTATGCGGCCTTCAACATCACCTCCGTAGTTGCCAACCATCTTGCCGCCCGGCCCTCTATCGAGGTATTGTCCAGCTGATTCGCCAAGCATACCAAGTGCAGCACTCTTCGTACCACTACCGTATACAGAGGGAGTAGTTAGCAAAGCGTCACCGCCAGAAGCAGCAGGATAAGATAGTTCGCTCCCCCTACGGTACTTACGTTTACCCGGCTCAATGCCGAATCTTGGGTCTAGCTCAATACCAGCCACGCTATACCCAACAGGGCTAATGGCTGTGATGTCACTTGGCAAGTGATCTGGATTTACGTTAACACGGTTGGCCCACGCTTTTGAGCTTCCTCCGATAGTGCTTGAGAACTCGTCACGAGCTGCCTGAGCGTCTTCTGCACCTAACCCTAACGTGGTATTGCCTAGCAAGAAATCCTTCTGTGCTTGGCGTGTGCTTGCGTCTGAGTGCAGGGAACGACCGAACAGGAGATCCCCTGTGGTCGCTTTACCCATAAGGGTGTCTTCTGATATTGATTCTCTTTCTAGATTGGCTTCGTAAGACTCTTGTGCTGCATCACGATATTCAAAAGTGCTGCCAGCATTTCTACCAGTATAGTCACCCGTAGTTTCACGACCGTCTATATACTCATTTATCTGATAGCCATCAGCAAACTCATCAGAATCATTATAGGAGTCTGCCCCAAAGCTTTCATAAGTGTCATCACTATTTCCCCATTCATCCATCGGGACAGTCCTCAGTTAGTATTGTGGTATGTCAGGCATCTTAACAGGTGTAGACATATGTTGTTTAATTTCAATTATTTGGTGCATCATCTCAAGATCGTACAAGCTGTATGTTCCGTCTTGCAGTTCCTTGAGCGTACACATAGGAGGGTTTACCAGCAAAGGCTTAATCAGATACCCATTAAGTTCTGGATAAATCTGATTATAGTCGACAGGTAGAGTTTGCTCCTGCCCACTAGCTACTTGCTGGGGGAGGGTGCCTTTGCTAAACCTGATACGAAAAAATCATTATACTGGCTATACAAAACATGTACAAACAGTTCTACAATA
>Ga0206681_10001149_pt1 | contig 12542 bp, 8 predicted proteins | sample M150012015metaG_FD_161048 | JGI IMG/M metagenome (GOLD analysis project Ga0206681, IMG submission 161048) | Ammonia-oxidizing marine archaeal communities from Monterey Bay, California, United States - M1 500m 12015 | ecosystem: Environmental > Aquatic > Marine > Intertidal zone | place: USA...
AAAAAGAAACTGTGCCATATGTATTAGCTTTGCCGATTAGAAATTCATCGGCAAGTTTGTCTAGATCTATTTTACTTGGCGAGCCTTCTGCAATTGACGCATTAGCCAGTTTTTCAAAAAGATTTTTTGACAATCCTTTTTTCCCAGAAAGCTCACTTAAATTATTTGACATTTCTTAAGGTATAGAATTGCCAATAAAGTTACGAAAAAAGGGCGAACATGAAAGAAAAATGGGTTTTAAGCTAAGGATTTCATCATGGCTAAGGTATATCTATAATACAGATCTTCATGAATATTATTGAAACGAATTGCGTTTTCAACAGACTCTATAGAAAAAGTGTAACTCGTTGTCTAGCATTTATTAGTTTTGAAAACAGCATTTTCATAGTCTTGTTGGGAGGAATTTATCGCAGTCATTAATGCAAATTTAACTTTTGTAATTTCGTCTTCTGATAATGTTATATTTCCAGTGGCTCCTTTCCTAAATTGGTCGACTAACGAGTTGTCGATTACAAAAGGAAGGCTTGATAAACCATAAATAAGTATCTGTTGCGTCACGAGAACATGGGCAACATTCCAAATGACGTTATTGTTAAATCCGCTTGGTACTTGGTTAAGTTGATTAAGAGACAAACTCGAAGTTGCCTTTAAAATGTTGGTTCATTGAATTCTATCTTTTCCCGAATAAATATTGAATTTGTCTTTCTTTAAGAAGCCAACTAGGCTAATATTCATTTCTTCTGCGAGTTCAATTGCTAAGCTTGAAGGTGCTCCAAATGCAGCGATAATCGGGATGCCTGCTACTGCAGATTTTTGAACCAATTCGAAGCTAATTCTCCCGCTAAGGAGCAGAATATTTTGATGTAACGGAAGGTTGTTATCTATGCAGGAAGCACCAATAATTTTATCTAATGCGTTGTGTCGCCCTACGTCTTCTCTTATCATCAATATTTTTCCTTGGGAGTTGAATAAGGCTGAGGCGTGAATCCCTCCGGTGAGATTAAAAACAAGTTGTGAATCATTAAGTTGATCACTCAATTTAAGGATAGTTGATGGAGAAATGATATGCTGAGATTTTATTGGCAATAAGCAGTTGTTCCTTACGGCATCTATAGACGATTTCCCACAAACACCACAACTACTTGTTGTATAAAAGTGGCGGTCTAGCTTTGCCCAATCGACTTTAATTTCTGGTTTTAGCTCTGCCCGAATGATGTTATTCTTTTCTTCCTCTTTTACTTTAACACAGTGTTTTATAGAGAGTAAATCTTCGGCTCGGTTAATAATGCCCTCTGTTATTAAAAACCCCAAAGCTAACTCTTCGTCATTACCCGGGGTGCGCATGGTAACTGAAATACTTTTTTGTTCTCTTTCAGTTTCTGGACCGAAACCCAAACGTATTTCTAGTGGCACCTCAATAGCAATGCTGTCAATCTTTTCTTCAAAAGAACTTGAAGAGTATTTTGTTATCGTTTTTTGCTGGAAGAGGGGCATTAACTCAACCCACTAATAACACCATTACTATTTATATCCATACCTTCTGAAGCAGGCACGGCTGGCAGGCCTGGCATACGCATCATTTTACCCAGAATTGGGATTAAAAACCCAGCTCCAGCAGCAATTTCAAATTCACGAACGTTTACTCTAAATCCGGCCGGCCGATTTACTAGCTTATCATTATCTGAAAATGACTTTTGTGTTTTGGCCATACAGATTGGCAAGTGGGCTAACCCTAAGTTTTCGATTCCTTTTAAATCTCGTTTTGCTTTGGCAGCGAAATCGACTCCATCTGCGCCATAGATTTCACGCGCTATGGTTTCTATTTTTTCAACCACTGGAGCATTCCAATCGTATAGTCGGTTGAAGTTATTAGTCCCAGATTCGATAGAATCAACAACCGCTTGTGCAATATCTTGAGTACCATTTCCGCCATCTGCCCAACCCATAGAAACAACAGCGTTAACGCCAAGTGCTGCACATTTTTCTTGTACTACTTTTATTTCTTCTTCGGTATCTCCAATACGGTGATTAATTGCCACGACAGGTGTTAAACCGAATTTTTTCATGTTTTCGATGTGCTTTTCTAAGTTGGCAAAACCTATCGAAACCCTATCGACACTTGCATCGCCATATTCATCTTTCTTTGCTCCTCCGTGATGACGCAGTGCCCTAATTGTGGCAACAATCACCAGGGCATCTGTCGATAAATCTCCATACCCGCATTTGATATCCATAAATTTTTCCGCACCTAAATCAGCGCCAAATCCAGCTTCGGTAACTACGTAATCGCTTAAAGACAGCCCCATTTTAGTGGCGATTATTGTGTTGGTGCCCTGGGCGATATTTGCAAATGGGCCTCCGTGTATAATTGCAGGATTACCTTCTAAAGTTTGCACTAAATTAGGTTGAATAGCATCTTTGAGCAAAATAGCCATTGCACCTTGAGCGTTTAAATCTTTGGCGTAGATTGGGGTTTTGTCGAACGTAAATCCGATAAAAATGCTGCCTAATTTCTCTTTTAAGTCGTCCATGTTATTGCACATGCAGAGAATAGCCATAACTTCAGATGCCGCTGTTATGTTGAACCCACCTTCGCGGGGAATGCCATCTGTCGTCCCACCTAGGCCAATAACCATGTGACGAAGCGAACGATCGTTCATGTCAATTACACGTTTCCAAGTAACGGTTCTAGGGTCAATATTTAGATTTCTGGTCTTGCTTTGTATATTGTTATCAATCAAAGCAGAAAGTAAATTGTTTGCTTTTTCGATTGCAGAGAAGTCTCCAGTAAAGTGAAGGTTGATGTCTTCCATTGGCACAACTTGGGAATATCCGCCACCCGCAGCACCCCCTTTTATGCCAAAAACAGGACCTAAAGACGGTTCACGTAAAACAACGGTAGCTTGTTTACCTATTTTATTTAGCCCTTCTGTTAAACCAATAGAAACGGTAGTTTTCCCTTCTCCTGCCGGTGTGGGAGTAAGAGCGGTAACGAGAATTAGCTTATTGTTTTTGCGTTTTTCTTCATTAATCAGACTAAGGGGAAGCTTTGCCTTGTACTTGCCATACATTTCAATATCATCTTCGCTGATATTGAGTTTTGCGGCAATATTTTTAATGTGCGTCATTTGCACATTTTGGGCAATTTCTAAATCTGATTTGAATTTACTCATCTTGCTACTATTTAATTTTGAAAGCGAAAGATAATCAGAAAAATGAACAAGAGATTATTAATGGATGATGATAGTTGCAATTACAACACATCTAAAACCTTCGAAATGGTTTTATCACGTTGGTGTAAAACAGGATAAAGTCCATCATTATTCCATATTGTATTTAGGATTTCAGCCTTCAATCTCATTTTAATAAGGTCTTTGGAGGAGGCAAATTCGGACTCGTTTTTTTCGATGCCTTTAGATTTGGCAAGGACAAAGAATTCAGTTAGAATCGTAGGGGTTATTTCAAACTTGTCGACAGCTTCTGGAGCTGATTTATAGGCGCTAATCTTATCTCGATGCTGGTCAGCATAATTGAAACAAAATTGTCGGAAAACGCCACCATAAATTAGCTCACTGTATAGGTAAGTGTGCCCCGTTGTATCGAAGGGAATAAATACATCTGGCATAATACCGCCTCCTCCATACACGGTTTTACCTCCTGGGGTAGTATATTTTAAAGAGTCCGGAAAATCGACACTATCGATACTCATTAGTTCTCCTTTTTCAACACGGTCATAATAGTCTCGGTAGTATTGTTTTACACCATCTTTATATGGTTTTTGAATACAGCGACCTGTTGGAGTATAGTAACGCGCGATAGTTAACCTTAAAGCAGAACCATCTGGCCACTGCGATGGTTCTTGAACCAGGCCTTTGCCGAAAGACCTTCTTCCAAAAATGGTGCCTCTGTCGTTGTCTTGTATTGCCCCGGCAACAATTTCACTAGCAGAAGCAGATGATTCGTCTAGTAGAATTCCGATTTCGAGATCTTGCAGCGACCCTTTGTTTGTTGACCTATATTCTTTTCTGTTTCTTGCTTTACCCTTCGTATAAACGATCAATTTATTTTCAGGAAGCATTTCATCGATAATATCAACTGCCGCATCCATATAACCTCCACCATTCCCTCTGAGGTCGATAACTAGTTTTTTCATATCTTGATTTAGTAATTGGTCAGTAGCTTTTTTAAATTCTTCATAGGTAGTTCGAGCAAATCGACTTACTTTAACATATCCAATTTCTTCATTTAACATGTAAGCAATATCTACGCTGTGGATAGGAATTTTATCTCGCTCTATAGCGAATGGAATAAACTTCTCAATGCCATTCCTTCTTACTTCCACGTTAACCGTTGTTCCTTTTTTTCCTCTTAATAATTTAATAACATCTGCATTTGTAATTCCGTTTCCTGCAATGTTTTCACCTTCTACAGATACTATTCTATCTCCCGAAATAATTCCCAATTTTGCTGATGGACCACCAGCAATTGGAGTGATAATGGTCACTGTATCACGTTGAATTCTAAACTCTACACCAATACCTTCAAAATTACCTTCAAGAGGTTCATTTGCCGCGGCTAAATCTTGCGGAGGAATATAATACGAATGAGGATCTAACTCTTGTAATAAGGTTTGAATAGCTTTTTCTTCTAATTCTGCACGGTTAATAGTGTCAACGTATTCATGCTCAATGTAAGTTAGTATTTCGCTAAGCTTACTTACTTTATTTGATGAAAGACGGCCTAATGCATCCGAAGAATTTCCTGCACCTAATCTTAATCCCATGAGAATACCGAGACATAAAGTAACGGCTAAACCAAGAGGCATATATAGTGGGGTTTTATTGCTCATCGATCTTCTTATAGTGCGTTACATCAACACCAAATTTTCGAAGAAATTCAACACCTTCGTCAACATCAATTCCCTTGTAAGTTGCGTAAGAATTTAAAAAGTAAACTGTTTTTATCCCTGAAGTATAAATCATTCTTGCGCAAGGTAAACAAGGTGAAAGGGTAACATAAAGAGAAGAGCCGTCGAGGTCAACTTTATTTTTCGCAGCATAGAGAATTGCATTTTCTTCAGCATGAAGAGCAAGAGAGCAACTGCCTTTAGAGCTTCTAGGGCATCCGTCTTCTGGCCATTCTTTATCACAGTTATGTGTGCCAGATGGCGGACCATTGTACCCTAACGAGACAATTCGCGTGTCTTTAGCGAGTACAGCACCAACATGTTGTTTTACACAATGCGAACGCTTGGCTAAATTAATAGCGAGGTCCATATAAATATTATCAAAACTAGGTCGACTCATCAGGTGGCAAATGTAACATTCGAACAACAATCATGCAACAAGAGAATTAAGGGGATTTTTTTTAGCGAAAGATAATCGGGTTCAGTCGCATTAACTTAAAATCGCCTAATTTTCGTCTCATTTAGTAAAATGTAAAAAAACTAAATCGTTGATTTTGTATGGTTTGTCTTTTTTGTGAAATCATGATTTCTGCGAAAAATGATAAAAACTAATTAATGCGAATTTTAAGATAAAACCAAATACTTTTTAATAAACTTTTTCGGTTACTTCTTTGCCCTTATAGAATAACGATTTTGTTCTTTTACCGGCCTCATCAAATAGATGTTCGGTATGCAGTACTCCACCAATGAACACTTTGATTGACTTCATGTTCCCGTTATCCCAGAGCTCCATTTCTTCGGTTTCTGCATTTGGGTCAATTTTTCGCATTTTAATCGGGGTACCATTCATTTGGAAAGCGTATTCTCCTTTTTTGGCAATTATTTTGTAAGTAAGATAAATACCTTTTAAGCAGAGGCAATTTATATCGTTTTTTTCGAAAACGACATTTAATATTTTATCATTAGTTGTTTCTAATTCAGCAACAAATGAAGCACAGCAATTCGCAACAAGAGAAACTTCAACTAAAAGCGTATCTCCAGAATATACAATGCTAGTTACGGACTCTTCAACTTTGGTAATATTTTCCATCCCTTTTCCGAATCGAGCCGAGATGCCCACTAATTCGAAGCCTTGAGATTTACTTAGTTTATTAAGCTTGCTTTTTGTTTTTATTTCCGCCTTAAGCAGACCTGCTTCTTGAGAAAAAACAGACAAACTGAGCAACAAAGAAAGAATGAATACAAGCAGTCGCATCATAATCATTCACCAAAATGTTGTCCAACAACATAGAACGCTGTTCTTCTATTACGCTGGTGATCTTCTTCAGACTCTGCATTTGGAATAATTGGATCTGTTTCCCCTAGTCCTACAGGGGTTATTCTCTTTATGTTAATTCCTTTAGCGACCAAATAGTTGACACACGACTGAGCTCTTTCTTGAGAAAGTGTCATGTTATAATCGTGACTTCCACGATGATCTGTATGCGAACGGAGTTCAACTTGTAGGTTGTTGTTTAAAACAAGGAAATCATAAAGCTCATCTAAAATAATTTTTGATGTATCTCTTAGTGTAGATTTATCATAGTCATATTCTATGCCAGGGATGTCAATTTCTCCGAGAGGGATGACGTTTAGGTACAAATCTACCATGAATGATTTTGAAGCCGTTAACCCCATTGTCGTAACTGAATTGGCGTCTCCGAAATATCCTTCTTTTTGCCCTTTAATAAAATATATTTTGTTAACCTCTAAATTAATGGAGTAATAACCCGTTTCATCGGTTTCGATTATAGCAGCAACTTCATGAAGCTTAACGTCCATTATTGTAACCTTAGCACCAGAGATTTCAATATCAGTTTCTGAGTCAAAGACAAAACCGTCTAAAAAGAATTTTGGAGGACCCTGTTCGCAAGAATAAAGTTTCATGCAGTTCCCGTGTCCACAGTCATCGCAACTTTCTCTATCTGAAGAAAAGAAACTATGTTTGGCATTAAACGAGGTAATGTAGTATGAATCATCTCTGCCCGAGTTAATGGGTTTACCAAGATTTTGGGCTATTGACCAACCAATATCTTCATCAAATTCGCTTGAAAAAACGTCTAAACCTCCGAAACCAGAATGCCCAGTTGAGCTAAAATATAGCTTATTGCCTTGAGAGAGTTTATATGGTGAGATCTCATTTCCAGAAGTGTTGATTCTTGTTCCTAAATTCCCAATGTTTTTAGGATGCCCCCACCTATCTAACGTACAGGACCAGATGTCCATACCGCCATGCCCACCTTCATTATTACTAGAGAAATATAGCGTTTTACCATCTAATGAAAGGTTGGGGCTCATCGTTTTATAGCCTTCGATGTTTATGTCTTCTAGCTTATAGGGCTCCATCCATTTTCCATTAAAGTTATTGCTTGCATATATAGCACATTCATCGTCGTTCCATCTGGTAAAGTAGAGTTTGCTCCCTTTAGGATTAATGCATACTGAGCCTTCGTTTACTGCTGTTGAAATTGGACTTGGAATGAGTTCAGGGGCACTCCAAGAATCGTTCTCATGTGCACTAAAATGCAAGTTGTAAGATTCGTTTTCATCAGATTTGTCTTGATTTATAGTAGTAGATGAATATGCAATAGTCGATTCGTTACCGAAGAATGATGCACCAAAAACAGCAGTTCCATTATTCAATACTGAGTCTAACTTTGCAACGGTTATGTTCTTAACATTACCTTCATTTTTAAGCGCATAATTGCAATTTTTCATTTTTTGTTTAGCATCATTTCTTAATTCAGAGCCTTCGCCTTCTGCTGGAGTATTTGAAACAAAGGCTGAAAATTGATCTCGAGCTTCTTCGTATTTCTCATTATTCATGAGAATTTCTCCATATCTATAAACTACTATGGGGAATTCTCGATGAGGAGATTTGACTGCTTTTTCGTACCAAGTTTCAGCATGATCATAGTTGTAGTCTAATCTATAGGATTCAGCAAGCCTGTGATGTACAAACACCATTTCTATATCTTCAATGCTTAACTCGATATTCAAGCCCGACGAATCTTCTGTGATTTCGGCAGTAGAAATTTTAAATGTTGTTGTGTCGAGAACTGTCAGTGAGTCAATCGCTGTAGTATCTGTTTGCAAAGAATCAATTTTTTCTTTTTTAATTCGGTTCGAATGCTTTAAATCGTAAGGATAAACAACTTCTTCAATTCCACCATTGCTACCTGTGGCAATTTTATTGTAAAAGTAGGCCGCAGAGGCATATTTTTCAGCATCATATGCATCATTTCCCATGCGCAATAAGTCTTCTCTAGTTTGCCCAAAAACTGATAAGCTAAATACTAAAATCAGCAATGTAATTATCCCTGTAGCTTTACTAATCATAATCTAGGGCAGCCTTGCACAGGTTCGGGGTTAAAGTTTTTAAGGATATAAACGATTGACATTTCTAATCCACCTCTTCCATTAGTAATTGCAGATAACGCTGAAGTGTTAATATCATAAGTGAAGCGATAAACGAATTCTCTATATTTTAGTCCTAAGTGAAAAAGGATTGCATCTTTGCTTCTCCAAGTATTGCCATACATAATATAGGCATCTGAATTTTTGAAATAGTAGTAACCGAAAAGGCTTGCGTTTAATTCGTGGTCATTAGTTTGTTGCATTGCCAATACATACCCACTAATCTGAATTTTTTGAGATAAATTATATTTGGCTCCACCATGCGCTAAAAACCTCCTTGGCAATCGGTTATTTGAACCATAAAATGATTCTTTGGGTTGAGTAACATGAAATATGGAACCGCCAATAAACGGATTTAACCTGCTCATATCACTTGAAAAATAGTAAAGTCCTCCAATGTTTAAGTCAAACAGAAATAGACTTTGATTCGTAAAAATTTCATCGCTTGGAATATCTGGGTTTAAGCCGCCACCATTTTGCGGAGTATATTGGGAACCAAAGGAAAGTTTATCAATGTTAACACTTTTGTGAATAAAGCCAAATTGCACTCCTGGCACAAAGTGGTGGTGAGGTCTTGACTTGAGAGAATAATCGTAAGATCCAGAAACAACCATGTTCATGGCGTTATAGTTGCCTTGACCGGCACGATTGTTTAAAATGAATCCGCCAAGGTTTAATCCTTTTACCTTATTAATTGGAGCATCGTAAGATAGTGCGGATGAAACAAAAGGCTTAGTTGCTAAACTTCGCCATTGGTTTCTGTAGTGTAAACTTAATCTATGGTCACCCTCAAAAGCTCCTGTCATTGCGGGGTTAAGGTGCATGGGCGAAGCTTCAAACTGCGATAGGTGAAAGTCTTGCGCGAAGATGCTTCCCAGCAGCCCGGACAAAACGAATATGACAAGTAGTTTTTTCATTATCTAAGAAGCGTTACATCGCCATGAACCTGTTTGTACTCTGTTCCATCTAACCTTACAGCATCTAACGTGAAAATGTATACGCCAATCGGCTGGTCAACCCCATCTCTGGTTCCATCCCAACCATTACCTTGATTTCTTGAGGTGAATATTAACTCTCCCCAGTTATTGTAAATCTTAAAATCAAGAGACGTATATGGCCCGCCCAAAACATATAGTATATCGTTTTCACCATTTCCGTCAGGAGAAAAACCAGCGGGGATAATTGGAGTCATTACAACGATGAGCTCTCCATTGGCGGTGTCAGGACAGCCGTATTGGTTTTCGATTATTAATTCCGTAACAAATAGGCCCGTATCAAGATAACTGTATTCTGGGTTTTGAGAAGCATCTGTTCCTGTTCCATCGCCAAAGTTCCAGTCCCAAGTAATTGCGTCGGTAGATTGATCCGTGAAAACAACATTTTCAAACAATTCAACAATCAGAGGAGACATAGTAAATGCAGCTGTTGGAGAAGGATTTACAGTGATTGCTTGTTGTAAAGTGTCAACACAACCTTGTGCAGATTCAGTAATAAATGTAACTGCGTATGTTCCAGAAGTTGAATAGAAATATTCAGGACTTTGTTCCGTGGTTTGGTTCCCGTTTCCAAAATCCCATTCCCAAGCAACTATTGAAGAGCTATTTACTGCAGATAAGTCATTGAATTGAGTTCCATCTTCAAGACATAAACCAATAGCATCGAAATCTGTTACAGGAAGAGAGTATGGAATTATAGATTGGATTACTGTATCAACGCATCCGGAATCCGAAGTAACGATAAGCTCGACATCATAAGAAATATCATCGGGAAAATTAGCGTTAGGATTTTGAGCAGTAGAAGTTAGCGTATTTCCGAAATCCCATTCCCAATTCGTAATAGAGCCACTAGAGATCGATGAAGCATCATTAAATACCACCGGTTGATTCACACAATTTAAGATGTAAGTGAAGGCTGCAACAGGATTTGGGTTTACAGCAGTTGCAACAACTATAGAATCAACACAACCACCTGCAGAAGTAACAACTAGAGTAACATCATAAGATCCAGGACCAGGGTAGAAGTTGATCGGATTCTGAATCGTGTCTGAATTACCATCTCCAAAATCCCAATCCCAATTAGTTATAGAACCAATATTAACGAAAGAGGTGTCTGTAAACACAACAGAATCAACAAAGCAGTTAGCTGTGCTAGTAAACCCAGGTACTGGATCAGAGCTTACTGCGACTGAAGAAACCGTAGTGTCTGTACATCCGTTTGTTGAGGTCACAGTTAATGTAACGTCATAGATACCACCTAGAGAGAATGAGTAGCTTGGGTTTTGTATAATACTAGTATCTCCATTTTCAAAGCCCCAGAACCAATTAACAATACCATCTACTGCAGAAGAAGCATCGGTAAATTGTGTTGAGTCGTTCGCACAAACTTGGGTCGAAGTAAAGTCAGCAGTAGGCGCTGGAACAAAAGTGATCAGTGAAGTGTCAGTTTGTGCCGCGCAAGTGCCATTGTTTTGTGACGTTGCAATAAGAATCACACTCCCATTAATCAGATCGGTTGCTCCTGGAATGTAATTTGAACTTGCGGCAGTAGTTGATGGGTCGAAAGTACCATCTCCAAGTGTTGACCATATTATAGAACCTGTAGATACTGAAACATCAATAGGAATAGGAAATGGAATTGCACATGTCGTATCAAAAACTGATGCATTTAATGTAATTAAATCAGCAAAAGAATAAGTAACAGTATCACTTGATCCGAGACAACCGCCATTTCCTGTTGATGTTAGGTACAAATCTACCGTGCCAGCAGATGTATCCGCAGTACTGAATTGATAGCTAGCGTTTAGCAGCGAATCGGTTGGTAAGAATGTTCCAGTTCCAGAGGTTGTCCAAACACCGCCGGTAGCAATATTAACAACTCCATTTAGTTGAGTTGTAGCTGAGCAAATAATAGAGTCGTTTCCCGCAAAAACAGAAATCATATCAGGGGTAAAGCTTAATACCATGGTATCTTCATTTGCTGGACATAGCCCGTTTCCCGTTGTGGTAAGAAAAATGAAAACACTACCAGCAGCTGTGTCGGCAGGAGTTCCGTAGTAGTTTGCGTTGAGGTCTGCAGCGCTGCTGAAGGAGCCTGTTCCATTAGTTGACCAAACACTACCTGTCGCATTTGAAACGGAACCAGCTAGGCCCGATACCGGGCTAGTTACACACACTGCATTATCGGCACCAGCATTAGCAATTGGTAATGGATCGAAGATGAATTCAACACTATCGGTTCGAGCGCTACAAGTTCCATTTCCTGTTGTTGTCAAATAAATTGTTACAGAACCTAAAGCAGTATCAATGTTACTTGCGGTATAAGTTGTTGAAAGTGAATTTACATCTGCAAAAGTACCCGTTCCATTGCTAGTCCATGTTCCACCTGAAGCTAGCAATACAGTTCCAGTTAAAGTAATTATTGGAGAATTTGCACAAAAGGTAGCTCCAGCTCCAGCATCTGCTGATGGACCAGTTGAGTAGATAATTTCAATAGTATCGCTAGCAGAAGGACATCCGTTGAATCCAAAAGCGGTAAGCACCAAGCTAACTGAACCAGCAGTTGTGTCTGCAATACTTGAGATGTAACTGTTTGTTAAAGAAAAAGTGTCAGGGTTAAATGAACCTGACCCTAGAGTTGTCCATCCGTAACCTGAAGCGTTTGTAGCAGAACCAAAAAGAGGTTCTCCCAAAATGTTTATGCAATTAGTAATATTAGAACCTGCATTAGTAGTTGGAGGGTCAATAAACGATAGAGTCATTGTGTCAGAATTCGCTATACAAGACAATCCGTTAGTTGTTAAAACTAAATCAACTGAGCCGTTCAGGGTATCAAGCGGGCTTGGTGTATAATTTGTATTAAGTAAGCTTGAATTGTCAAAGAAACCACCAGTTCCTAGAGTAGTCCAGAATGCTCCTGTTGCATTTGTAATTGCCCCACTCATAACAACTGGAGGGGTGAATGAACAAGCGGTAATATCTGGTCCCGCATCGGCAAATTCGCTTGAAGTAAACGACAATTGAATTGAATCGACAACTGTTTCACACGATCCGTTACCTGTAGATGTTAACGTTAAGTATACTATTCCACTTAAAGTGTCAGCAGATGTGGGAAAATAATCTGTTGTTAAGGAAGTAGAATTAGTGAATGACCCAGTTCCAGTAGTGCTCCATATTCCTCCAGT
>Ga0206681_10001152_pt1 | contig 12537 bp, 11 predicted proteins | sample M150012015metaG_FD_161048 | JGI IMG/M metagenome (GOLD analysis project Ga0206681, IMG submission 161048) | Ammonia-oxidizing marine archaeal communities from Monterey Bay, California, United States - M1 500m 12015 | ecosystem: Environmental > Aquatic > Marine > Intertidal zone | place: USA...
ATTATGCTCGGAATATACCAATTTGCTATCGCAGCAACTCAGATACCAATGTTAACGATGATAGATGCTGCTGCTAACCAAGCGTATGGTTCAGGAAATCCTGGATTGGCTTTTGGAGCATTCGGTACTGCTTGGGCAGCAGGTACAATTGTCGGGCCACTAATTGTTGGACCGGTGTATGACTTGTCAGGTTCGTGGCCTCTTTCCTTAGGGCTACTATGTGTTCCAGCAATGTTTGGCTTTATCTTGACATTTAGAAATCAAGATATTCTCAATGAATGCTATAATTCAGAAATGAGTAATCGTATTGAAGCGGAATAATATTGTTGTTAATCAACTATAATAATACACTGCTAATGCCACAAAAGGAGCAATAATTAATAATTTTGTTAGTGGTTTCCACCACCATTTCTTTTCCACCTTTTCCAAATTGACAGCATCTGCAGCACCTGCAGCAATGGATTCAGCAAGATGACCGATTGCTTCATGAGGTGGCATGCTTTTTGTTGATACTTATTGAATATCAATCTTTCCCGTGTTTGGTGGATATAATGCATAGGCTTGAAGGAGACCCCCTTCTCCCCAACATGAGGCAGCAACATGGAACAAGGCGACTTACCTGTAATTCACGGCGCTGAATGGCGTCCAAAACAACCTCTCGAATTTACTCAACAACTTCCTGCAGATGCCGCTAGGCAAGAGGTTCTTCGCTTTGTAACACAACGTCATGACGGCCATCTATTCCTAGTTGCAACCGTTTGGGATCATATAATTGGAAATGAGCCAAAGCAATTCGAAGGCCCCTCATGGGACAGTTTTAGTAATCGTTTGCTAGAGGCATTGGAACGGGAAATGAAAGCACAAGTCAATGCAAAAATGGAAGGTCAAAATGACCTTGAAGTTATTCCAAGAAGAACCTTAGATGAATTTTTGGACAGACGAAATACGCATTTTATCATAGATATGCGCTTGACATTAAGGCGCTTGGCACACTATATGTCTGTAACTATAGAACAGCGCCTTGAGTGGCAAAGATTGATGGAAAGAACCCGATATTTGGATGGTCAGTTAAAGGATATTTTCAGCGAAGGAATAGAAACTCCTGATGGAAGTAAATTCGGTGGAAAGGGCTTCCGTTCTACATGGCAAGAAGGGGTTGTTGCAGTTGCTACTGCCCTTAATCGCCAAATTGATGCACCACGTGACGCAACTCCTGGAAATGGCTATGATGGAGATTTAGTTGCTCCGATGATTAGAGATATTGGTCTCGGATTAGCAATGGGTGATACCCCTCTAGATGTAATGGCGGCAAATGTTGGAAAAGCAGGCTCTAATCAAAATGGTGGCTGGGAAAATGCAGGTGGAAGAGATTTGCATGTAGGTGCATGGCATGTGGGTGTTTTACCTCCTACTGCCCCACTGCCTATTGCTAGTGTTACCATGACTGGATTAGCATTTGCTGCATGGAGACAGAATTTGCAACGTTTCCATATTGCTTGTATTGGCGAAGGCGCTTCATCATCGGGAGAATATTGGGAGGCATTGAACTTGGCAGGTGCCAGAGGACTACCAATTTGCTACATATTACAAAATAACCAAATCGCTTTGGACACACCTCCAGCAAAGCAATCTGGAGTTGAAGTTTGGGCTGATAAAGCAGTTGCCATGGGATTCCCATCTTGGACAATCGATGGCTCTGACCCAGCCGCTTGGCACGCAAGTACTGCCTGTGCGCGTGAATTCACATTAGAGGGCGGTGGGCCTACGATGATACATGTTGAAACAATGCGTGGTTGCGGTCATGCTCATCATCATGATGATCTATATTTAGGAAATGAAAGCGGAACCCCACCGGGTTATGTAGACAAAGACTTACTTGCGTATTGGGAGGCGAAAGACCCAATCCCAACACATCGTCAACTTCTCGTTGACCTTGGCGTTGAAGAAGATGTATTGACAGCGATATCAAATGAAGAACAGCAATTTGTTGTTGATGCACGTGTAGACCTTGAGGATATGGAATGGCCAAGTCCAGAGACTGTAACAAAAGGAATCACTTCGCTCAATGATGCTGATACACATCAAGACCACCTTTCAAGAATAAATGGCAGCGAAGAAGTACAATTGGTTGACTCACCACTTGATATTGGGCAATGTACTTTACAATATACAGAAAGTGGTGGATGGACATATGCCCGCGCAATCCAACAAGCGATGGCAGACATTGCGACACGCCACCAAGATAACTGTGTCTTCATCGGCGAAGATATGGAGGTAGCAGGTGCCTTTGGAATGAATATGGCATTGAAAAACGCCGGCCATTCGGATAAATTGATTGACATGCCACTTTGTGAGGCAGTCATTGTCCACACGGGTGTTGGTGCTGCATTATCTGGAATGAGGCCAATGGTAGAAATTCAATTTGGAGGTTTTGCAGCGCTTGGATTTAATGCCTTAATCAACAATGCAGCTATGCTTCGTTGGAGATGGGGAGCAGAGTGCCCAATGACTATTCGAATTCCACTTGGAGGAAAAACTCGTTCAGGCCCTTTCCATGCTAATATGATTGAATCGTGGTTTGCCAATGACCCCGGATTAGTTGTGTTGGCTCCAGGAACTCCTCAAGATGCCTATGACCTCCTAATGGAGGCAGCGGAATTGAATGACCCAGTATTGATGCTTGAGCATATTGGATTGTACGGATTGCGAGGTGGACTCACTGGTTGGGGGCAAAATATCAATCAGAAAGTTGATACCGAATCTGTAAAACAATCTATTGAAAATGATCAGCCTTTCAAGATTGGTAAGGCTGCAGTAATCAGGGGTGGAAGAGATGTTACTTTGGTAACATGGGGCTCAATGCTACATATCGCACTAAAGGCAGCACAACAATTAGCACAAGAAAACATTGAAGTTGAGATAATAGATTTACGCACTCTATTACCATTTGATGCTCAGACATGTATTGAATCGGTAACTAGGACAGGTAGACTTGTCGTATTACAAGAAGGTCAATGGAGTGGTGGTCTTGGGCATACAATTCAATCTAGAATAATAGAATCTTGTTTTTACAATATGGAATCTGCTCCTGTAGTAATTGGTGCATTGGATACTCCAGTACCATTTTCGCCACCACTTGAAGATCACACTATTCCTTCACTGGAACATGTCATTGAAGTTCTTCGAGCTACCTGTTCTTGATATCTTCTGTTATATTTTCTTGAGAATCTATTCTCAAAAATAATTCAGCAGCAAGCCAAGCACCAACAATAGTGGACAATATATAGAATGGTATGCTGCTATAGAGTTCGGAGATAATATTTGGTCCTATTGTTCGTGCAGGATTCATACTTGCACCAGTTGCAGGTCCGAATATGAATGCTAATATTGCTACGCACCCGCCAATCCATGAAGATACAATAATTCTATTTTCACTTTTGCTAATTATCCACAGTATATTTGCCATCAAAACAAATGTGATGAAAACTTCGATAATGAATGCACTTGTATAAGAATATCCAGTCGAAATAGTTGTAGGTCCTGCGCCAGAAATAGCAACTGCTGCAATCAATGCGCCAATGATTTGTGCGCAAACATACGGAAGAACTGCATTTTTTTCTAAATTGCCATGACGGTAAAATGCAATACTAACTGCAGGATTGATATGGGCGCCTGAGATTGGTCCAAATAGCAGTATTGCTATTGTTACTCCAATTCCAAATGATAGGCAAATAACTGCCGCTGAAGCGCCGTAAGCAATGCTTCCACATCCCACTGCAACCATCAATGCAGTCCCGAGCAGTTCCGCTCCCGCCCGTTTCCACATATCTTGTCCCCATCTCCGGCGCATTATTTGGTTTTCCTAAATGAACCAATTGAACACATTGCCAACATAAGCGTCAAGAAGGAATGGGTAACTCGGGTGCATATGGAAGAGGGAATAAAGGTAATGGGAATACCTGAATTAGTCCATTTCAACACCCTCGCCATTACAGGTTCTCTATTTGCTGCAATAATTGGATTCAAATTGTGGAAAGATGAGGTGGGCTGGGATAATCTTCCACTTTCATTATTTTTATTGGGATTAGCATTGGCATTACTGGTTACTTCCGCAGATTTTTTCATAAAAGGTGCAAAAGGATTGGCACAGAGGGCAGGTATCCCTGAAGTTGTTATCGGATTAACTATCGTTTCTATTGGTACTTCATTACCGGAAATATTGGTGACCTCAACCGCAGCAATCGATTCTGCGTCCAATCCAAATATTGCCGATTTTGCAATAGGAGGAATTTTCGGTTCTGTTCTTGTTCAAATCACTCTAATTCTTGGCATTGTAGTATTGTTTAGGGGGATGAAAATACGACCTTCATGGTTAAAGAGAGATGGATTAATTATGCTCTTTTCATTATTATTGTTGAGTGTTTTCATCTACACTGGAAACGATTTGACTCGTATTGAAGGGTTAATATTAATCCTCATTTACTCCTTATATATTTCATGGCTACTTCTACATCGTAAAGAGATTAGAGAAGATGAATTATCTGGTAAATCGATAGAAATAGAGGCAACTGGATCTAATTGGAGTACAGCCGCGTATTTAGTAATGATAACAGTGGGACTTTCATTTGCTGTTTTTGCTGCACACCATCTTGTGTTAATCGGTAGTGAATTAGCAGTCTCAATGAATGTTCCACATTCTGTTGTAGGTACAACAATTTCCGGATTGGGGACCTCACTTCCTGAATTAACAATCGCTTTGATGGCTGCTAGAAAAAGTGAAGGTGTGGCGATTGGAACTTTGATAGGATCCAATATCACAGACCCGTTGTTTTCCATCGGTATAGCAGCGGTAATCAGTCCATTAGAGATTACAAGTACTGGTGCACCCATGTTGTTGAATTTCATCATTCCTGCAACAATAATAGGCTCAGTGATGGCGATTTTCATGATGTGGACACAATATGAGTTTAAGCGATGGGAAGGTTTGATATTGATATTATTCTATGTGGTATTCGTGGCATTGTTAGTAGCAGCACATGAAGGAATTAACGTTTTTCAACTGAACCAATATGTAGTCTGAGATAATGGAAACCCACAATAATATCTAATTCCGCTGTTATTTTGTTTCAAGCCTCATAAGGGGGTTCCTCTTGGGAGTGTTATGGTCAACTTCCAACTTGATGAGATGCAAGAGATGTTGCGAGAACTCGCACATGAGTTTGCAGTTGATGAGATTCGCCCTAATGCAGAGCATTGGGATGAGGCCTCACAATACCCGAAGGAAGCGATACAGGCAGCACATGAGATGGGGTTGCTAAATCTACACATCCCTGAAAAATATGGTGGAGCGGGATTGGGTACAATAGAGGAAGTATTGGTAAATGAAGAACTTGCTTGGGGTGACCCTGGATTTGCTACGGCAGCATATGCAACATCATTGGCCTGTGCCCCTATTATCACTGGTGCAACTGAAGAACAAAAGCAAAAATGGCTAAGAAAAATTACAGAAGAAGGAGCTTTGGCTTCATACGGTGTTACAGAACCCGACGCTGGTTCGGATTTAGCAGCATGTAAAACAACAGCAATACGTGATGGTGATGAATATGTCATTAATGGCTCAAAGATGTTTATTACCGGAGCAGGATATGCTGACTTCTTCTTTATACTCGCTAAAACAGATCCAGATGCAGGCTATAATGGGATGTCTGGATTTATCGTAGAAGCAGGGACTGAAGGGTTCTCTCTAGGTAAAAAAGAGACCAACATGGGCCAGAGATGTTCGGATACTCGTGCAATAACATTTGACAATGTAAGAGTTCCAGTTGAAAATTTAATTGGTGGTTCTGAATCCGGTGGGTGGATGAATGCCATGAGTGCTTTTGATATGAGTAGGCCCAATATCGCAGCACATGCAACAGGTTTAGCAAGAGCGGCATATGAGCATGCTTTGCAATATTCTAATGAGAGACACACATTTGGTAAGCCTTTACACAAGCACCAAGCGATTCAATTCATGCTTGCGGATATGAAAACCAAAATTGAGGCTAGTAGGTTATTGACTTGGAAAAGTGCATACGAAGCAGATAATGGTATCCGTAATACTGAGTCTGCAGCGCATGCTAAGAGGTTTGCAGCAGATACAGCAATGGAGGTTTCTACCGATGCAGTACAAATTTTTGGCGGCTATGGATACTCAGAAGAATATCCGGTTGCACGTCTTATGAGGGGTGCTAAAGTGATGCAAATTTTTGAGGGCTCTTCACAGGTTCAACGAATGATTATCGGTCGTGAAATCACAAATGATTTCTGATTCAGTATTGCCTCTCAGCGTCTCTATCAGCGACTCTATCTGCCGCCCTTTCGTGGTCATAAATCATTTTTTCGTAATCATTGACCATCTTTTCTTCCTTTAACTTAATTTCATCTTCCATTCTTAATACATCAGCCGATATTTCGGGTTGAGAGGATAGTTGTGCAAAATAGGCATTGATAGCATTTTGCTGGTTGAGAAATTCAAAATGTTCCTCATCTTCTTCATCCCAATCGTCCTCCCATACATCGAAATAATCATCAGCTGCTTGCAACATATCAGTTGTGACAATACCTTCTTCTTGGAATATTTCTATTGCTGATAACCGCGTTCTTGGACAGACAATGAATTGTGCCAGCAAAGGAATATTCATCGCAGTAGTTTTATCATTTACCAATGACAAACATAGACTGACTAAACTGTCTCCAATCGGAAGACGAGAGCCACTTTTATTTGTGTGGATACAAATGCTAACTGTAAATGAACTGTCATTCGCAAAGTCAGATCTCCATGCAGCACCTCTCACACAAATCACCCACGAACTTGTCCAATGTGGCATTATTTTTTCATTGGTTATATCCACTGCAAGTTGATGGGCATTTATTCTGTACCAACGTCTTGACATCCCCCTAGCAAAAATCTCAACTTTTCCATATTCGGCATCATCCCATTGAAGTGAATCACTACCATTTACAGTATTGCGCAACAACTGCATTGACCGATAGTAGGGGTCTAATCTTTCACTTTCAATTTCATCCATGAATGTTGAGAACTCTTAGGGTATTTCAAGACGCGATAATTAGTTGAGGAATAATTTATTCAATTCTCATCATTATTAGCCGATTAATCAAAGAATAACACTGTTGTGCCAACATCATGGCCAAGGGGATTCCAGCAATTATTTTGGCTGCGGGAGCATCATCTCGACTTGGCCAACCCAAGGCACTTGTGAATGTTGGAGATACCAATTTGCTCGGGTTGGCATTCAACCGTTTACAAAATGCAGGGTGTTCACCCATTGTTGTAGTAACATCATCTGAATTGGCAATTGATTGTTTAACATCAGTGCCGGACGCTACAATAGTAATCAACAAAGCACCTCAAGAAGGCCGAACTGGAAGTATACAATGTGGATTGATGTCATTGTGTGGCGATCATGGTAGAACTCCGAGGAGGGTGCTAATTGCACCAGTGGATAGGCCAGGATGGAATGTTACCATGGTAAAACAGCTGATTAATTCTAATAATTCATGCAAGCCAGTAAGTAACAAAAGGAGTGGCCATCCAGTAATTATTGCTGGAGATGACATTGAAGAAGTATTAGCCGCTAATCCAGATGAACCTTTGAGAGAACTTGTTTCTTTCAATCCAGTACAGGTAAATTATCAATTAATTTCTTTGAATATTGACACACAACAAGATTTACAGTTATTATTGGATAACGAGCAAACACTTCTACAAACTGATTGAACAGTATTAGTCGCAAAGTGTATGTGTGAACCCCGCAAGGCGTGGATATGACCGCAGCGGTTTTGGCATGGGCGTTATCACGCCTTGAACAAAGTCATTCCGTTATCATTGCAAGTGTAATCAGTACATCGGGTAGCGTCCCTGGTAAAGTAGGAGCAAGGTTGGCACTTTCAGGTATTGAAGAAAATGAACAATGTGTTGGTACCATTGGTGGTGCTGGACTTGAACTGAAGGTTATTCAGCGCTGTAGGGAAATGCTAAAACAATCATCAAAGCCTAGTGGAGAGGTAATTACTTACGGTCTGAATAAAGGTGCGAAGGGCTATCAAGTAACACCTCTTGATTCATTATGCGGGGGTCAAGTCACTCTCGCCATCGAGGTGATTATTGCTATGCCACATGTATTATTGATGGGTGCTGGACATTGTGCAAAAGCATTGGTAAAAGGAATAGAATCCTTAGGTTGGAATTATTCAATTCACGACACTAGAAGTGATTTCGTGAGTGCTGAAGAGTTTCCTAATTCAAAAGAATTACATTGCTCAACAGTAGCAGCATTTTTTTCTGGTAACGAAAACAAAAATGCCGAAACGAAGCAATCTCTTTCCCGCTTTAGTGATATTTTGTTACTGGGTCATGACTGGGTTGAAGACCAAGAGAGATTAATTTCATTATTGTCCACAATAGAATTAGAAGATGGAAATAACTTAGACGGTAAACCAAGAATTGGGGTCATTGGTAGCAGAAGTAAATGGCAAGCTTTTGAGGCTGAATGCTTGAGTGCAGGTATTAGTCAGGACACATTGAATGGGATTCAATGTCCCATTGGGCTAAACATTGGCGCTGAAACACCTGAAGAAATCGCAGTAGCTGTAATTGCACAAATCCTTGCCGCACACAAAGGTGTTGACCATTCACAGCCTTCTTGGAGAAATCACAAATAATGTATTCCTCTCATGTGAGTGCTTCGCTTGAATGTAAGTAATTGATATGGTACCGCTTTTTCGGTGATAATATGGACAATCTCCATTCACACCATGAGGACCGTTGGATTATTTTAGGGATAATGAGCCTCAGTCTTGTCATCGTCATGCTCAACAATGTCACGCTCAATGTGGCATTACCAAAATTAGCAATTGATTTAGATGCTGATAACTCTCAAATGCAATGGATAGTGGATGCATATGCATTGATTTTCGGAGGAACTCTGTTAGTGATGGGTTCTCTTGGTGATAGATTTGGTCGCAGAAGTGCTTTACAAGTTGGCATGGTGATTTTAGCCAGTTCAGCAGGTTGGGCGGCATTTTTTGCTGAAACAGCAAACCAGGTAATTGTTGCAAGAGCAATGATGGGGCTTGGGGCGGCTTTGGTAATGCCAGCAACGCTCTCGATTGTAATTGTGGTCTTTCCAAAGGAAGAACGTGGTAAAGCCATTGGAATATGGGCGGCGATGGCAGGAATTGGCGCTCCAATTGGATTGCTCGTTGGAGGTTATATTATGGAGCACTACCAATGGCAGGAAATTTTCTTAATCAATGTGCCAATAATTTTCTTAGCGCTTATTATTGGGGCAAAATATGTTCCTCAATCAAAAGAAACCACGACCACGCCACTTGATTGGGTTGGTTCAATTCTATCAATAGTTACTCTAAGTTCCATTTTGTTCGGAATTATTGAGGGTCCAAGTTTGGGCTGGACCAGTAATGAAGTAATCGCTGCCTTTGCAATAGGAATTGTTTCTCTAATAGTTTTCATCAAATGGGAAAACAAAACTCCACATCCAATATTGCCAATGTCCTTTTTCTCAAATAGGGGTTATTCAGCAGGGCTTGTGGCTATCAGCCTAGCATTTTTCGTAATGTTTTCATTCATGTTTATGCAGATGTTACATTTCCAATTGGTAAGAGGATATACACCACTTGAAGCAGCAATACGCTTCTTCCCATTGCCATTCGGATTGATGCCAGCAGCAGCCAATAGCGACAAATTGGTTTCAAAATTCGGTGTTAATCGTGTTGTAGGAACTGGATTATTATTGGTTACACTTGCCTTGGCAATATTCTCACAGGTTTCAATGGATACACCATACATTATGTTGGCACTAATGTTTTGGTTCCTTGGATTGGGTATGGGATTGACAATGGCACCATCGACAACAGTCGTCATGGATGCAATACCAGAAGACAAGGCAGGAGTTGGTAGTGCTACCAATGATGCTAGCCGAGAAGTTGGAGGTGCTTTGGGAATCGCAATTGGTGGTAGTGCACTGAATGAATTGTATCAAAGAAGCATAGTTATTCCTGACGGATTAGCCCATTTTTCTAGTGAGATCAATAATTCATTCCCAACGGCGATAAGAATTGGACAGAAACTCAAGATGGAAGGAAATCCAGCGGGAGATATATTGATTGAAAATGCACGTCTTGCATTTATTGAAGGAATGCAAGCATCATCTATTATTGCAGGAATTATTGCTCTATGTGCGTCAATATTCGCTTACAGAATGATGCCTAAAAAGAGTATTATTTCAGATGATAAAAAATACCTTGAGGAAGAATGATTCAATTATTGAATAGTTTGTTTCTGAAGTATTTCAATTCTTCAATCGACTCTAATATGTCGTCAAGAGCAAGGTGGCAACCTTTCTTTTGAAAACCTTCAATTTCGGGATACCATCGCTTTGATAATTCTTTGATGGTGGATACGTCTATCATTCTATAGTGTAGGTATTGTACTAATTGTTTCATTTCCTTTTCCATGAATTTACGGTCATTCCAAATGGAATTGCCGCATAATGGTGCAACACCCTTATCCACCCATTTGGATATGAATTCAATCGTTTGCCTTTCGGCTTCTTTAACCGAAACAGATTGGTTACGAACCCTTTCCACCAAACCGCTCTGGTTGTGGTGGCTAGTATTCCACTCATCCATATTTGCCAACAACTCTTCACTGACACAAATTGCAAGGTTTGGCCCTTCTGCGAGGATATTCAATTCCCCATCGGTTATTACTGTAGCAATTTCAATTATGGACTCAGTTTCAATATCTAATCCAGTCATTTCTAGGTCTATCCAAACCAATCGCTGTGACTTATCGTCCATGTTGAAGCCATAAGGCTTGACCCTTTCAATTAGGCGTAGTGTTGAAGAAGGTAATATTTGAGGCAGAAGCATGTCCGGTGATGTCAATGAAGATGTTGCGGATGCAATTATTGAGGTTGGAGCGAGTTCTCCCAATAGGATGATGGGGGCATTATTGTCGACACTACTTCTTTCAACAGTCGTTCTAGGAATAGCAATGAATACAAACTCCAATTCAGATAATTCAGTAATTGAGCAACAGGAAGAGGAAAATGAGTGGAGGTCATTTTCAGTTGTGGCGCCAATCGATACTGGAATTAATGTATATCATGACCATTTCCGTAGTAATGAAACATTTCCGGAGTGGTTAGGGCAACAACTTGGCGTCACAATTACTTGTGAATTGACCTTTGAAGGCTCATATCAAGAGAGGGTCGATGCTGATAGAGAGGGCTGCTGGGACCTCATTGGTTCAAACGATGTAGTCTACTTTGAGGGAACTAGAATCTTTGGTAAGTCACCAGATTGGACAGAAGGAGATGGAACACCAATATTGGATGACCCAAATGATGGTCATGGCTCAGCAGTTACCGGCGCGGTAGTAAATGCAAATCCAAACGCGATAATTTTCTTCGTGGAAGGGTTCAGTACACAAGCAGTTCTTACAGCGGCAAATCAACCACTTGTTGATGTTATTACGACTTCATTCGGAGCTCCGGGTTCATTACCAGTTCCTGGAATTGAATTGGCTACAAAGGAAGCGGTAGTCTCTCAAATGAAACTTCATGCAGGTGCAGCAGATAATTCGCCATCGCCTGCAGTACAGGATTCAACAGCAGGACCGCCATGGAGTATTGGTATTGCAGGTTATGCTGAAGAAGGAGATGACCAAAAGGAAATAATGTCTGGCTCCTACCCTGATATTTCAGCAGATTGGACACAAGTATTGCCAAATCACCAAGATGTTGATGGCTATCATGAGACTTCAGGGACCTCTTTTGCCACACCAAGAACTGCTGGAATTATTTCATTTGTATTAGAAGAATTGAGAAGCCAATATTCTGATAGTGGTAGTGGAGCCTCTCCTTCTAATCGTTCTGGTAATTTGGTTAATGGAACAGATGCTGAAGGAAATCCAATTCAGATAAAGAATTATGATGTGCGCGAAGCGATAAACTTGAGCGCATGGTATCCTGATGTTGATTGGGATCCTACAAGCGGTACAATGCCTATTTCTCCAATAGCACCTTGCACTCAAACAGGTTGGGGTTTGATGAATTTGAGTAACATTGAACCAATTATTAAGCATCTAAACGGAAGCGAGATAATGCCTGCAAGAGATTCAGATGTGGTCCTATGTATGCAAATCAATCAAGAAGCAAGAGAGGCATATTGGGGTGCATACCCAAGTATTCAACCTCTTACAAATGTACCTAGGGTAAGCGCTGGAGATGAAGGAGCAGCAACTCGTGACTGAACCGAATCATTCATTTTCAAAGTTTAGCATCACTTGTCCAGAAGGTGAGAAACCTAATACCGGCTTGAATCCTTCATGCGGAGTATTGTTGATTGAATTCAAGATGTTTTGTACCACATCACCAGGTAGTCTAATGGCAAAACCATCAGCAGTTTCGATCAATCCATCATGAATCGCCGCAATTTCTTCTGGTTCTG
>Ga0206681_10001153_pt1 | contig 12518 bp, 25 predicted proteins | sample M150012015metaG_FD_161048 | JGI IMG/M metagenome (GOLD analysis project Ga0206681, IMG submission 161048) | Ammonia-oxidizing marine archaeal communities from Monterey Bay, California, United States - M1 500m 12015 | ecosystem: Environmental > Aquatic > Marine > Intertidal zone | place: USA...
ACATGGAAACAATGAAAAAGTTGCTGACTTGCCTTTGCTTATGGCATCAGAAAAGAAAGAATTGTGGTCAGATACCAGATTCCATGAATGGCATCTTGGTCATTTCCATCACAAGAAACAAATCAAGTTTCAGTCAGTAGATGAACAGAAAGGTTGTGTGATTCGGTTCATGCGTTCCCTATCTGGAACAGATGCATGGCACAATTTGAAAGGCTACACACAAAATGTTCAATCAGCAGAAGCATTCATTTGGCATCCATCTGATGGAATGATTGCACATCTGTTCTTCAATTTATAGGCATGAATATAGAAGTCGCATTTGGTATTTTCAAGGGTCTTGCATTAGGCATCAGACACTTTGACCCAGTAGAATACGCACCCTATTATGAAGTGCAAATCTATCTTTTGATGTTCAGAATTGACATTTTTTTCCTTCCTACATCTGAAGAATAGCAAGTGATTCAAAGCAATTTGACAAAATACTTGTGCCTTGCATTGTCTATATATTTGTACAATCGAATTGTTTGACCTATATTTGAGGACTGGCGAAGCAATGCCATCGTTCTTTTCTTGTTAACTAACTGGTCTTCAGATGATTAGGTGATTAAATGATGTTCGTGAAACATCTACACCACTGATTCTCAAGCACTTGGGACAAGCACACATATTGCACTACACATTCATAAAAGCTACACTTGGCAAGTTCGTGACACATTAACCACATGGAACTTCTTCATCACCAGCCTAAGATGATTAATCAAGAAGATGTTTGAAGCACTGCAAATTGAAAGAGAAAGTTAAACTGATGAGGGTTTAAAACCCGAAACACCAGACAAACATCTGGTGTCTTTAACTAACTAAAAAAACACAAGATGAAAAATCCAATCACACAAAAAGAATTGAAAAGTATCAAATCAAATGTTGAAAATAATGCAGTCTGGTTTGTTGCATCATTCATGGAATTTGATATTTCTGGAACAAAGTCAGAATTCATTTGGGAATTCAGTGAATGTTCAACTGCTTTTGACCACTTCAATTCTAAAGTATTAGACTTCTCAAACAGAGGAAGACAAAAGGCAGTTCTTGGAACTTGCACAGATGGTGTTGTTCGTATTGGTGATGTGAAGATTACTGAAAACACTGACTGGTCAATGATTGAAATTAAATAAGTACACTGAAGAGTTCTGAAGAACGAAACACTACTGATGTGAATCATGGTGTCTGTACTAACTAAAAAACACAAGATGGAAATTTTAACTACAAAACAAATTCAAGTGAAAGAAGCAGTCAACCTTCTAAGAAACATCAAGGTGAACATGACTAATTCAAGGGATGTTGATTCAACAAACTTTGAAATTCACTACAATGAAACACAAATTGGACATGGACATTTGAACAACAAGACCAACTTTGCACACGTAACTATCAATGAAGGGTTGTTTTCAGAAGAAGATGAATGTGAATTGATTGACTATTTGGTTGATGGTATTGAAGGCGGAACAATAAACACATAACACTGATGAGTTCAAAAGAACGAAACACCACTGATGTGAATCATGGGTGTCTGTTATTAACTAAAACAAAAATAGAAATGGAAATTTCAAAAGCACAAGCAAAAAGAAACAAGGACAAATTCAACTTGTTGACAAACAGAATGACAAAGAATTTGATGGAATTCAAAAACACATATATAGGTGACTATGTTATGTATGAAATACATCAAATAGAAAGAAAAGCAAATGCATTCAAAGGTTCAAACATGGAACTTGTTGAAAAGAATGTGATTGGAAAATCAATTTCAGCAGTAAGAAAAGAAAGTGTCTTTTCATCAGCAGAACTTAACTGCTTTTTCTGTGAAAAAAATACACAATACTATGGCTATGATGACAGAATCACAAGTGTTTCAATTGGTTCAGTCATAAGGGCAAGAAGGAAAATGGAACTGATTGAACTGCACAAGGTTGAATTCTATGCTGAAGCATCAAAATCATATGAAGTGAAGTGCAACAAGTTGATTCAAGGAATGATGTCATATGACTGGAATCACAAAATGGTTGTTGATGATGTGACTGATGCTGGAAAAGATTTTTCAATTCTTGTTTACAATCCAAGTGTATATTCAAGTGAGAAAGAAAAGTTGATTGCATCAGCAGAGTTTTTCTATCATGCAAGAATCATTTATGCATGTGGTGAAATTAAAAGACCACATTTCAGATTCATCACAACTACAAGAAAAACATATCTAAGCTAATCTGAAGATGACTTCAATAGTCGAAACACTAATGTTGTGAAACATGGGTGTCATTAGCAATCTAAAACAAACTAAAAATGGACTATCAAAAAGAAACACACAATGCAGTTGTCAAACTTTATCAAGACAAAGCAAGTGAATGTGAAAGACTTGAATCAGAACTGAAGCAGTTGAAGAACAAGTCAAGAAATATGAATGTTGAATTGAAATTGTACAAAGCACTTGCAATTGATGGTGCAATCTATGTCAATTCATATTCACAAGATTGTGATGGTGTTGAATCATATTCTTCTGGGGTTTACAATTCAATTGAAGACTACTATCAAGGTGAAGAAGACTTTGCTGATTCAGTTGAAGGTTCTTGTTCTTGGGATATTGTGTCAAAAGAAGATGCAAGACCAGATGAAGAATGTGGTTCTTTTGGTCAAGGGTGGGGGATTAACTAAAAACAAAAATCATGTTTAGAAAATGCATCATCAAATCAGTGCTAATTGAAGCACACTGCAAGAAGGTATCTTTGGAAGTTGTCCAAAGGTATCTTTCCATTTATTACAATATCAACACATCATTGTTTGTTCTTAGAAAAAGAATGACCATGATGAAAATCACAAAACAATGCTAAGAAACTTTGAAAAGGAAACTGGCAATCTATCAGATGAAGAACTGAAGATGGCTGAAAAAGTTTCAAACGGATTGAAGAAGTATGTTGGAAAGTCAAATGCTATTTCTGGAACAAAGATTTGTTCTGGATTCAACAACAACACTGACCACAGAATTCAATCTGTTAGACTTCGCAAAATCATTAATCATTTAAGGAATCAAGGTGAACCAATTTGTTCTTGTTCTTCTGGTTATTTCTACCCAGCTACACCACAAGAAGTCAAAGACACTTGTATTTCAATTCAACAAAGGGTTGATTCACAGATTCAAGTCATTAATCAACTAAGCAAACACATATGAAAATTAGACTGACAAAAGGAAGCAGATACAAGATGCTTGACACACCAAAAGCAATTGCCATTGGTTACACAAGAAAGAACCCACACTTCATTTCAAGGAAGCATTCACTTCTTGTTGATGTTTCTGATGGTGTCTGGGACATTATCATCCCAGATTGGATGATTCATACCAATGAAGATTTAAAGTTGGACATGGAACTTCTATGGAATCAAAACAAAATGAATGACAACACAACAGATTTCAGATGGAAGGAAGAAAAGAATTTATAAACAGAATGCAATGGATGGTGTTGGAAATCAAGCAAAGCAAACTTGATGATTCCAACATTCTTTCAATGCTTGAATATCAATTGAAGATGCGTGAACAAGAACTTCTAAGACACACAAAAAGAAGTGTTGTTGGTGAGATGGAAATGCGTCTTGGAGAGAACATTTCAAATACATACATCATCAAAAAAGGGAATGACAAGTTTCTGGATTTGATTGATTCTGTGTAATAATATGAACTATATTGCAAAAGAATTTAGACACATGAACATTGAAATTGAAATGCTGGTGGATGAAATGCAAGATGTTGCATCAGCAAAATTCTATGCATCTGCAAGATGGAAAGATGCCAGAAAAAGAGCAAATGATTCTTTCATGATTTCATTGTTTGGTTCAGCAAAACTGAATCATGAAGTTGAAATCAAAAGACAATCAACTATCAGATGGCAAGAAAGACTTGTCAGAATTACAGAAGCCTTGAATGAGTATTCAAAACAACAACTAAAACACTTAAAAAATGAGTAGACTATTTAATCAATTCGTGCAAGAAGTCTTTGGTGGAAATCCACATCTATATGATGAAGCAAAACAGATTGAATCTGAAGCACAAGAAGAACAATTCATTGATGCACAAAGCAAGTGCAATCCTATGGATTCAACAACCCTTGAATGGGAACAACTAAACAAACCAAACACTAAAAATCAAACTTTAAAAAACAACTAAGATGGAAAAGAAAAGTAAAGTGACCAGCACACAAGCCAATGGAACTTGGGATGGTAAATTTGGAACAATGTACAAGCATGAAATCACATTTGAAAATGGTGATTGTGGTGAATATTCATCTAAAGCAAAAGACCAGACAAAGTTTGTTGTAGGTCAAGAATCTGAATATATCTTCACTGATGGTCAATATCCAAAAGTGAAACCAGTATTCAACAAGCCATTCACATCATCATCATTCACAGAAAATCCAGACAGACAAAGAATGATTGTCAAGCAATCTTCATTGAAGTGTGCAGTTGATTTGTGCATTGCTGGTCAAAACAATGGGAAGACAAATTTCAATCATCTTGATTTGAAGAATGTGTTTGCAAAAGCAGAAGAAATTGTTGCATGGGTCATGGCTGAATCTAAGGTTGAAACACCAGAATCAGCATTCACCAAAGTAGAAAAGAAAGTTGAACCAAAAGAAGACTTGCCATTCTAATGAAGTGGACACCTAATAACAAAGCAGAACAGATATTTGTTGAAGCATTCCAGACAAAGACGGAAATGGCAAGACAGATTGGTGTCACCAGAACAACACTGGATGCCTATCTGAATTGTCCATCAAAGTTGAATTCTAAAATCAAGAAGATTGCCAAGTTGACAAGGCATTCAGAATTGACATTGTTCAAAGCAATCAACACTTGATGGAATACGCATTCAACATACATCTGGCAAAGGAAATTGGACTGGAAGAAGCTATCATGATGAAGCACTTCCAGTTCTGGGTTTCCAAAAACATAGCAAACAAGAAGCATTTGCATGATGGTCACACTTGGACATATAATAGTGTGAAGGCTTTTGATTCACAATTTCCATTTTGGACACAGAACCAAATCAGAAGAATCATAAAGTCATTAGAAGGTCAAGGAATCATCAAGACTGGCAACTATAATTCTGCTAAGTATGACAGAACAAAATGGTTTGCAATCATAGATGAACAAAGATTTGTGGAAATGCACAAATGCAATTCTGCAAAAGCACAAATGGATTTGGCTAAAAACACAAATGGAATTGTGCAAACGCACAAACCTATACCAGTTACTACAAACACAGATACTACAAACACAGATACTACAACCATATATAAAAGGTCAATTGATTTATACAATCAATTTTGCCTTGACACTTTTGATGCACCAGCAAAGATTGATGGTGTGCAAGGAAAGTCAATGAAGGCTATTTTAAAGTATTTGCAGAAGGTTTCAAAGCAAAAAGGTGTCAACACACCAGAAGGAAGTTTGAATGCATTAGAATACATCTTTAAGAACTGGAACAACATTGAACCATTTCTTCAAAAGCAAGTCAAACTTAGCCAGATTAATAGTAATTTAACAAACATTATCCAACAACTAAAACATGGACAAGAATCAAAATCACAATCAATTGCTGATGACATCTTATCAAAATACAGATAGACAATTGATGTCACCAATACAATCTGGATTCAATCTTCAAGTTCTATCAATGAGCATGAAAGACATTGTGAACATTGCACTGGTAGACAAGCCAGTGTCATTGTTCAAATCATACAAGCAAGAAGAAGAAAAGACCATTGACATTTTGATGTTGATGTTGTTGAAGTTTCAAGACTTCTTCAACTGCAAAAGCAAGATGGACAAATCACAACTGGTTGAAACTGCACATCTGGTGATTCATAAATTCAGACATCTAAACTTCTATGACATTGGAATGTGTCTGAAGGAAGCAAAGATGAATGAGAAGATATATGATAGGATTGATGGTAACATGATTCTGGAATGGCTGATGAAATATGACATCACCAGAACTGGAATGATTGTCACCAAAAGACAAGAACAAGACAGACAGAACAACAATGATTGCAAGAATCTTGCAGAAAGAACCAGCATTCAAACATTGAAAGACTTCCTTTCATGAGAAAACAAAAAGAACAACTTCTGCAAAAAGCAGTTGTCAGATATGTGAAGATGAAGCATCCACAAGTGTTCATGAATGGTTCACTTGGTGGTGTGTTCATTAAGTCTGCAAGACATAGAAACTATAAATCAAAAGGCTACACATCTGGATTTCCAGACTTATTCATCTATGAACCAAGAATCATTCATGGAAGAATCAGACATGGACTTGCAATTGAATTGAAGGTCAAAGGAAACTATCCAACAGAAGCACAGAAAGTTGTTCTGAACAGACTTGATTCATCTGGATATGTATCAATGGTCTGCACTGGAATAGATGAAGCAATTGAAACAATAGAATGGTATATCAATTGCACCATTCCAGAAGTTGATGTGAACTATACAATCAAAGCATGAAAAACAAGTGGCATCCAATTGAATGGATATATAAAGACTTTGAATACTTTCTTGGATTTGCAGTCAAGAAAACAAAAGACAAGTATCTTTCTGAAGACTTGGTGCAAGACACCTTCCTTCAATTGATGACCATGAACCAACACAAACTTCTTATCATCATAGATTCTGGAAGAATCAAAACATATGTTTGCAAAATCATTCTGATGAAATACTTTTCAAAAAGAAGTGCTTTTCATAAACAGAATGTCGCATATCAGAACAACAAAATCAAATCAAATGATTCATTTCTGGAACATCTTGTGAACCAAAATGAACAGATGAATGTTGAACATGATGAATGGGTTGAAGATATGCACCAGAAGGTTGATGACTGCATCAATCATTTTGATGAATATGACCAGAAGGTGTTTCAATTATACTATGAACTTGGCTTGTCATTCAGAAGGCTATCTGATGAAACTGGAATTGATGCAAGGTCACTTGAACATAGTGTCAAGAAAGTGCGTGAGAATATTAAAAAACAAATAGGTGAAATTCAAGACTGACAAATCAATTGCAAAGAAACGGATTCAGACATGTGAATCATGTGAACACTTCAAGACCAGTTCAAGGACTTGTGGAACACCAGTGATTGGTGACAAGATTGGTGACAAGAAATTGTGTGGTTGCTTTATGGATGTGAAGACAAAAATATCTTTTGCATCATGTCCACTTTCTTTCTGGGGTGGTCTACAAGTGACTGAAAATGATTATCTTAGCATGAAGAAATTGTTGCAAGAAGTGAACCATCAAATCACTGGACAACAAAAAGAAGTGTTGTTTGATATGGTCAGAAAATACATTGGTGGAAACAAGAAGACATCCAGTTGTGTTCCATGCTTGAAGTCAGCATTGGATGACATCAAACAAATAGTGAAAGAATATGAAGAACAGAGTTGAACCAAGATACAAGACCAACAAATCAATCAAACAAAAGATTGACAAACTACTTGAACAGAATGCCAGAAACATTTCCAATTGTGGAACTGGTTCAATGTTTGACATTGGTGATGAAAAGTGCAAATCAGAATGGACAAGAATGGAAGCTGAAATCAAACAGATGGATTCATTGTTCTTTGATAGAATCAAAGACTAATAAACAACAACACAGATGACAAAACTAATTCTTCCAGTTGGTGTTGAAACCATTTCAACAAGGGTTGATGGTTCAATCAAACTTGTTCTATCAACACAAGAACTGGACACTGAAAAAGCAGTCAAATTATTCAATCTTAGAAGGAAGGAAGCATTGATGTATCTTTCCAGTGATAACATATCAGAAAAAGAATTGGATGCATTAGATGGCTTTAAAATAGATTCACACAATCTTGATGGAAAATCACCTTCACAAAGACTTCGTGCAGTTCTGTTTGTATATTGGAAACAACACCATGCAGACACATCAGAATTTGACATCTTCTATCTTAGACAGATGAATTCGTTCATTGATAGAATCAAAGACAAACTTGAATAAATGCAGAAGCACACAAAAATATATCTTGAAGGGTTTGGATATACAGACACAGACTTTGTTCCTTGTGAAGTATGTGGAAAGACTGCAACTGATATTCATCACATTGATTGCAAAGGAATGGGGGGGTCAAAAACCAAAGACACAATTGACAACCTTCAAGCATTATGCAGAATGTGTCATGTGAAATTCGGTGACAAGAAACATTGGTTGGAATACTTGAAAGAAATACATGAAGCAAAAATGAAAGCACATGAATCATCACTATAAAAAAATGAAGATTGAACCAGTTGACTTCATAGTGTCAAACAACATTGATTTCTGTGAAGGGAATGTCATCAAGTATGTTTCCAGACATGAAAAGAAGAATGGTGCAGAAGACATCAGAAAAGCAATTGACTATTTGACAATCATATTAAAAACAAAGTACAATGACAAAGAAGAAGACTGAATTCAATCCAGATAATGAAAAGCACATTGAAATTGTGCAAGAAACTGAACAAGCAATGAATGAATCTTTTGATGACTTCTTGAAAGACTTATCAGATAGGGAACAACCAACATGCAACATTGACAATCCAGAAGATTGTGAAGAATGTGGTTCATGAATATCTTGAATGAAGATTATAATTAAGACAATTTGAGCTACAACAATGGTAAACATGAGCTGAATAGAAAGACTAATTGGCTCATAACTAAAACAAGACAAAGATGGGGATGATTAAGACACTCAATCAAGACAAACAACAAGAAGCATCAATGAAGTTGCCAGAAGAACAATTTCCAAAGAAGGAAGATGGAACAATGGACATCATGAAGATGATTGACAACCTATTTCCAGAACAACCAAACCTTCAAGAATATATGAAAGAAGTCTGCAAGGGATATGCACTTCAAATGTGTATGCAATCAGCAGAACAATTGATTCAAGTGATTAAAGGTGGGAAGTTGAACATTGAACCATCAGACTTTGTTCCACAAGAACTTGCACCAACTATGAACATGAATGAAAAACCAAGTCATAGTGACAAGTAGTGACACAATAAAACAAAAGAATCATGGCGTTTGAAAAAGGAAACAATCATGCTGGAAGTAGAAAGGGGATTCCAAACAAATCAACTGCTGAAATTCGTGATGCATTTGAAAAGCTACTTCATGACAATCTTGACAACATGAATGGATGGTTGTCTGATGTAGCACAAGAAGACCCAGAAAGAGCGTTGAACATCATTGTGAAGATGGCTGAATTCATTGTTCCTAAATTACAAAGAACAGAATTGAAAGCAGAAGTCACAGATAAGTCAGTGACAATCAATTTGATTCCAAAGAAGATTGCAGAACAAAATTGAAATAGAACTATTTCCAAAGCAGATTGAATGCTTTGACTACCTATCAGATGACACCACAACTGAAGTGTTGTTTGGTGGTGGTGCTGGTGGTTCAAAAACTTTCACTGGATGTCTTTGGCAAATCCAAAGAAGATTGATGTATGCTGGAACAAGAAGTGTCATTGGAAGGTCTAAACTGAAGAATCTGAAATCAACTACATTGAACACATTCTTTGAAGTTGCACAAGACTTCTGTGGATTGAAACCATATGAACACTTCACCTACAATGCACAAGATTCTACAATCACCTTTTTCAATGGTTCTATCATCTATTTGAAAGACTTGTTCTTATATCCATCAGACCCAGAATTCACTTCATTAGGTGGGCTCGAAATCACTGATGCATTCATTGATGAATGTGCTGAAGTTTCAAAGAAGGCAATCAACATTCTGAATTCAAGAATTAGATTCAAGCTGGACAAGTTTGGTTTGATTCCAAAAACATTGATGACTTGCAATCCTACAAAAACATGGTTATATTCTGACTTCTATAAACCATCAAAAGAACACAGACTTCCAAAGCACCAGAAGTTCATTCAATCACTTGTGACTGACAACACTGAAATATCAAAACACTACATCACACAACTTCAGAAACTGGACAAGGTGTCAAGACAAAGACTTCTTCTTGGTGACTGGGAATACAATGAAGATGATGCAATGTTGTTTGATTATGATTCTATCCATGATATGTTCACAAATCAAATTGATGATGGCATGAAGTACATCACTTCAGATGTTGCCAGATTTGGTTCTGACAAGACCATCATCATTCTGTGGAATGGATTGACCATTGAAAAGATTGTGTCAATTGCAATGTCATCTGTTCCAGACACAATCAATGCAATCAAGATTCTTGCACTTGAAAACAACATCCAGATGTCACACATCATTGTTGATGAAGATGGTGTTGGTGGTGGTGTGAAAGATGGTCTATCTGGTTGCAAGGGATTTGTCAATGGAAGCAAAGCACTGAAGTCAGAAAACTTCCAGAACTTGAAGACACAATGCTATTTCAAATTGGCAGAAATGGTGAATAGTGGAAAGGTAGCAATCAAAGACACCAGATTCAAACAGACCATCATAGAAGAACTTGAAGTGGTCAAGCGTGACAAATTAGACAAGGACACACAGAAACTTGCAATCATTCCAAAGGACACTATCAAGTCACTACTTGGTAGGTCACCAGATATTGCAGATGCTATCATGATGCGCATGTGGTATGAAGTAAAAGGAAACTATGGTGTGTATGCATTCTGATTGTGCAAACAAAGAAAACAATCTTTTAATCTATACGAATGAAGAAGACATTTGAAATATCAATTCCAACTGACTGGTCTGAAGTCAGCATTGAAAAGTATTCAGAATATAATAAGATGCTATCTGAAGAAGACACAGACAAAGATGTGATGGTGAAAACTATCTGTGCTTTGTGTGGTGTTCCAGAACAAGTTGTTGAAGTCATGAAGTTGTCTGATTTGAAGCAAATCAATCAAGGGTTGCAAAAGCTAATCAGCAAACCAGTGAACAAAGAAATCATCAACAAAATAGACATTGAAGGAACAATGTATGGATTCCATCCAAATCTTGATGAAATGACAATGGGTGAATTTGTCGACATTGAAACATTTGCAAAGGACAATGACTTATCAAAAATGATGTCTGTGTTGTACAGACCAATAAGTGAAGAAGAAGGAAGCAGATACAACATTGAACCATATGATTCAGACATTCATGTGGACAACTGGCACAAATTCAAGAAACTATCTGTGAACATTGGAAATCCAATTGCAGTTTTTTTTTGGACTTTAGGAACAACACAATTGAACAATTTCCATCAGTCTTCAGAAAAGGAAGAAAGCAATCTGCATCAAGTGGATATGGCTGGTTTGCAATAATTGATGGACTTGCATCTGGTGACTTGTTGAAGTTTGATTCAATCACCAAATTGCCATTGATGTTTTGTTTGACAAAGATGTCATTGGATGCAGACAGAAATCTTGAAAGAGAAAAAGAAATGAGAAAAAGAAATAGGTCATGATAACATACAAAGCAATCATTGAATATTTTGATGTGATATGTGAAAGACATCAACAAATCAATTCTTTCACCTATGGCAAGAAGGTGTTCTATGACAAAGAGAAATTCACCAAATATCCAGCAGTTCACTTGTCACTGACTGGGTTTGAAGTGCAAGACCAAGTGGTTGTGTATGGGTTTGACATATCTGTGTTTGATAGGTACAATCATGAATCTAATGAAATGCGAAATGAAGCAACTTGCATTTCAGATTCAGCATTGATTCTTCAAGACTTATGCAAGGAATTCACAGAAGGGAAGTTTTTCATCAATCCAGACACCAATATCAGTCTTCAACTTCCAGTCAGTGCAGTTCCTATTTTTGATGAAGACCCAGACATGGTCACTGGATGGACAACACCTTTTGACATTATCACACCAAATGAAGTGTCACCATGCAACATTCCATATTTTGAAAGTGAAAGACAGAATGCATTGGTGTACACATTGCCAGATTCAGTAAAAGTGTGTGCATGGTATTCAAGGGAACAGATTCACAATCAATCAACTTTCAGCGGACAAGAACTTGTTTCACTTGCACCAGTGTTTGACAATGTTTCTGGAAGTGATATACTGACAATGAATGGAAGTTCAGTGACTTGGAATCCAGAAAAGAATGCATTCAAGATGTATGATGTTTCTAATACTACACGAATGGCACTTGAACATTCAGCCATCACAAAAGACAATGCAACATTCTTCATCAGAATCAAAGACTTTGGAAGGTATAGTGATGTAACAACTGCAAATTCAATTTGTTATTTTGGTGATGTTGACACGTTTACAAATGGATTCTATATGCGAATAGACCCAAGTGGAAAATTGGAAATTCTGTCATGGTCTGATGGTTCAGTCATGTATAGTGATTTTCCTATTTGCCCAATAAACGGAACTAATGCATCGACACAATCAAGAAGACTTGAACCATTGACAATTTGCATTCAAGTGACAACAACAAAAATCATTCTATGGTATGGGGTGACATCCAATGAAAAAGTAGAAA
>Ga0206681_10001154_pt1 | contig 12505 bp, 10 predicted proteins | sample M150012015metaG_FD_161048 | JGI IMG/M metagenome (GOLD analysis project Ga0206681, IMG submission 161048) | Ammonia-oxidizing marine archaeal communities from Monterey Bay, California, United States - M1 500m 12015 | ecosystem: Environmental > Aquatic > Marine > Intertidal zone | place: USA...
TACACAATCCTCTTCTGTGCAACCCGGATAAACGGTAGATTCGTAAATCACTAAATCACCTTTCTTTAACATCTTTCCCAACATAGTAGATGCTGAAATCAAAGGACCTAAATCTGGTTTCTTAAATTCATCTATAGGCGTAGGAACAGTAACAATGTAAATGTTGCACTTTTTTATATCCTCAATAGATGTACTGGGTAGAAACCCCTTTCCACTACTAGACAACGATACACTATCACCACACAGGAGGCGCTCTAAATCGGCAGAAGCCAACTCCATGGTGTAGTCCTCTAAAGCCACTAAAGAACTTACCTTTTCCTTATTCGTGTCAAATCCTACTACTGGAAAATGTTTTGAAAATTCTATGGCTAAAGGTAATCCTACATAGCCCAATCCTATTATGGCGATTTTATTTTGCATAGATATTATTGTACAGAAAGGCTAAGATAGGTATTTGGGATGAGGGATGAGGAAAAAAGTAGATAGTAGCTAGTATCTGGTCGTTAGTAGAAATGAAATGAGGGATGAGTTAAGAGTTAAAAAGGGAATGGGTAATGAGGGATTGACTCTTTTCCATTTCCTAACAACCAAAAACCAGCAACAAAGAACCCGTTTTCATTAAACAAAAAAAGCCCGCCGGATGGGCGAGCTCAATACTAATAATCTACACGTAATAACAACTATCGTCCTTTACCTAATAACACAACCTTTACAGTATATAATAAGATTTTTAAATCCATTCTTAAGCCACCATGCTTTATATAATAAAGATCGTATTTATGCTTCCACTTAGCGTCTTCTACAGATGCGCCATATGGATACTTCACTTGTGCCCAACCCGTAACACCCGGCAGTATGGCATGTCTGAAGCGGTAATAAGGTATTTCTTTCTCCAAAGATTTAATAAATACTTCACGTTCGGGTCTTGGGCCTACCACGCTCATTTCTCCTTTTAGAACATTAATTAATTGTGGTAACTCATCTATTCGTAATTTTCGAATGGCCCTTCCAGTCTTTGTAATTCTAGTATCTCCCTTGTTTGACCACTGAGCACCATTCTCCTCAGCATCAATATGCATACTTCTAAATTTATATACCTCAAATGGCTTATTGAACTGACCAATACGCTCTTGCTTATAAAATATTGGCCCCTTAGACTCAAGCTTTATAAGAATTGCTGTTACTAACGCTATAGGTAAAGTAGTCAATAATAATAAACATGACACCAACTTATCAATAACAGCCTTAACCTTGGCTTTTTGTCTACTTCTTAGTACTGAAAAATCAGCCTTTTGAATGAAATAGTCAGAGTTTAATAAGTCGATTTCTGTATAACCATTTTTTTTATCTAAATAATCCACCAAGGGCATCACTTTAATCCCCTTTTCTATAGCTTCAATGAGATAATTTTTCACCTCCTTCTTCAAAAATTTAGATCGATAATGAAGAATATATTCAGCATTTATGTGGTAAGTGGATTCATCGTTTAAGGTAAACTCATTAAAATATAACTTAGAAATAGAATTTACTATTTCTTCAGAGTTCTCTGGGGTGTATATTAGTATCATTTAATAAATTTTAAAAAATTGTCAAACTGCGTATCAAAATTAAAAATAATAGTTGAGCTAAAAATTGTATTCTTTTTAAATTCTTTTAGGATTTCTAGGTTGCTTCTTATATCAAGTAAAACCTGTTCCATTGTCTCAAAATCTTCCGAACCTATTACGCTTCCCACATTATTATCTAATATGATTTTTGCAGCCTCACCTGAACCACAATAAATTATAGGGATATGATTATTTATTAATTCATATATCTTACTTGGTACCGCTCCATAAATTGGGGTGCTTAAAGGTACAAGTGCCAAATTATAATATTTATATTGATGTAATAATTGTTCTCTCTTAATAACACCTTTATAGTTTATATGAGTCTTATCTTTAATAAAATTAACAATACTATCACGTTCGTAACCATCCCCATAAATGTCTAAATAAATATTTAACTTACTAAAGTTTACTTTTTGAACAATTTTATACATCCCTTGAGCGTGCCCTAATAGCCCGGCATATATAAGCCTTACTTCTGTTTGCTCAATTTCTAGGTGTTCAACATTCTCTTTGGTTAAATTTCTATATAAAAACAGTTTGCTTTTTTTTGCTAAACATCTAATATGTAATATTATTTCCTCTGATTGACATAAAATTTTATTAGACAGTGTATACATGTTCTTCTCTATTATCAATAATAACCAATAAAGTAATCCTTTATTAAAGAACCCTAGTTCTAATGCAGTTTTTGGCCATAAATCTGAAACATTCAAAATCACTTCCCTCCTAAACAACCTACCTAACAATACTCCAACAAAGCCAACAACAAGCGGGGGGCTTTGAATAATTATTTTTTTTGGAGAATAAACAATTACACAATAAGGAATAAGCAACACCAACCAAAGAGCAAATGAAAACATCGAGATTACTCTTTTTAATTTATTACTAGAATTAGAGGAATATATTAGAGGTCGAATTAAGCTAAGTTTTTTAATCTGTTCTTTTAAAATTATTTTGTTTTTGTAGCCATCATAAACCTTTGATTTTGGGTAATTTGGTATAGGACAAATTACGATGGGCTTATACCCTCTCATAGATAAATTATTACACAACAAAAACATCCGATTAGGCGCTGCACCCATTTCAGGTGCAAAATAATTTGTCACAATCAAAATATTACTGTCTTTCATTATGCTTTTTTTGACATAAAATGATAAATAATTATACCCTTCAAATTAGCCCAGTATCTCAATGATAATCTTTGAATTGCTCTCTACAGAAGCTCTAATTTTAGGTGCTTTTATTGTTTTGTTAAAACCTAAGGAGTAATCGTAATCTTCAAGAGCAATACTATTCGCGTTTTCAAGGCTGATTGTTAGTTCTCTATTTATTTCAATAGATGATCCACTTATAACCAGCTTACAATCTGGGTGAAAATGTAAAAAGGATTCAATTTGATGGCCACTACTCGATTCTACTCGATCTTCTATCACAAAATTATATTTACTCTTATGATAACTCCGGGAATGAAAAGCTCCGATATTTTTATAACCATCATGAGTAGCATCAATAACATTTTTAGATTCTTTCAGAGAAATTATTTTCGCCCTTCTTGCAACTCTAAATCCACCCCATACTTCCGAAGAATCTTTTTCATCAACACGAATTGTATTATGGTACTCAGTGGAACGCTCTAATTGCCTTCTAGGATTGTTGTCATAAGTAGAGATTCCGGGATCAACTATAATTGGAGTTCCTTTATAATAAAATTCAAAATTAAAAGAGTCGGCATGTGCATGACCTGGGATATAATCGGGGCCGATTTGTCCCACATCCATAAACACCTCCATCTCATCGAGCGTCCATTTTCTATATCCAGAGTCTGAAAGACGTGAAGTTTGAGCGTTGAGTTTTAAGTTTTTAGCAAAAGTTAAAATCTCTGCAGTTTTAGGGGCGATATCAAATGTAGTATCATTTACTTGAGGAACTTGACCGTTCTTGTAGGTAACCTGCTCTAACCACCCAAGCATCATTTCAGCTTTATTTCTCATAAAGCTTAGAAGCCCCTCCTTTTTCCATAAGTTATTTTCTATAAGAGTAATACAATCTAATAGTCGCATTAACAAAATCTTGTGATACATTGGGCTCAACTCAAAGTGAGCTCCATCATTGAGTATTTGTTCATTTAGCTCAGACTTAAGTAAATATTTTGATTTTTTGTAAATTTTTTCATCACTGAAGTAATATGAGCCAAACAATAAGGCGAAAGCATTCTCTAATAGGTGATTCCCTAATAGATGATATTCTAAAGTTATATTTAAAAGTGTAAGGTGATTAAATAAAGTGGCATCAATTTTATCATCCTCAATTTTATGTTTAGAAAGAAACTTAATCCAATTGATGATTCTCAATGATGTTGGATAAGGCTCTAAACCATCTTTTAGGCACGGTTGATTATTGATATAATCTTCAATTAATCGAACTCCTTCTTCTTTCGAAATATCCTCTTGATTCAGGAAATCAAAATAATTCAAATTATAGGTCCAAAGCTTACCATAAGCGGAGTAGTTCCAATCGATTTCTTCAAATTTATGATCTAGATTTAAAAAAGTAAATGCCCCCGAATTGTAGGAATTAGGTGCTGTTATCACAGTGCACAAATTTAATTGTTGTGAGGAACAAGTTGCTGAGTTCCCAATTTTAGTTTTGAAAAGGCCATTTCTTAAGGCATAGTAAAATCGGTAATAAAACTGCTTTAATTTTAAATACCTAAGTGTGTGAAAAAGTAAATCTACTTTATTTTTATCCATTTTGCTCTTTGAAGGGTTTAATGACGGCAAAGAAAGCCCGAGTTGTGTGCAAGACTTCTTCAAATAGTATAATTGGAGCCTTTGTTCTAGTGTAGCTTGAATATAACCCTATAATAATTTGATCAGTATTGAAATTACTTTTTTCCCATTTTTTTTATTGTTGTATAATCGTTCGCTAAAAGCGCCATCATTAAACTGTATTGATAAAAGCAAATTTACCCCCTTCCCACTTACGTATTCCAAATTTTATCATCCATACTCAAAAATAAATTCATCAATTGTTTTAATAATATAACCAATAGTTTGTGGATAGGGATAAGCCCAACCACCTTTATAGCCATATAGAACATTGGGGTAAAATGCTCTACTAACATTTGTTTTTAGATCTAGCCTTTTTAATTAAAAAGTCTATAGCATAATTATTGTATAAATCTTTTCATTTATTTAAGCTTTTTTAAAAATTTGTTTTTTGTTTTAATTATTTCTTCGGATACCGATTCAATTATCTTAAAATCATACGGTTTTACAGCTTCTATTAAGTCGTTTTCATTATTATCTATAAATACAAAATTTTGATTATATGCTTTTAACAACCCAGGGTTCTTTAATCCCCATTCTTTTTTAAAAAACCCAATAACAGGAGTTCCTGTTGACATCGCTAGAATTATTGAATGAAGCCGCATGCCTATTAAAAGGGAGCAAGAAGAATAAACATTTATAAGATCTATTACATCATAAGACTCATGGATGCTTACTTTTTTATTGTCTGAAAATTCAGAATAAAGATCTTTGGTGAATTTCACATCTTTTTTAGTCTGTATAATAAGCTTTACTTCAAAACCCTGATCTAAACAATGTTTTACACAATTATGTAATGATCCCTGAATTTTTTTCTTGATTTTATTATCTAATTCAGCTATATCTCCCATAGTTTGTGAACGAGTTGTAAAAGCAATAATTTTTTCTCTTTTTTCATGTAATATTTCACTTTTTATTGCAAAGGCTATATCCGTACTTAATTTAACGTTACAATTAGGGAAATCATTTTTAAATTTTTTGAAAGATAATTTTTCCCGAGCATAAAGCACATCAACTTTATTTAATACTGAAGAAAGTAATAATTTGCCAATCAGATTAATTTCAGCTGTTGAATTTGGAAGTATAATTACTTTTTTATTTGCTTTTAAAGCAATTTTTAAAGGTTTTAAAAGAGCTATTAATCTTATAAAATCTGCAATTTTATTACACCTTAACAAATTGCCACCATTAAAATATACTGCATCAACGTCATTAACTAAATCGTAAAATAAATTATCTCCTTTAAATATTAGCTTAACTAAACCATTAAAATAATCTTTAATAATATTAAAAGACCCGCGTGATCGATCAAGATGAAAAGGATTGGGGAAATTTTTTACATTATCGTATCTTTTATTGATAAAATTTGTACTCGACATATAACTAACTTGGTTTTTAGAATATCTTGAAATAGAGATGCATTCATCATATTTGGAAGTAAGATAATCTAACGCGCCTATAGTTATTGCCATGTCTCCAGCGTTTTTTGCAGAATAAGAATATACTAGTAATGATTTTGTCATAAAATTTTATTTACATAATTAGAAACTGAAAATTGTTGCTTTATCAGTTTTTGGTTTGAAGTTATCTTGTTGTACTTTTCTGTATTAAAAATTAATTCTTGAAGTTTTTCAGCAATGTTACCTGGATCTTGTTTGTTGATTAATGTCATGCTCTGATCTTCTGTAAAATAATCCTCTATTCCATGAATTCTTGTGACTAAAAACGGGACTTCTGCAATTGTGCTTTCGACCAACACGCCTGGTAACCCTTCGCCAGGATAATAAGTTGGAAGTAAAAGAAAATCTGCTTTTTTATTTAGAGTAGAAATTACGACCTCGTTTGATAAACCTCCTTTAAAAATACTATTGGGTGATTTGTTTAGTTTATTACTAAACTCTGATTCAAAACCATTCATAATTCTTCCATGTATCACTAATTTTACATTAAGTCCCTTTGCGTTAAGAATCTCGACAGCATCTATGGCATCTAATATTCCTTTTTCCTTTTTAATACTTGAAATAAAATAAACTTTGATTTCATCAATAATCTTTTTTTTAGAGCAATTAATATTAATTTTTCTAGGATTTGGAATTTGAATTGAAAAAACACCTAAATTTTGAAGACCAATTTTAAGTGAATTTGTTTCAACTATAATCTTAGTGTAAGATTTGATGATTTTAATGTAAAAGTGCCGTAAAAAATTCGGGATTTGTCTTAACTCAACATGAAATTGACCGCCCGCTGGAATTAAAATTAAACATCGTTTTAATGAAAAATAAGTGAGGAAAAGAATTATAGGGGAAAGAATGAATCTGCCTTTTTTAGATACAGATAAAATAACAGTTCTTTCAACGCTAATATTCTTAAAAACATGAAAAAAGTATTGAAACAAAAAATTCTTTTTTAACGTATTGAAAGAATATAACTCGTATAAAACGCTTTTATTTTCAAGTTCATCTCTGATTATTTTGTTTTTCACACCCGGCCCATTAAATGGAGGGGAAATTGGGCCAATAAATTCCACTATTTTCATCTTAAAAGGCTCTTGTATAATTTCAAATAATTCTTTGAGCAAATATCCATTGAATATTTTTTTTCAAAAGAAGATATGCAATTTCTTTTAATCGTTTCAGCCTTATTAAGGCCTAGACTTAAAAATGCTATTATTTGTTTATACAATGAGTTTTCAGTCAGGTTTTCAGAAATAAAACCATTAAAATTATTTTCTATCATGTTTTTAATGCCTCCTGCTGGAGTGCAAATTGGAATTGTACCGCAACAAAAAGACTCAATTAACGAAATAGGCATTCCTTCCCATTTTGAGCTCAAACAAAATGCATCAGCAATAAATAAAAAATCCGTAGCATTATTTCTTGAATTAAGTATAAATACATTTGATGGTAAGATTTGATTTATCTTTTTTAAATAATTCTTATCGGTTAATCTTCCAACAATCAATAAAATGACGTTTTCAGATTCTGATTGTAGCCTATTAAATATGTTAATTAACATTTCTTGATTTTTTTGTTCTGAAACGCGTGCTATATTTACAAATATTTTTGTCTTATCATTTATTTTATACCCGTTAACTTCATTTTTAACAATATCAAATGATGTTGTTTTTGATATTAACCTTGTTCCGTTAAAAATTAATTTTCTTTCAGCATTATAGCACTTTTCAAAACTCAGATCAGAGTCATGTGAAATAGTAACAGGGAATACAAGTTTTAATTTAAATAGTGCCTTTCTAAATTGTCTTATCAAATAATAAATTTCCTCTTTTTGGGCGTCATTATGGATTGTATGAATGAACTTTGCTTTAACCTTCATAAGGCAAAGAGGGTTTACATAATTTAGTGATCTTGTATGAGTATGTATAATATCAAATTCGTTTTTATATATAGTTTCACTTATAGTTTTGAAACAATTGAAGTCGAACCCTCTTTTTTTATTTAATCTTACAAGATTGACCTTAGAATGTATTTCTGAACTCAAATCATTTATCAACTTACCCTCTAATGAAATTAGAGTAACATCATGACCGTTAAGAGATATTTTATTAGATAAATCAACTATAAATCTTTCGGCACCACCATTAATTAAAGATGGTGTTATTTGAAGTATTTTCATATAACCTTTTTTTATAACGCAAGTAATTAAGTGCAAAATATATAGCAAACGTAACCCACAAAATTTCGCGCCATAGCCATGACAAAGATAGTGAGCCAACTAACAAAAATAAAAGACTGAACTGAAACGTTTTAGTAATGTGGTTTTTTTCTCTAATAAAATATTTATTATATCTAGTATACAAATAAATAAAAGCTAATACCCCTATAATACCGAAAGTCATTAAGAATTCTAAAATTATATTATGAGAAACTAGATCAATCCTTGAATTTTTAAAATTAATTGCTGCGGCCAAAGAGTTTGACGGGCCATAACCAATTATTGGGTTTTCTAAAAACCCTTGAAGACTCGCTTTGTAAAGATTGAATCTATTTCCAGTGACATCATTAATATCATTACTTAAAACGAATCTGTTAATCATATTAAAATTATCAAATACATTATATTCAAAAAGGATATTAGATACCACAAATAATAAAAGAAAATATAGTGCTATATTTTTATTTTTACTGAAATAATAAAAAGGGAACAGTATTATTAGTAAAAGCAATAAAACCAAACTTGATCTAGATGCAAATGAAAACAACAAATAACTACAGCCAAAAGCAAGAAGAACCTTAAAGATTATATTTAGTTTCTTTTTAAATAGAAAAAAAGGAAAAAGGCTAATAATAATAATTGATAATTCATTTGGGTCTGAGCCTGCTAAAATCGTCCTTTGGGCTTTATTATACCAGTTTATATCAATGCTATTTGCTTGAAAATAAAAAATAAGAAATGGAATAACAAAAATCAACGCTAAACATAAATAGTTAGTTGATTTAACAATAAATTCTTCAGACTTATTTATTAAATAATTAAAGAACAGGAAAAACAATACAACCCTTGAAAAGTAGTAAAAAAACATGCTCAGTAAAGGAAAGTCATCAATGACGCCTGTTTCATAATAATAAGATACATTTACTAATCCTAAAACTAATAAGATTGAAAACAAAACTAAAAAATCAATCAAAATAAGTTTTATGTTTTTATTTTTATAAAAATATAAAATGAATATAAAAATATAAAATGAATATAAAACTTTTGTTAAGGATATGCCCTCTACAAAAACAACGGCAGTTTCATATACAGGCGTTAGAATCAAGTTCACTAATATTAATTTCTTATCAAGAAAAACAGAAGAGATAATAAATCCGAGACCAACGAATTTATTGATGAAAATACATAAAAAGATTCCCACTAAATTTATAGAAAAAGCTATGAGCTCAAATTTTTTCATTGCCTCAAACTTATATAAACTATTCTTTGTTTTAATAAATTATAAATAACTACAGAAAGACTGGTTGAAATTGCAGCTCCAATAATTCCAAACTTTGGAATTAAGGTGATTTGTAGTATTATATTTAAAATAGAACAGCCGTATGCAATATACATCCCTTTCTTTTCTAAATCGCAAATTGAAATAATTATTCCTGAACATCCACCAAAGCAATTTATCATTTCTCCGAAAGTCAAAATAAGTAAGACTACAAAGCTGTTGTATATATATTGTTCGCCCCACAAAGATAAAACTAACTTACCAAAAAACACATAAAATATTAGTATACAAACACCTAAAACTCCTAGATAAATTGATGTTTTTTTATTAATCTCTATCAATTTAATATATTCATCGGAATGAAATAAATTAGATACTTTATTTGACAAAAGATTATTTGAAATACTTATAAAAAAACTAGTGAAGTTAGCTAACAAAAATGCAGTATAAAAAAACCCAACCTCTTCAGAGTTTAAATAAAGCCCAATAATTAGCGGGCTGACAATAGCGACTATCTTTAATGATAGCTCTGAAAATAATAAATGAACTGATGTTTTTAAATTTTCGTTAAAGAGTAATTTTCTATAATTTATAAACTTAAAGTATTTTTTAGAGTAAAAAAAAGAAAATAATAATGACATAAGTTTTCCAATTATTAGTATTATCGAAACATTTAATAAGTCAATTGTAATATTAAACCAATACAAAATGAATAATTGAAAACAATTGAATACATTCATTATTGTTCTCTCAGAAAAATTTGACTGCCATACCTTTTTTAACGAAATCAGTATGCTATTGGAGTTTAAGCATAAAATCGTAAAAAATAAGTTTAAAGAAAAAAAGGGGATTATTAATTTTAAACCTTGATGTTTATACAACGTTGAAATTTCATTTGAAAACAAATTAAGAAGTGTAATTATTATTAGTGTAAATAAAATACTTACAGCAAAAGAAGTGTAAATTAAACTCCCAAATTCATAGTATTTCTTATTCTTAAAATTAAAGGGTAAATACTTTATTAAAATTTCTCGATATCCAAACATTGAAATCGTTTGAGCAAAAATAATTATGGTAGTCATTAATCCAATAAGTCCATAATCAGCAACACTTAAAGATTTAGCAATTGTAATATTAAAACAAACTGCTAAAGGCATGCTTATAAATCTACCAAACAAAGAAATTAGCCCATGTTTAACAAAATAACTATTAAACAAAACTCCAACCTTTGAAAAATCAAAAAAACTGCTCATCTTTTTTTAACTCCACAAAAATCTAAAACTAATTTGTTTTCTTGAACTATAATTTCCTTAAACTCATCGTGTGCGACTAAAAAGACAACTATGTCTGCTTTTTCTACCGCCTCTTTATAGTCGGTTAATTTGAAAACTGAATGCGATTCAATATTCGGTTCCACTATAAAGTAAACTTCGTTATTCGCATTTTGGAGAACTTTTTGTGCAATGTATTTTGCAGGTGATTCTCTTAAATCGTCAATATTCGGTTTAAAAGCCAAGCCCATAATAGCGATACTCGGCTTACGTCCTTCTTTGAGTTGGAATTCCAATTTGGCATTCTGTACTTTCTCGGCACACCAAAATGATTTGTAGTTATTTACCTCTCTGGCGGTTCCAATAATTTTAGTCTCCATTGGATAGTCTGAAACAATAAAGTAAGGGTCTACGGCAATACAGTGTCCGCCAACTCCACAACCAGGTTGTAGTATGTTTACTCGAGGGTGTTTGTTTGCGAGGTTTATTAAGTCCCACACATTTATGTCTGCCTTGTCGCAAATTAGAGAAAGCTCGTTTGCAAAAGCAATCTGTACATCTCTCGAAGAGTTTTCTACCAACTTACACATCTCTGCAGTACGTGCATTGGTTTTGTGTAATGCTCCTTTTACGTGTTTACTGTAAAAAGCAATGGCTTTCTCCGTAGAAGCTTCATCTACACCACCAATTACTCGGGCGTTGTGTACAAGTTCGTGCATCACATTTCCAGGTAATACGCGTTCCGGACAATAAGCAATATGTAGTTTGCCTTCTAATTCAGGACGTTCTTCGTAGATCAAACGCATCATATTTTCTGTAGTTCCTACAGGCGAGGTTGATTCGATGATGTATAAATCTCCTTCTTTTAATAAGGGTAGAATTCCGCGAGTAGCCGCTTCCACAAAAGAAATATCGGGTTCGTTTTTTCCTTTAAAAGGCGTGGGAACCACAATAAGGTAATTATTAGCTTCTACTGCTTTGGTCGATGCTTTCAAAAATCCTTTTTCTACCGCTTCGGCAACTGCAAGATCTAATGAAGGCTCTACAATATGTATCTTCCCTGCATTAATAGTTTCTACTACGCTTTGATTAATATCTACTCCATGTACATGTACTCCACCTTGAGCAATTAAGGCTGCCGTTGGCAAACCAATATAGCCTAATCCAATCATTACAACTTCTGGCTGATTCGTCATCTTATAACTTTTGAATAAATTCTACAATTCTTTTACAAGCCTTCCCGTCTCCATAAGGATTATAAAGGGCGCTCATGGCATCATAACGTGCTTTATCTGTTAGTAAGCTATTTGCTTCTTCCACGATTTCGGTTTTGTTTGTTCCTACCAAAATTACTGTGCCTGCTTCTACAGCTTCAGGTCTTTCGGTAGTATCTCTCATTACCAATACGGGTTTCCCTAAGGAAGGAGCTTCTTCTTGTACCCCACCACTATCGGTAATTATGATTTCCGATTGATTCATTAACCACACAAAAGCTGGATAAGCCAATGGATCTATCAGGTGAATGTTTTTAGAATCTCCTAAAATCTTGTAAACAGGTTTTTGCACATTCGGATTTAGGTGTACAGGATAGATGATTTGTACGTCTTTATGTGTTTCTGAAATTTCTCTCAAAGCCTCACAAATATTTATCATTCCCTGCCCGTGATTTTCTCTTCTGTGTCCTGTTACAAGGATGAGTTTTTTTGAAGGATCAACAAGTTTCTTAAGACTTTCGATTTCTTTATTCTCCAAATTCCCTACACGTTCTACAGATTCTAATAAAGCATCGATAACTGTATTTCCGGTTATAAGGATATTCTCTTCGCTTACATTTTCGTTGCATAA
>Ga0206681_10001155_pt1 | contig 12502 bp, 15 predicted proteins | sample M150012015metaG_FD_161048 | JGI IMG/M metagenome (GOLD analysis project Ga0206681, IMG submission 161048) | Ammonia-oxidizing marine archaeal communities from Monterey Bay, California, United States - M1 500m 12015 | ecosystem: Environmental > Aquatic > Marine > Intertidal zone | place: USA...
TAAAGACCGTGAACAGGCCGCATGGGCCAGCGCCGATGATGATGATATCTGTCTGGATCATTGTGAACTATTAAACCCCTGGCATGTTGATGGCCACAACCGCCTTGATTTCTGGAACAGCGCGTCGGAGGACCTCCTCAACCCCCCCCTTCATGGTCAAAGCGGCCTGTGAACACTGGGCACAGGCGCCGAGCAACTCGACGCGAACGGTCAAGTCTTCGTCGATGCCCACCAGCACAATATCTCCGCCGTCCGACTTCAAGAATGGACGCAACTCCTCCAAGGCCTTATTGATGCGGTCATTCATGGTGGGTAACTTCATTCTCAGTGAGTTTAGATACTTGCACCTCAAGGGCGTCCACGACAGCGACCATGGCTTTTGCCGCCACGGTGTCGCCTTGCAATACGACGGGGCGCCCCACGTCGCCCGCCTCGCGGATGGTCTGTTCCAAAGGAAGCTCACCGAGGAAGGGCGTGCCCGAGCTCTCGGCAAAGCGCTTGACGCCGTCCCGACCGAAAAGGTGGTACTTGCGATCGGGCAAATCGGGTGGTGTGAAGTAGGCCATATTCTCTATGAGGCCCAAAACAGGAACATTCACCGCGTCCATCTTGAACATTGAAACGCCCTTGATAGCATCGGCCAAAGCGATATCCTGCGGGGTGCTCACCACCACCGCGCCGCACAAGTCCACATGCCCAATGAGCGACAAATGGACGTCGCCTGTGCCAGGCGGAAGATCCACAATCATGTAGTCGAGATCGCCCCAATGGGTGTCCGAGAACATTTGCTTCAAAGCCTTGGTCGCCATGGGGCCTCGCCAAACGATGGCCTGCTCAGGGTCTGCGAAAAACCCGATACTCAACAACTTCACACCGTGCGCCTCCACAGGCACCATCAACTGTCGACCGCCGTGCTCGGTCGAGCCAGGTCGCTCGCGCACAACATCAAACATCGTGGGCATACTCGGCCCGTGCACATCCGCGTCCACAAGCCCTACGTCGTATCCTCGGCGGGCGAGTTCTACTGCAATGTTCGCTGCAACTGTGCTCTTGCCCACGCCGCCTTTTCCCGAGGCAATTGCGATAATATGCTTCACCCCAGGCAAGACTTTGCGCGTGTCGGCGGTGCGATCGGCTTGTGGGATGGCCTCCACCTTCACTTCCGCCTTGTGGCCTTGCTTTTCAAAGGCAAACTCCACGGCTTCACGCATCCTCTCCCTGGCGTGCATGGCTGCATTGCTCACCTTCACCGTGAGTTTCACGCCTTCAGGGCCCAACTCCACATCGGAGTACAGCCCCAATGTCACAAGGTCCTTGCCCAAATCCGGCTCCATCACCCCGCTCAATATGTCGCGAACATCTTCTATCGTCATGATTTCATGCGCGTTAGGATAAGTCGACTTCCATCTCCACGCAGGGGTCCCAAAAGTACCGCGCGAAGTCAACAATGCGGTGATTTTTCACCCGAACACCTTCAGATTCAAGCCGCTCTTCCATGAGGTCGGGGGTTGAAAATGCAGAACGGCCCGTGAGTTCACCCTGGCGGTTAACCACGCGATGTGCTGGGACTTGTTCAGAGGCCCCATTCAAAGCCCACCCCACCATGCGGCTCGAACGAGCAGCACCCAAGTACTTTGCAACAGCACCGTATGATGTTACGCGTCCGCGCGGAATTTCACGCACTGTTTCCAGTACATCCGCATAAAAATCTCGTTCGGGCCGGGATTCAGACATGGGTGCGCAGGTAGTGGATTTTCCGACCTTGCTCAAGCCACATTTGCTCATAATAGGTCTTAATATGCAGCAATTCAGCAAACGCGGGGTCAACTCGATGCACCAGGTCGGCGTACACGTCTTCTGAAGCCTCGTCGAGTGAGAAACCGGCTTCGAGCCACTCCTCTCGCGAGCGCTCGTATAGCAAGGGGCTGTCGCTTTTAACGTGAATCAGCCCCCCCTTTTCCAAGAAACTCCGGTAGCGATTGAGGAAAATGGCGCTAGTAATCCGCTTGGTCCCCTGCTCGTCTTTCGGCTGGGGATCGCTGAAGGTGAGCCAGATTTCACTGACCTCATCGGCGGCAAAAAAGTTCTGGACAAACTCAATCCTCGTGCGTAAAAAAGCCACATTCTTCAAGCCTTGTTCCTCTGCAGTTTTCGCGCCTCTCCAAAAGCGATGCCCCTTGATGTCGATTCCGATGAAATTCCTTTCGGGGTGCCGTTGTGCCAATGCCACAGTGTATTCACCTTTCCCACAGCCCAGCTCAAGCGTAATCGGATTCGTATTGGCAAATGCATTCTCAGACCAACGCCCCTTGTTGATTGAGCCGCCGCCCACAACGTCCTTGATGTCGGGTTCATAAACATTGGAAAATGTCTCGTTTTCCGCCCACTTCTCTAGCTTGCCTTTGCCCATCAGAAAGCGAAATTACGCCACATGTCCGCTCCTGCGCCACACCTTCTATTTGTTGTCCTTGACTGGGGCTTAGGGCATGCGACGCGAACGCTTCCATTGATTGAAGAAGCGGCAAAAACGATGCGCGTCACCGTGGCTTCTTCAGGGCCTGCCTTGTCTTGGCTTCGCAGGCACAGCAGCACATTTAGATTCGGCACCAATGCTATTGAGTGCTTTGAAAAACCCGGAACAGAAGTTCGCTATAACGCACGTGGCGGTCTGCTAGGCCAATTCACAATCGCAAGCCAACTCCCCCGTTTCGTCCGCTCCGCCCGCCTCGAGCAGCAATGGATCCACGCCTTCTGCGCCCAACACGGCATCACCCACATCGTGTCAGACAATTGCTATGGCGCCTGGACACCGGACTTGCCCTGCGCAATTATCACCCACCAACTCAACCCTGCCGTCCCACACGTTCTTCGGCCGTTCTCTCGGCGCCTCATCCACCGGATGCTCCGCCCATTCAAAGAAATCTGGATTCCAGATCAAGCCGCAAATGAGGCCCATTTCACGCGTGGAGGGCTCCTAACTGGCCCCATGGCCGCCCCCCTTCCATCGGATGCTCCCCGAAGCAAATTCCTGGGTCCGATCAGCCGCTTTGGCGCCACGAGCGCTGGTGAGAGCTGCGAGGCGGGGGACGTGAAATTTCCGCTCGTGGCCAGCGTCAGCGGTCCGGCGCCGCATCGCGAGAAAATGGAAACTATCGTAAGATCCATTTTCCAGCGCGATGGGCGCCCCGCCCTTATTCTCGCCGGTCGCCCCCAATACGCACAGCCCAGCACCACCGCCCAGCCCACTTCGCCGGAACCCGCACAACGCACCGACCTCAACGTCACCACCCTGTACGACGCCACAAGTGCTGAACTTCAGGCTGCATTCCAGCAAGCCCACGTGCTGATCTGCCGCAGCGGCTATTCGACCTTGATGGACCTCGTCGCCCTACGCACCCGAGCCATATTGGTCCCCACCCCCGGCCAACCCGAACAACTGCAGTTGGCGAAAATGTGGGGTAATGAATTCAATTGGCCCACCTGCCTGCAGCACCAGCTCGAAAACCTGCACCTTGAAGACTGCAGCCCGCGAACAAAGCGGCAGGACTTCGAGAGCTCGCCCATAGACCATTACACCCCAAATTTTTCCCGCACACTGCTGGATTTCTCCGGGATGCACTCGAAGAACACCTTGGAGTGATATCCGTGAGCTGGAATCTCGCTAAATGCAAAGCACGGGGCAAGAGCTGCATACGCTGGTGAAACTGATCGCTTGCTGAATTGGGCTAATTTCGGGCCATCACCAGCCATGCCCACAACGGAAAACTTATCGCCTGAAGAACAAGGATTGGTGGACGAACGCTTCATGCGAGCGGCGCTGGATCAAGCCAAGATGGCGGCTGAACGCGGTGAAGTGCCTGTGGGGGCTGTCATCGTCGCAGGCGGGCAGGTGATCGGGCGCGCACACAATTTGTGCGAACGCTTGCACGACTTTACCGCCCACGCGGAAATGCAAGCCTTCACTTCGGCCAGCGAGTACTTGGGTGGCAAACATTTGGACCAATGTACACTGTACGTCACCTTGGAACCCTGCCCGATGTGCGCCGGTGCGGCCTTTTGGACGAGAATTGGCCGAATCGTCTATGGAGCGGACGACTTGAAGCGCGGGAGTGGGCGCTATAAAGATTCGAAACAGAAGGGCTTGATTCACCCAAAAACAGAGGTGATTTCCGGTGTTTTAGCCGCCGAGTGTGGCGAATTGATGTCCTCGTTTTTCGCAGCGAAGCGCAAATAATACGCCGTCCAAAAGTTGGCGGGCTGTCCCGTACTTTTGGCATCGTCTCAAATCGCCCACCGTGTCGGACATCAACAAGGAATACCTCTTCGCTCTTCGGAGCGACGTCGAGCAGAAGCACGACGAGGCGCTAGTGCAGCGCTTCGATTCGATGCACCCTGCAGACATTGCGGAGGTTTTCAATCATTTGAACGCCGAGGAAGTCGGCTACTCGTTCAAGCTCATCGACGACAAAGAGCGTGCGGCCGATGTGCTTGTCGAACTCGACGAAGATGTGCGAGAGATGCTCATGGCGCAGCTCACCAATCGCGAGATTGTGGAGGAAGTGCTGGCCTACATTGAATCGGACGATGCCGCCGATGTCGTGGGGGAGTTGCCCGAAGCGCGGGCAGAAGAAGTCCTCGCCCAACTCAAAGATGAGGACCAAGAAGAGCTGATCAACCTCTTGAGTTTTTCTGAAGGAACAGCGGGTGCTTTGATGGGAACAGAGCTCGTGGCTGTGCAAGTGAATTGGTCCGTGGCCCAAGCGGTCCGAGAAATGCGCTCGCAAGCTGAAGAGGTGGACCGCGTGCACAGCATTTATGTGGTCAACGACGCAGGCCAACTCAAAGGCCGGCTTTCGATCCGCAAATTGCTGTTCGCTGCCAGCTCGGCAAGAACGTCCATTGAGGACCTGTACGACTCCGAAGAAATCCGAAGCGTAAAAACAAGCGACCCCAGCGAAGAGGTGGTGCAGATTATGAAGAAGTACGACCTGGTGGCCCTGCCCGTGGTCGACGAACACCGGCGACTTCTGGGCCGAATCACCATCGACGACGTGGTGGACCTCATGGAGGAAGAGGCTGAAAAGGACTACCAACTCGCCAGCGGACTTAGCGAGGATGTGGAGTCGAGCGATAGCGTCTGGGCACAAACCAGGGCGCGCTTGCCATGGCTGCTCATCGGTCTGGGCGGCGGACTGGCCGGAGCCTACATCATCGGCGCGTTTGACAGCGAATACTTCCCCACCTTGGCCCTGTTCATTCCACTCATTGCGGCGATGGGTGGCAATGTCGGAGTGCAATCTGCAGCAATTGTGGTGCAGGGCTTGGCCAATCAAAGCATCGGCGAAGACAACATCGGCGCCCGCCTGGTCAAAGAACTGTCTGTCGCCTTGGTCAACGCTGTGATATGCGCAGCGGTCATCATGATTGCCAGCCTGGCGCTGGACTACCAAGTCAACATCAGCCTAACGGTCAGCCTCGCGCTGTTTGCCGTCATTGTCTTCGCCGCGCTCTTCGGAACGTTCGTGCCCTTGATTCTCAGCCGATACAAAATCGACCCCGCATTGGCCACCGGCCCGTTCATCACCACCGCGAACGACATCATCGGCCTGATAATCTACTTCGCCATTGGCATGGCGCTGCTATGAAGGTCCTGTTCCTCGAGATGGTGCACCCCATTCTCATGCAACGGCTTGAGGCGGCCGGCCACCGGTGTATTCCCTGCGAAGGATTTCCCATTCATGAAACTCTTCACGCCAATCCCGACGCTCAGGGGCTGGTCATCCGCAGCAATATCATCGCCGACAGCGCCCTGATGGCGCGCCTCCCCGACCTCAAGTTCATCGCTCGCTCTGGCGCTGGCATGGAAAACGTGGACCTGCTCACCGCGGGGCATCACGGCATCGAGGTGTTCAACAGTCCAGAAGGCAATCAAAATGCCGTAGGTGAGCACACCTTAGGGATGCTGCTGGCCTTACTCAATAAACTGCGAAGCGCCGACGCCAGTGTGCGGCGCGGCGTATGGGATCGGGAAGGGCATCGGGGCATGGAGCTCGCAGGCCGCACTGTCGGCATCTTCGGATATGGACACATGGGTGAAGCCTTCGCATCCAAACTCAGCGGCATGGGGTGCAAGGTCATCGCCTATGACAAATACCGCAGCGACTGCAGCTCGACTGCAGCACCGGCCGTTGAACAGGTCGACCTTGAAGCGTTCAAGCGGCGCACCCAAATCCTCAGCATTCACTGCAATCTGACGGCTGAAACCCACGGGCTTTTCGACCGAGAAATGTTGCATTCCTTTGCCCAACCCATCGTGCTGCTGCACACGGCGCGCGGCCCCATCCTTCGCACAGCTGACCTGCTGGACGCGCTCCAAACAGGGTGCGTCACAGCCGCTGCCCTTGACGTATTTGAACGGGAATCCGATGGATTTGAGGCACTCTCAGGCGAAGGCGACCCGGTGTGGACCCGGCTTCTCGCCCACCCCCAAGTGTTGCTCAGCCCCCATGTCGCCGGTTGGACCCGCGAGAGCTACTTCAAGTTGAGCGATGTGCTCGCCGATAAAATTCTGGCTTGGGCTGAATAGCCCCCTCGAGCTTCCTCAGCTGCCCGTCCGTTCCCGGCTGTTCGCAGAGTACAAAACCTTCAAAGCGCTGGCCTGGCGAAGCTCTTGCTTCACATCTGTCACCACACCCATCTTCGTTTCTACGTCCACCTTCATGGACACCCACATTTTCGTTTGCTCGGCTTCTGCCAAGGTCAAGCGCTCAATCTTCACCCATTCTTGGATGGCCGATGCATCGGCGAACTGATCATTCAACTGAATCACAGGCTCGGTGCCGTAGCGCTTGTCCTGCGGCGTCCCGATGTTGATGTAGCGAATCAGGTGTTTCTTCTCAATCTTGTACACCTCGGACACCTCTGGGCGGACGACTTTCACCATCTCATCCTCGGTCTGCATCACCGTGGTCATCATAAAGAAGAACAGCAAAATGAACACGATGTCCGGCAGAGATGCCGTAGAAATCGCGGCCATTCCGCGTTTTTTTCCCTTGTTGAACTTGCCCATGGTATCAGTAATAGGTTGCGCCTGCGTCGCGCGGTTCAGCTTCAGAAATTCGTTGTGGATAGACCAAACGAACCGCCAAGATTCGGTCCAACAAGCTCTGCTCCTTCGAGCGGCCGTAGCGCTCCTCGAGATCTGCGTAGGTCATGTTGAATTTCGCCATGGCCAATTCGTCACGCAACTCATTGATCGCCGCCTCGAGCTCGTTTTGCACCTGCATATACAAGTCGTAGGAGGTGTTCCGGTCGGTTTGCAATGAAATCAATGCCGAGCCGGGCAATTCCCGGTAATCGCCTCCAAACAGCTCAATCGCACGGATCTTATCGCGCACTTTTTCAGCCCTCTTGGTCTGGCCCGCGCCCAAATAGCTCTGCTCCAAAATGAGCAGCTCCGACTTGCGCACCCACACCCGCTCAGGGTACATGAAATTGCCATCGGCCAAGGTGACATTGTCGCGTACAGGGTTCAACAAGCCGTCTCCTGTAGCGATTAAGAAGTCTTTCGCGCCCGCCTTCAATTCACCGATACGCAACACCTTCTTCTCGACGAGTAATTCGTCCCGAAAGTTTGTACGCACATTGTAAACGTCGCCTTCTTTCACCTCCTGCTGCTCCAAATCATCTGGAACGGGTGGTGGCAATTGGCGTTTCACGCCTTCGTCCGAGTCAATGGTCGTGGTGACGAGCCAAAAAACCAGCAACAAGAAAGCGATGTCCGCCATCGAACCCGCATTGATTTCTTGAAGTTCGCGACGTGCCATGGCTTACTTGAATACTGCGCTTACCTCGGTCCAAACAATCGTAGCCATTGCCGTAATGCCCAGCAAGTACACCAGCCACATACCGCCACCGGCGAATTGGCTCACGCCTGGCGTGACCGTGTCGCCGCTAATCTCATAGGCTGCAAGCACCGTGCTGTCGGCAAGGCCATAGTACGAAACCAAGGCCATCGCAGCGAAGACGAGCACACCTATAAGCTGCGACTTGCGCTCCTGAAAATTGATGGCAAAGAAGTAAACGCCGAATGACAAAGCCGAGGCCGTGCACGCAAAGCCTGCGGCATAGATGATGTAATACACCGCATCGAGCATGCCCCCATAATTGGCCAAACCTTCTGCAATTGTCTCATCCGAACTGCTCGCCGCTGCAATAGCGATACACAAACCCGCGCCCAGCACGATAATAAACGCGCGCAAGGCGGCCAAACCAATGTGAAGTGGATTCTTGTCCATGGGGCTAAATATTACTTGCCTTGAAGCTTTCGCTGGTAGAGCAAATCCACCAAATCCATGGAAGCTTCCTCCATGTCAAGGACGATGCTGTCAATCTTGGACAAGATGTAGTTGTAAAAAATCTGGAGGATGATGGCCACAATCAGACCTGAAACGGTCGTAATCAAAGCGACCTTGATTCCGCCGGCCACAATCGAAGCGTTGATCGTGTTCGCTTCAGCAATGTCGTTGAAAGCTCCGATCATTCCGATCACCGTTCCCATGAAACCGAGCATCGGTGCGAGTGAGATGAAGAGTGAAATCCAAGACAAGCCGCGCTCAAGCTTGCTCATTTCCACGCTTCCGTAGTCCTCGATGGCTTTCGCAACTTCAGCGTAGTCGCCGCTGCTGCGGTCAAGCCCCTGGGTGAAAATTGAAGCAACGGGACCGGGGGTGTTCCGGCAAACGTCTTGGGCTGCAGCCACTCCCCCTTTTTCCATGGCGACCTCAACCTCTTCAAGCAACTTCTTGGAGTTTGTTGTGGCCATATTCAAGTAAATGATCCGCTCAATCGCCAAGGCCAATCCGAAAATCAGACAGATCAACACGAAGGACATAAAGGTCGCATTGCCCTCGATGAAATTCTTCTTCACTTCTTGGTGCAAACTCAAGACTTCCTTGACGTCTTCTGCCGGAGCCAGGTCAGCGGGCTCAACAGGGGGCGTATCCGCAACAGTAACGCCGCTATCAGCAACGGTTGTGTCGGCTGCAAGTGCAGTGCTATCAGTAGCTTCAGCCGCTTGCTCTACAGCTTCGGCATCGGTGGGGGTGTCGGGTGCATCCTGGCTGAAAGCAGGTGCGGCGAACATAAGAGCCACTGCGATGAGGGCGAACATCTTCTTCATGGGTGAAGGGGTGTCGATAAGGTTTGGCGGCGAATTTAAGCGAAGCAATCGAACTGACCACAACCTGCGCTTCTCTTATCCAATATTGGTGCCATAATTCCAATTTGACATGCTCAAACAACAGAAGTTGAAGCAAAAACGCCCGCATTGCGGGCGTTTGCATTTTAGTTGGCTTTGCGGAGAGACCGGGATTCGAACCCGGGTTACCCTTTTGGAGTAAACACGCTTTCCAAGCGTGCGCCTTAAGCCACTCGGCCACCTCTCCGGTGTTCAGACGGTGGCGCAGTCGCCTGCCTGAACGGGCGCGCAATTTACGCAAGAGTGCCGGACGGCAGCGCGAATGTCAGAGCAACTTTCCTGGAGTACTTTGCTCGCCGGCGAGGTCCTCGCTGAAGGCTGCGCCAAGCGCCTCAGGCAACGCGTGTTGACCGCCGAGAACCATCAGTTTCGTAACGGCGGCCTCAATCGTCATATCGCGAGCCGGAATTACGCCTGCAGCCAGGAGCAAGCGCCCTGTGGCGTACAAATCGGGGTCAACCATGCCCGTGGAGCATTGAGATACATTCACAATGACGATGCCGGCGGTGACAGCCGAGGAAATGACGTCAAGAAAAGCTGAAGAAGAGGGGGCGTTGCCCGTTCCATAGGTTCGAAGCACTACAGCGCGAAGGCCAGGAGCCGCAAGAAGATGGGCGAGCATCTCAGCACCCAAGCCCGGGGTCAAGTGCACCACAAGCACCCTTGGATCGAGCTGTGTGGCTAGCGAGGGCAGGTTCTTGGGGCGCAGGAGCGCTTCATGGCGGAAGCGCAAATTCACGCCCACTTCGGCCAGGGCCGGGTAATTCGCGCTGCCAATGGCGTGAAAGTCCTCGGCACTGTGCTTGTGGGTGCGGTTGCCCCGGAACAAATCATCACCGAAGTACACCGCAACCTCTTGAAGGGTCGAAAATTCCTCCCCCGTGTGCGGATCAACGGTGCGGTGAGCAGCAATCTCAACCGAGGTAAGAAAGTTCTCCTTGCCGTCGGTTCGAAGCACACCGATGGGCAGTTGAGAACCGGTCAACACCACCGGCTTCCCAAAGTCCAATAGCATGAAACTCAAGGCTGATGCCGTGTAGGCCATGGTGTCGGTTCCGTGCAGCACGACAAATCCGTCAAAAAATTCACGACGCTCAAACAGCAATTCCGCCAGTTCCACAAAATGCGAAGGGCGCATATCACTGCTATCAATTGGGTCCAAAGCCTCGACCTCCAACGAAGCAGAAATTCGGTCAAGCTCAGGAATTTGCAGCCGCAGCTGCTCGAAATCCAGCGGTCGCAAGGACTTCGTTTCCGACTCCTCCACGCTGCCAATCGTGCCACCGGTATAGATAATTAGAATATGCGCACTCATTTTCAAGTTTATTTAAACGCCAATTCAAACATCCGCTCCGCATTATCTGTGGTCAACGCGCTCACATCATCGACAGAACAGGCCCACAAATCCGCCACGCGTTGAGCAACAAGCGCCGTGTAGGCGGGCTCATTTCGCTTGCCACGATGCGGCACGGGCGCCAAATACGGGCTGTCCGTTTCCAGAACCACACGCTGGCGATCTAGGCCGGGAATCACCACATCCATCCCCGCGTTCTTAAAGGTTGACACCCCGCCCAAGCCGTAATAAAAGCCCGGGTACCCTTCCACACGCTCCGCCTCAGCCACACCCCCTGTGAAGCAATGGAACACCCCCTTCAATGCACCGCTAACCGCCTCCGGCACACCGTCGAGCACTTCGAACATCTCCTCAAATGCATCCCGGACGTGCAAGACCACCGGCAGGTCGCGATCAATTGCCCAGCCGATTTGAACGCGAAGCGCCGCCTGTTGGCGCGCCAAGCTTTCCGCCGTTCGATCCCAATACAAGTCCAGCCCAATTTCCCCAACCGCCACGCACGGCATACTGTCCAAGGCGGCCTGAATCAACTTCAAGTCGTCTTCCCAATTCACCTCCACATGGCACGGATGCAGCCCCATCATCGGAAAGCATACCCCGGGGTAATCCGCGACCATAGTACGCAGACCTTCGATGCTCTGTCCGTCAATGTTCGGCAACAAGAACCGCTCCACCCCCACAGCCTGCGCCCGCTCCATCGCCTCGGCGCGGTCCGCATCAAAGGCCTTCACGTAGACATGGCAATGCGTATCAATCATGCCGCGAAAATACCGCCACTTTCGTCCACATCCATTCATACCATTGACGTGAATTGACTCAACAACCAAATGCAGGCCAATAGCATACCTTTGAAGTCGAATATTCAAAGGGATTCAACGCACGCAAATGACTCCAGATTTCACCCCCGCAGGCAAGACTTTTTCGACCACTACGCACATTGTATTGCCGAATGACACGAACACCTTAGGCAACCTCATGGGCGGTCAACTCCTCAATTGGATGGACATCGCTTCGGCCATTTCTGCCAATCGGCATTGCCGGCGCGTTGTGGTGACCGCCGCCGTCAATAACGTGAGCTTCGACCGGCCAATCCGCTTAGGCGACATGGTGACAATCGAGGCGAAGGTCAGCCGAGCCTTTCGGAGCTCTATGGAAGTCTACTTGGAAGTTTTCGTAGAGGATGGCGTCACGGGCGAGCGGTCCCTCTCGAACAAAGCGATGTACACCTTTGTGGCCGTTGACCAACTCGGTGCTCCCATCTTGGTGCCAGGCATTACCCCTGAAACGGAGGTTGAAAAGGAGCGCTTTGAAGGGGCTTTGCGCCGCCGCCAATTGCGGCTGGTCATGGCCGGGAAGCTCGACCCCTCGGAAGCCACCGAGCTCAAGGCCTTGTTCAACTAAGCGCCAACACAGCATCGGCGATTTGATCCGGCGACACCGTCTCGATGCAAGGCGTCTTGTAACGGCATCGGTTGCCCAGCTTGCTGCACGGCCGACGAGCGCCGCCCACTTGCTTGCGGCCTTGCGGCTCGAGTTCGACCACTTTGGCACCCGGTCGATAAGGCCCCATCCCCAAGGCCGGTGCCGTGCAACCCCAGACGACCGCCATCGGCACCCCTGCGGCCGCCCCAGCGTGCATAAGCCCCGTATCTCCGGCCACCAACACACTCGCCTTAGATAGCACGGAAAAGCTCTCCAACAGCCTTAGATGCCCGGCCAGGTTCACCAGCCTCTCTTCACCTTCTCCTGAACATCGCGTCGAAATCTCCTCGCCCATCGTTCGATCCTCCGGGCCGCCCAGCAACACCACACTTCGCCCAGCTGCATGCAGACGAGTGATCACCTCAACCCAATGCTCCAACGGCACGGCCTTTCCCTTATGCGCAGCC
>Ga0206681_10001156_pt1 | contig 12501 bp, 12 predicted proteins | sample M150012015metaG_FD_161048 | JGI IMG/M metagenome (GOLD analysis project Ga0206681, IMG submission 161048) | Ammonia-oxidizing marine archaeal communities from Monterey Bay, California, United States - M1 500m 12015 | ecosystem: Environmental > Aquatic > Marine > Intertidal zone | place: USA...
CGATAACGATAGGGATGATCATGATGATGATAGAAATTATTCTACTGGGTCTGGCATAACCTTCTCAAATCATAATGACGATGATAGAGATGATCATGATAACGATAGACACGACGATAACGATAGGGATGATCATGATGATGATAGAAATTATTCTACTGGGTCTGGCATAACCTTCTCAAATCATAATGACGATGATAGAGATGATCATGATAACGATAGACACGACGATAACGATAGAGATGATCATGATAACGATAATCATGATGATGACCGTGATGATGGCCACGATAACGATGACCATGATGACCACAATAATGGAACTGGTATAAATTTCAATAATGGTACAAACATGAATACAGCTGTAAACATTAACAATGCATTACTTACTGCAACTGCATCAGCACGGATTACTACAATGAATACTGGTTTGGATTGGAATAGCCTGATTCAAGCCCAGAAGGATCAAATCATAGCCCAAGAAATGGCTAAATTAGGTTACGCTCAAACTGGTGTCACAATTGGCACCACAACAGCAAACACTGTTTCTTTCACTACACTCACACCTGACCAAGAAAATCAACTCGTAGCAATGGGCTGGTCTAAACCAGTCACAACAACAACTACAACAACTGTCGATCCTCAAGTTCAAACATTGGCTGATGCACAGGCTCTAGTTGATGCTGCTGTGGCTCAGGCTGCCGCTGACGCTGCTACGGCACAGGCTCTAGTTGATGCACAGGCTATAGTTGATGCTGCTGTTGCTCAGGCACAAGCCCTACTTGATGCAACTCAAGCAACGGGTACAGTTACTGTTGTTCCAATAAACTAAGAAAATAAGGTATTAATTAATTCACGCCGCGCACATATTTGTGCGTAGTGTAATTGTTAGCGTTAAATCGCAGTTATGGTGTAATAGAGCCTATATTATAAGCACTAACAACTCCAGTAATATCACCAGCTATCACCCATTCACCGTCAGTAGAAATTCCAATCCTTGAAACTACGTCTGTTTTTTTATTTAGAATCTCCTCACCGTTATTGGCATCTAGAACAATTAACCAACCCTTCTGACTCATAAATATAATTCTATCTCCGATCCTTATAGGGGCTCCCAGAACATAATTAAAAGAGCCATTCTGAATATTGTATTGCCAGATAGTTTTACCGTTAGCAATATTCCATGCATGAACCATAGTGTTTGCAGAACCATAATATATGGTATCTTCAAATCCGCTTATAGATGGTACCCAGTTACCGCTGTCTCGTCTCCATAATAACTTGCCATCCTTTGTACTTAAACCATTGATAAAGTCTTGATACCCAATAAAAGCAAGATGTTTGTCGGTTGCATATACTGACTTTATAAATCCATCCTCTGAAAGATATTGCCATTCCAAGTTGCCTGTTTTATTGTCAAGAGCAACAACAGACACCGGTCCGCCCTCATCAATATCTACCAAAGGGTCATCATAACTGCCGGCAACATAAAGCCTGTTTCCAATTGCGAAAGGAGTCTGAATCGCGTAATTATTTGACTTAGCCTCCCAATTAATAGATCCAGTATTAATATTTATTGAATATATACTGGCTCCCTTTGTTTTGTCACCCCTCAGGCCTGGACCCAACTCTGCTGTAACTATATACATGCTGCCTTCAGATACAAATGGTTGCCTCTGCATATTCTTTGGTAATTGTATGCACCAAACATCTCTCCCAGTAGAAGCTTCAATCGAACAGAAATTGCTGTCCTTTGTTCCGAAATAAACATTATCGTTACTAGCAAAAAGTGAGCGCTCCCAGTACCCAATCGAACTATGTTTACGCCAAATTTCATTGCCAGACTCTAATGATATAGAAACTATGTCGCCCTTATTTTGTAGCACTATAGCGCGATCTTTGTGAATAATTGGTGACCTATTGAATGGGCTATTGTCCAATTTAAGTTGCCATTGTGGTAATAATATGCCAGACGAATCTGCACTTACATTAGAGTAAACGGTAAGCAACAAGAAGGAAAATATAGCTGCAAATAACTTATATGTAGTCTTCATTAGTTTAGAGGTAAGAGGTATAAAATAATTCAACCTATTATAATAAATAAAAAAACCTGCAGGTGGTTAGCCTGCAGGTTTTTTATTTTTCTGTAATCAGAAAAGTGTTATCGCGTAGGATTCACTATAGGTCCATCACGATTCTCTTCAGTGATATCGAATGCCCAACCTGGAGGCATACGGTTGTTACGCATTCTACTGTTAAGCTTGGAGTGACCCCAATCATAATCAGTTGCGCCTATACTAGACTCACCAAATAGTGGAACACCTGGTGGCTTAGATAGAACGTCACCGCCCAACATTAAGCCTGCATAAGATGAAAGATCCATCTCATGGTAAGAGGCCTCACCATTACTAAAGTGACATGTAGTACAAGCCGGAGAACCTTCGAACCACTTATCATTCTCAGTAAATAGTGGCAATATGTCAGCACTAAAGCTTACAAGTCCACCACCCCAAGCAAGATTACCAGTCTCAGAAGCTCCAGCATTAGTCCATGCTTCAAGCATAGCAATGGCAGTTGTGTCACATCCATACTCGAACGATGTTGTGTTAGCTTGAACATCTACACATGCACCATCACGGTTAGTCTCAGTGATATCAAAAGTCCATCCTGGAGGCATACGATTATCACGTAGTCTGCCTTCTAACTTAGCATGATCCCAACCATAATCAGTTGCGCCTATACTAGACTCACCAAATAGTGGAACACCTGGTGGCTTAGATAGAACGTCGCCGCCAAGCATTAGACCAGCATAAGATGAAAGATCCATCTCATGGTAAGAGTCCTCACCATTACTAAAGTGACATGTTGTACAAGCAATAGAGCCATCAAACCATGCATTTGCTTCAGTAAACAATGGCAATATGTCATCAGCAAAGTTAGCGTGATGCGTTGCACCATCGTTATCTTGATAGTCAAACGCACCATTCGCCGAACCACTATCAACCCATGCACCTATTAGACCAACAGCAGTAACATCGCCACTATCAGCCGAGACGCCCATCGACAATCCCATTATTGCCGCACCAAATGCTACGGCTGTCTTTCTTTTATAAACATTAAATTTCATATATCTCCCCCTTTTTTTAAACAATTATTAACCTCAATGAGGTCAATTTTCTACATAAATCCTGTGTATAACATAATTATCGTACAGAACTTATGACACATAGTACATAAAAAACATTACAGTTGCAATGTTTTTAATAATTAATGTTATTATTGAAATAAAAGTTGCTTAGTGATTATAGTAATAGCTAGTAATACAATTAACCCTAGGATTCTTTCCATTTGCTTTGCATTTAGTCTTGTAGATCCAATATACGACCCAAGAAATCCTCCTACAATGACTGAAAAAATCAAAGGCATATAGTTACTAATATCTATAGCGTTATATTGGATTCGTGATATCAATCCTGATAATGAAACAAACCAGATAAATATTGCTCCAGTAGCTGCAGCCTCCTTGTGGTTGCCAATACCAAACAGAATAATGAGTGGCACCAGGTATATACCTCCACCAATACCAACTATTCCGGACACAACTCCTAGTATAGAACCAATAATAATTGACAATACTATTTTTTGTTTGTTACTAAAGTTGACTCTGAATCCTGTATCTTGCCAAAGGTAAATACGTAAAGAAACAATAATAAGTGATGCTAGCAGTACCCACAGAAAGGCTTCTTTTGGAAGTTGCAATGATCCACCTAAATATGACATAGGAATAGCAGAAATTAAGAAAGGAAGAACAATACTAATCTTGCCATGCTTATTTCTAACAAAGTTAAAACTCCCAATACTAGATACCACCAGATTTAGAGTTAGTGAGAGCATAGGAATAGCTAGACTACTTAATCCTGCAATTACCATTATAGAAGTGTATGATGATCCTCCACCCAGGCCGACAGACGAATACACAAAAGCCACAACAAAAAAAAGTATCGGTAGTACGAATTCTAAATTAGTAATAAATTCCATAGAATCATCAATAATAAAGATAAATCAAGAGCGGTACTCTGCATTTATTTTTACATAATCGTAAGAAAGGTCTGTTGTCCAAACGCTCTCACTACTATCGCTATCGCCTATCTCAATAGTTATAGTAATTTCTGATTTACTCATCTCAAAGCCGCCTTTATGTTCAGAGTATTTTTGATCTATCTCACCTCCAGTGATTATTTGTAAATCATTCAGGTATATGTTGATATTTTCTATATCTAGTTTAGAGATATTAGATCTGCCAACTGCCGCAAGTATTCTCCCCCAATTAGCGTCAGATGCAAAAAGAGCAGTTTTAACTAGTGGCGAATGTGCTACAGTGTATGCAACCTCAAGGCAGTCTTTGTTCGTTTCTCCTCCCTTGACAGTTATCTCTACGAACTTAGTGGCGCCCTCTCCGTCCTTAATAATTTTATGAGCTAGTACCTTTGTGACCTTATTCAGTGAGTCTTGAAAGATATCCCTACATTCATTTATATTTACATCGGATTGGCATGTTGCGCTCAATGTACAGGAGTCATTTGTTGATGTGTCACCATCGACTGTGATTCTGTTGAATGACTGATCTATGGAAACAGTTAAGACTTCCTGTAGTTCATCTTGAGTTGCTTCTATATCTGTAAATATAAAGCTAAGCATGGTAGCCATATCTGGCCTGATCATTCCTGAACCCTTTGCAATTCCAGTTATGGTTACAGTTTTTCCATTAACACTGAACTGAGTAGAGACTGATTTATTGACCAGATCTGTGGTTAATATGCCATAAGAAACATCAGAAATGCCGTCAACAGAAAGTTTATTTACCGCCCTAGGTATACCTATTTCAAATAACGAAAGGTCGAGTTGTTGGCCAATTACACCAGTTGAAAATGGCAAAACCTGTTCGGTATTAATGTTGAGCTCATTTGCAACAATTTCACAAGTATGTAGAGCACTCTCTATCCCCTTAGTTCCTGTGCCTGCGTTCGCATTGCCACTATTAATAACTAGTGCAAGGGGTTCCTGTTGCAAATTATTTTTAGCTACTAAGACCGGGGCGGCGCAAAAAATGTTTTGAGTAAATAGGCCTGCGGTTTTAGTGCCTTTAACTAGAGATATTACTGATAAATCTAGTGCATCATTGTTTTTAATGCCGGCACTGATTGATGCACAAGTTACACCTTTAATGTTTAATAACGAATCACTCATTGTCAGTAATAAATACTAAAATTTAGTGACATTTTACTTACTTAAGAATTATTTATAAGGCTGAATTAAGCAACAAACTATAATTCTAATAATACTAATGTATTAATTAACTTTTCACTTCGTCTTGTTTGTTAAACAGAATCCAATACCAAAACATAGAAAAAGTAAAAAGATATTGAGCAATTAGTTGGACCCATTCGGGCTTAGAGTACCAACCAAAAAGGGCATGCAATGGGATACCAAAAATACCATCTTTGTGGCTAAATATTGTTTTTGAAACATTGAATGCTTTGTCGAAAATGAAGCTATCTGGCATAATAATGTTGTAACCTTTCAGAGCTGAAAAGCCCTCATGTAAAGAGTAACCTAGTAAAAATCCTGCCTGCAAAATAAGGTATGCCAAAGTAATTTTAAATAAGAGAGATAAGTTGATGTTGAGTATGGAATAGAAAACTAAGATTGACAATATTAAGGCCGAAACAACCCCCATAATAACAACCTCAAATGGATATTTGCCTGCGAATGAAAATATAGCAATCTCTGTGCCTTCACGCGAGATGATTATAAAAGAAGCCCAAAACAGTGCACTAGGTGATATGCCCGTACCCACCTGATTTGCTATTTGCTGTGACATGTTACTGCCATGACGAATCATCCATATGATAAAAAACGACACAAGCAGTAAGGCAACCAAGCTAGCTATACTTTCCCATAACTTTGTTAAACTCGACACTCCGCCCAAGTATTCTGAAAGTACACTCAACAATAAGCCCAAAACTATAGAAATAATTACCCCTGTAATAGTTCCTTGCATCACCCTAGTCTTCAGGTGCACTTTATTTATTTTTATTAGGTATTTCAATACTATGGCTATCAATAGGAAGGCTTCAAGGCCCTCTCTAAATCCCATAATAAAACTTGGCATTTGTGTCATTACTTTTTCCTTTGTTTAATGAGAAGAACTATCTCTTTTCAATTTATAATGCAAATGATACCAGTTATCATTTGCATTTGCAATAACTACACAACAATTTATATTTAAATATCATAAAATGTCACCAACAAATAATAAAATACCACTGTTGATGAATTCAGAGACACGCACAAGAGCCAGTAAAAGAGTTACTATAGTTGGTGCTATAGTCGATTTTCTATTGGCAATTTTTAAGATAGTTGCTGGAATTGTTGGTAATTCTGGGGCTCTAATTGCTGACGGCATCCATTCATTCTCTGATCTACTGTCTGACGGGGTTGTTTTCTACGCTGCCAAATACTCTGCTGAAGATGCTGACGATGAGCACCCCTACGGTCATGAAAGATTTGAAACGGTTGCTACATTAGGATTGAGCATAATACTTGCAGTTATTGGAACGGGAATTATTTTTGATGCCTTTGAAAGTCTGTCAAATCCCAATTCTCTTAAATATAGCTCTATATTGTTAGCAATTGTTGCAATATCTATCATATCCAAAGAGACTCTATACTGGTACACCCTCAAGGTTGCTAAAGCTCATAAATCTTCAATGCTTATAGCTAACGCTTGGCATCATCGCTCAGACGCCCTTTCTTCAATTGTTGTCTTTATTGGTATTTTAGGAAGCATGAATGGTTACCTGTACTTAGATGGAGTTGCCGCGATTGTGGTAGGCTTAATGATTATTTATATTGCCTGGAAATTAGGGCTAAGTGCAACCAAGGAGTTGGTTGATACATCTATAGACTTTAAACAAATTGAACTACTAAGAGAGACCTTAGGAAAAATTAGTGGTGTAATAAATATACACTCATTGCGTACTAGGAAGAATGGTCACAAAATAGCGTGTGACATTCATGTACAGGTTGACCCTTTCTTGAGTGTTAGTGAAGGACACATAATCAGTGTTAGCGTTGAACGTAAAGCCAAAGAGTGCTTAGAGGGTCTGAATGATGTTACTGTACACATTGACCCTGAAGATGACGAGGTTAGTGCTCCATATGCTAGACTCCCTGAAAGAGCTGAAGCTCTAGGCATCCTCAATAAGGCCTTATTTGATAGTAACTGTGACAATAATATCGAGCGCATACAACTACATTATTTAGATGGCAAGATACATGCTGATTTCTTTTTGTCTATTGATTGTCTATCAAATAGCAAGTCTGATGAGATACAAAGTAAACTTGAAGGTGCTGTTGCTGAAATAAAGCACTTTGGCGATATTAAGGTTTATTTTGGGGTGGGCTAAACTAAAGGCAGTGATATGCGTGGCAAATCGCACCTGCCAATGCATCGGCTGCATCTTCTTGTGGAGTTTTATTGAGTTTTAGTGTTTCCTGCACCATAAAGGCGACCTGATGTTTAGTTGCATGACCCTTTCCAACTACTGCCTTTTTTACCTGATTAGGGCTATACTCAACCATATCTATGCCATTGGATCCGACCGCAGATATTATCGCACCTCGTGCATGACCTAACTTAATTGCTGCATCTGGGTTTGGACGATCTGGTCGCATAAATGCCCTCTCTATTACTACAATATCAGGTTTATGCTCAATAACAATTTGCGCTATCTCTGTAAATATAGTTGTTATACGCTCAGTTAACTCACCCTTAGTACGTATGCAGCCGCTAGCGATATAGTTGAATTTGAGTTTGTTGGCTTCAATTAAACCGAAACCGGTTAATCTTGAGCCCGGATCAACACCAAGTATTTTCATTTGATCATAATATATTTGTTTATTAATTGATTATAGAACTCTTTTCCTTGGCTCTGACATTTATTCTATTTTTGTTATTTTTTTAAAAAAAATATAATCCATATATTAGAATTTTATGATATACTTTCTTTTTTAAAATTTTTGGGTAAATTACAATGTCTGTACAAGAATTAAATAAGGATGATTTTGACCAAACCATCCAAAACAATGATATCGTTATATTAGATTTTTGGGCGCCATGGTGCGGCCCTTGCAAACAATTCGCACCTACTTATGAAGAAATTTCAAATAAAACTAATGGTGTTGTGTTCGGAAAGGTAAATACAGAGGATGAGCAGGAACTTGCTGGTCACTTTCAGATAAGATCAATACCTACATTAATGATTTTCAGAGAACAAATTGCAATCTTTTCACAGCCCGGAGCGATGTCTGGATCTGACCTTGAGGCAATAATTAACAAGGCTAAAGAATTGGACATGGATAAGGTTCGAAAAGAGATAGCAGAACAGCAAAAGGCGTAACTAGCTAAACTAAATAAGCTTCAAATATTCATCTTCATTGTACCCAACTAGTATTTTAGAGCCGACAACAAGTATAGGCCTTTTAATAAGAGTTGGGTTATCAAGTAGCACTTCAATTCCTATCTGTTGTTTAACAGAGTCTTCTAAATTTCTATAAGTGATAGAGCGCTTGTTAATTATTTTGTCCCACCCTACAGTGCTAACAATTTCAAGCAATTCTTTTTTGTCTAATGGGTTCTTTCTATAGTCAACAAATTCAAATACGATAGAATGACTTTCTAGGAACTTTTTTGCTCTCCTAACAGTGTCACAGTTGTGAATGCCATACATCTTCATAATTGATTCTCATTATAATTAAAGCTTAGAGAGGTCTCATATAAGTACATACAGATTAACGCTTAAGGGGTGGCTTGCCTGCCTTGTTTCGTAACCAGTTAAGTGTTTTAAATGTTTGGTCATGGTTAATAAACTTTAACTCTAAAGTATTCTTGCCAGGAAACTCCATCAGGAACAGGCCCATCAAAATAGACACAACACCTTGACCTGGTGTAATCAACATAATCACTCCTGCTATGAATAAGATAAAACCAATAATTGTTCTGAAAATAACAAAAACTAAGTGTACTGGGTGATTAATTCTTAGTTTATGCCTGCTCTGATCAATAAAGTAATCTTCAGGAATCAGCCCAACTAGAAAAGGCGTCAACAATAAACTTACAACGAAAACTGCGGCGGAAATCATCCCGACCAATACAAAGTATTGTTGGTAATTTGAACTAAACTCGTAAACTGTATCTAGCATGAAAGTATGAACGTTACGGGGCCATCATTATTCAGAGTGATGCTCATATCGGCTCCAAACTCTCCTGAAGCTATGGAATGGTATGATTTGTTGATCTGTTTAATTAAGTAGTCATACAGGATTACGGCCTCAGATGGAGGTTTTGCCGTAGAAAACCCTGGCCTAGTGCCAGAACTTGTGTCCGCTGATAAGGTAAATTGTGGAACAATCATTACTCCGCCATTAATGTCCCTGACTGATAGGTTCATTTTATCTTCATCATCGTTAAACACCCTATAGTTTAGGACTCTGTCTATCATCTTGTCGACCTGATGTTTTTCATCAAGCTTATCGAACCCGGCAAAAACTAATATGCCTTCTTTTATTTCACTATATATTTGACCTGCAATCTCTACTTTAGCGCTTTTAACACGCTGAATAAGGGCCTTCACGATAGATAAGATACGTCCGCAACAGACAAAAATAGAGACCTAACGGAGTAGAGCAAAGAGAGGCGTGAGTTTCTTATCTTTTCATCTTCAACATTGACCATAACCTCTTCAAAGAAAGAGTCAATGTCACTCTTCAGGCCTACGAGTTGTGACATATTGCTGACATAATCTTTAGAGCCATAAATTATTGATGATAGCTCTATGGTGGAATTGTGTAATCTTTTCTCAGCCACCTCAGTTAAGATATTTGTATCAACATCTGTGTCAAGATTGTTTTGGTCCTTGAGCATATTGAAAATACGTTTGTTGGCCTCAATTAAACTTTTTGATGCGCTATTTTTGATAAATATATTAAGTGCTTGTACTCGCAGATGAAAATCATAGGGCGAATCTGGCTTAACAGCTAGAACAGATTCGAAAACTTTAGCACTAACGTTTTGTTCCTTGTAATAGGCCCTTAGTCGATCCATTAAAAATATATAAATATCATCGGCACTATTAGTGTCCACATCAGATGTATGCAAACTTAGCGATTTAATAATTAACTCCTTAATGTTTATATTAAACCCACTTTCAACCATAATTCTTAACAGTCCCAGTGCCATTCTTCGGAGCGCGTAAGGATCTTTTGAACCTGTTGGCCCTTGTCCAATTCCATAAATTCCAGTAATAGTATCAATCTTATCGGCAATAGAGACTACTAATCCTTCGTGGGAACTTGGAAGTGTGTCGCCAGCAAATCTGGGATGGTAATGCTCACGGATACCTAAAGCTACGGACTCGTTTTCACCATCTTGTAGTGCGTAATATCCACCCATCACACCTTGCAAGTCTGCAAATTCGCCTACCATTTCTGATACCAGATCAGACTTGGATAACAAGCCCGTGCGTGCACAATTAGTGACATTTGCTCCTATCAATTCAGCGATATACTTGGAAATAGATTCTATACGTTTTGTCTTATCTCCCATTGAACCCAGTGACTTCATGAATAAAACACTTTCAAGTTTATCAATACGGTAATTAAGACTTTTGGATCTGTCTTGGTTCCAGAAAAATTCAGCATCACTAAGGCGTGGTCGAATGACCCTTTCGTTGCCATCGATGATTACTGAAATATCACTCGAGTCAATATTTGCAACTGTGATAAATGATGGCAACAATTTTCCATCTTTATCCAACATATGGAAATATTTTTGGTGCGTCTTCATAGCCGAAATGAGTGCCTCTTCAGGCACAGATAAGAATTTTTCATCAAAAACACCAGAAAGTGTCAATGGATATTCAACTAGAGCGCATACCTCATCAAGAAGCAACTCATCAATCACAGCTGTGGCCCCCAGCTCTTTGGCTTTATTTGTGACCTGATCTCTTATGGTCTCTCTTCGCTTAACAAAATCAACTTCAATTTGGGCTTTATTAATCATTAAGTCTTCATATTTTTCAGCACTAGTGATAGTTATTTTTCTATTTTTTGCAAATCTCAAACCCCTGCTAACGTTACCTGAAACCAAACCCATTATATTTGCTGGAACAATCTTTTTACCTAGCATCATAACTAACCAGTGAATTGGCCTTACAAAGGTAAAATCTGAATCCCCCCAACGCATAGGTCTAGCGATTGGTATTTTTTTTATTGCTGTGTGTACGATATTTTCAAGAAGATCAGTCGCTCTTAAGCCTTTCTGCTTTTTAGTAAAAAAATAGTAATCACTACTACCAAATGTTTTTTGTTGTAAGCTCTTTCTGTCTGTTCCACACGACTTAGCAAAACCATCTATAGCAATATCAGGTGCACTTATTGATGGACCCTTGCGCTCAATTATCTGTTCACTTTGCTGTAACTGTAGATCTGAAATAAGCACGCCCAAGCGCCTTGGTGTAGAAAATAAATGTACACCCGAATAATCCAAATTCAGATCATTTAACTGTTCAGAAAGGTTATCTCCAAGTGTAGCAGATAGGCTTTGTAATAGCTTTGGGGGTAACTCTTCTGTGCCAAGCTCTAATAAAAAATTATCTGTATTCATGGATATGTATTTTACTTAATGAACTCGATACTAGCCGTGATAATTATCGGTGATAAATAAATAATAATTAAACAACTTTAAATCTTAACTTGCCATCAAGCAAGTCAACTATAACTGGACGAGCAAAAAGTTTCGTGGGTATGGATTCAAATTTTTTATACACACCAGCTATGGATATCAGTTGAGCTTTAAAGGAATGAATAAATATTGTTGCTTTTGTATCTCCAGATATACCGGCAAACACTTTACCTCTAACCTCCTGATACGCTGATATACTTCCATATGACAACACTTCGGCATCTATATTCACAGGCTCGAGTAAAACTAAGTCAGATTCTTTGGCGTACACTTGGTTATTCGAATCTACCATTATTGAGACAATAACTGGTGCCTTATAAACTTTATCTTTGTTGTTGTTTTGAGTTGTTTTAATTTTGTTAGGTTCAATCACAACATCAGCCTTAGGTTTATTATTAACTTTAGGAATATCGAAAACTGCTAAACCAGAAAACTTAACAAAATCAATCAATTCCTTCTTTGATGTCCTCACCCCAATAGCGATCAATTCATTTTGAGCTAAAATTTCAACTAGCACTGCTAGGTCATTTGCCTGAAAATTTTTATCATGAATGTCAATAATGACTGGCTTGTTTTGATATTTATTTAAACTCTGTGTAACTAAATTTTCAATCTCCTGTTGAAGAATTTCAGTGTCATTTGTTAGAATTTTAATGCTATGAATTGTTTCAGCATGCGGTTTTATTTCAATGCATTTA
>Ga0206681_10001158_pt1 | contig 12487 bp, 12 predicted proteins | sample M150012015metaG_FD_161048 | JGI IMG/M metagenome (GOLD analysis project Ga0206681, IMG submission 161048) | Ammonia-oxidizing marine archaeal communities from Monterey Bay, California, United States - M1 500m 12015 | ecosystem: Environmental > Aquatic > Marine > Intertidal zone | place: USA...
ATCTCGACGGGCGGAAGAATGTGAGCAAACGAGACCTTGCTGAAGCCCTACAATACCGCCGCGCTGGCCAATAACGCCTGCTATGCAAGTGTGCCCAGCTATACGCGGGAAACCAATGATCAGTCCAATCTATGAATCAGTCGGCCCAAAGGTCGCAGGGTTGCAGCTTCAAGCCCGTTCCAAAGAACAGCTCAGCTGAAGCCGAGAATGACGGTGTCAAATCGCTCACTTCAAAACGGTGCTCACCCCGCTGATCCTCTGAAGCCAAGCCGTGATTTCGCAGCACCTCGGCCAGGGCCTCGGCCACCGCTTCGGGGGCGTCGAGCATATGCGTACCGCCACCAAGCACCTTAGAAAAAGAGGCGGAAGCCAGTGGGTAATGGGTGCAGCCTAAGATCAGAGCATCCAAATCGCCGGCAGCGAATCCCGCACGCTCCAAGTAGCCACGTATGATCGGCTCAATGATATCGTTGGTATGCCTGCCTTCTTCAATCAAAGGCGCAAGCAAAGGGGTGGAAAATTCACGCACGTCATACGTGTCACTGTTTCGTCCGCCCGCTGCAAAAGCTTGGCGCAACAACTGCCCGTACAGGCCTGAGGCAATAGTCGCCCGCGTGCCCACCACGCCGATGCGCTCGGCACCAGAAGCAACAGCACGGGCCACAACCGGGGCCACCACATCCAAAACCGGCACCCTATCGCCCACTTCCTCACGCACCGCATCGAGCGCATTGGCCGATGCTGTATTGCACGCAATCACCAAAGCCTTGCAGCCCTTATCAACGAGATGGCGCGCAATGCGAACCGCATAACGACGCACCAATGCCGGAGATCGCTCTCCGTACGGCATGTGTGCAGTGTCGCCGAAATAGTGAATGCGCTCCAAAGGCAGCCTCTCACCAATGGCATGAGCCACCGTCAATCCACCGATACCCGAGTCAAAAACGCCGACGGGTGCCGATGCTTTCACGGGCGCCGATGCATCGGCTTGACTCAAATTCCGAGCTTGGCTTTGACCATCGGCAACACGTCCGTGCCTCCGTTCCACACCGTTCCACCCGTTGAGGTATCGAAGATGTACGTAAAGCCCTCGGCCGCGCCGAGTTCCTCAATGGCAAGCCGCGCTCGCTCAATCATAGGAGAGAGCAGCTGCGCCTCAAGCGTCGCCATTTCCTGCTGCACCGTTTGTGAGAACTGCTCGAGGCCCGCTTGGTCTTGTTGCAACTCGCTTTCCTTCTGCTGACGAATAGCCGCCGGCCAGGTCTCAGCCTTGTCGATGTACTCGCGATACTTCGACTCAAAATCGCCCTGCATGCGAATTATCTCCTGCTCGTACATGCCGGCTTGCTCCTCAATTTGAGATTGAACCGTCAGGCGCTCCGGCATGGAGGCCAGCAAAGCTTGGGTGTCGATGTGCCCGAATTTTGGAACGGCTTGTTGAGCCTGAGCCCCTAGAGTGGCCACCAAAAGGCCGAGGATGAGTAGCGTGTGCTTCATGATGTTCTGATAGTAAAAGTGGTTTTTTTCTGCAAATGGCGCTGCATTAGTGCTTGCTGGGTCGGTCGGTCGCTCCACCGCCCGCACTGCCTACGCGGTTGCGCATGTCGTTTTTCGTGTCGTTGATCTTTTCCTTGCCCTTGTCTAGGGCACCGTCAACACGATCTTGAAGCGTCTCACCGCGCTCCTCCGTCTCCTCTTCAATGATCTCTCCTGGCTTGAATCCCAATTCCTTGATCACCCGGTCCGAGATGTCGTATTTGGGGTTCGTATAAAGCATGTTGGATTGCTTGCTCTTGTCAAAAATCACCATGTATCCACGGGCCGCAGACAAATCCTTGAGCACGACAAAGATCTCGTCCTGCACCGGTTGAATCAGCTCTTGGCGTTTTTGAAACAGCTCGCCCTCGACGCCGAATTTTGCCTTCTGCATATCCGTGGCCTCCGACCGCTTGGAAGCGATGGCGTCCTCACGTTTGCGGCGCATTTCAGGGGTGAGCAGCACGCGCTCTGCACGGTAAGCCGTTTCGAGCTGGGCCGCCGCTTCAAGCTTTTCCTCAATCTCTGTCAGCCAATCTTTTGCTAGAGAATTCAGCTCGGTCTGCGCATCGGCATATTGTGGCAAGTGCGAGAGGACATATTCCGAATCAAGATAGGCATACTTCTGGGCTGAAACCGTAGAGACAATTGCGCCTGCGCACAATAGGCACAGCGCGAGGGAAACTTTGCGAAGAATCAGCATGGGGGTCTGCATCGTAGAAATCATGTGTTTATCGAACGTGAAATTAGTAAAGCAAGTGCGTCAAAGGTCGCCAATGTTCATCCCCATTGAAAAGTGGAACTGCCCCTGAGACATTGAGGGGGCCGATGGCACATCGTCTAGGCGCCAACCATAGTCCAAACCAAGCAGTCCGAACATGGGCAAAAAGATGCGCATGCCCACACCGGCAGAGCGGTACGCATCAAAGGGGTTGAAGCGCTCGGCGTTCTCCCAGGTCCGGCCCGCCTCCATGAAAGCCATCGTGTAAATGGTCGCGCTGGGGTTGGTCGAAAGCGGGTAACGCAGCTCGAAACCGTACTTGGTAATGGCCGGAGCGCCTGTGTTTTGGTCAGGATCCGTCAATGAAAGGTTGTCGTATCCGCGCAGAGAAATAATCTCCCGCCCGTCCAGCACGTAGCCGCTGAGGAACACGCCGCCCAGGTAAAAGCGCTCAAAAGGAGAAAGGCCCAGTTGCGCGTTGTACAAGCCAATCAGGCCCGCACCAAAGTAGGTGTGCAGCACAAGAGAACGGGGGTTTTCGCCTCCCGATGTTGTCAGAGGTGTATACCAGTTGGCAGCAAATTTCCATTTGTGGTATTCCACAAATCTGAATTTTTCCTGATCCGTCGCACCAGACCAATCACGATCCGGCTGGAAAGCGCTGTAAGGGGGCGTGGCTTTCACACTGAAGCGGATTTCCGAACCCCAAACCGGGAAGATCGGATCGCTCACCGAATTGCGCGAAAGGTTGAAGGTCAGGGCAATGTTGTTCGATCGGCCGTCTGTGAAGCTGAACAGTCCACTGTTGTAGTCGTCAAAGTCAAAGCGCTGATACGCCAAGCCCAAGCTCATAACAAACCAGTCGTCAGGACGCTTCCAGCGTTGGCCAAGGCTAGCTGAGACACCTGAAATCATCAAAGTCTGGCGGTCGGGGTTGGGCTCGCCCTCGATTTTCTTTGGCAATCCATTGGACTGAATCGAGCGCCACATCCCCACAGTCAGTCCGTTGGGCTTCTTGCCCCCCAACCACGGCTCAGTGAAACTCAGGTTGTAGCTCTGGAAATACAAGCCGTTGGATTGGGCGCGTATTGAAATTCGCTGGCCGTCGCCCATGGGCACTGGGCGCCAAGTGTCTCTCTCGAAGACCTTTTTCAGCGCAAAGTTGTTGAAGGTCACCCCCAATGAGCCCACGATGCGTCCGCCGCCCCAACCGCCTTGCAGCTCAATTTGATCCGTCGGCTTCTCCTCTACGACGTACTCAATGTCAACCGTTCCCTCTTCGGGGTTCTGGACGGGGTTGATCTGAAAGGCCTCCGGATTGAAATAATTCAACTGAGAAAGCTCGCGCTGTGTTCGAATAACGTCCGTTCGCGAAAAGAGCTCGCCCGGCTGAGTGCGCACCTCTCGCAGTGCCACGTGGTCGTTCGTCTTGGTGTTGCCCCGGATGGTGACTTGACCAATGCGAAACTGCTTGCCTTCCATCAAGCGAATCTCCAGATCGATGCTATCGCCTTCGGCGCGAATCTCAACGGGCATGGCTCGAAACGTGAGATAGCCGTCGTCGCTGTACAAGGCCGACAGGTCCATGCCCTTGGGATTCATGAAAATGCGTTGCTCAAGCTCTGCTACATTGTAGATGTCGCCACGCTTGATACCTAAAATGGAATCGAGTTGGGTCGTGCGATATTTCGTGTTGCCTGTGAAGCTGATCTCGCGGAAATAAAAGCGGTGGCCCTCGTTCACGGTGACGGCAATGCCCAATTCACCTTCAGGCGTGCGATACAAGCTGTCGCCTGCAATTCTTGCGTTGCGAAAACCCTCCGTATTGTAGTGCGCAATAACCGCGTCGAGGTCGTCCTGAAAGTCACTGGCGAGGTATTTCGAAGGCTTGAAAATTCGCAAGAACGTCTGCTCCTTGGTGTTCTTCATCTTTCGAAGCAGCACCTTCTCCTTCAGCTCTACCGCTCCAATAATACTCAGTTCCCCAATCTTGATCTTCTCTCCCTTGTGGATATCGATATGCACCGAGGCTGCATTATCTAGGATGGAATCCGGGATGACTTTTATAGCAATTTCAGCATCGAAATAACCCTTCTCATAGTAGTGGTCCAGCAAGATGCGGCGCGTAGTCGCGCGCAAATGATTGTTCACCACCTGGCCCCGAACGATGTCGAGCTTGTCGCGCAAGGTCTCCTGCTCGCTCCGCTTGACCCCGTCAAACCCGTAATGACTCAAACGAGGAATCTCTAGGACGCGGACCACCAGGTACACGTCTTGTTCGCGGCGTTCAGCCACCTCCACTGAGACGTCGTCAAAAAGACGCTGGTCCCACAAGTTGTGAATGGCTCGCGCAATGCGGTCGCCGGGAATACGAATTTCTTCGCCCACCTTCAAACCGGTGAACAATTTGATGGCCTGGACATCCGTGTACTCTGCGCCCATCACTGTCAAGCCCGCAATTCGATAATCCTGAGGGATGGCAAGGTCCAAGGTCTGCGCCTGGATCGACCCGAGGGTCAGCAGCGAAAGCACTGCGATTGTGGAAAATGTGAAGTTCGCTTTCACGATGAAGTGCGTTGAATCTGTGCTCCTGTCTTGCCGAATCGGCGCTGGCGGTTGTTGTATTCTTCAATCGCCTCGTTGAAATGTGACTCGCGAAAATCGGGCCAGAAGACCGAAGTAAAGTGGAATTCCGTGTAGGCGATTTGCCAGAGTAGAAAGTTCGACACACGCTGCTCGCCGCCTGTGCGAATCAGCAGTTCGGGGTCTGGAAGTTCAGGGAAGGCTAGGAGCGCGCGGATGCTGTCCTCATCCACATTTTTCGGATCAACGCCAGAGGCAATGGCCTGTCGGACCGCCTCCACCAATTCCCAGCGGCCACTGTAACTCAAGGCCAAAGTCAAGTTGAGGCGATCACATTTCGAAGTCTGGGCCTCCGCTTCAGCGAGCGATGCTCGACAACTCTGGGGCAGGCGATCCAGTGAGCCCATCGCACGCAAACGCACACCCTTCTTTGCAAGCTCCTGTGCCTCTCCAGCCAAACTCTTGACGAGCAAGTCCATCAGTGCATCGACCTCGTCAGAAGGTCGATTCCAGTTCTCTGTAGAAAAAGCATACAGCGTCAAATACCGCACGCCGAGCTCCATTGCGGCCTTCACTGCCGCGCGCACCGAGTCCACCCCGAAGGCGTGTCCGGCCATACGCTCCAGCCCTCGATCTTCAGCCCAACGGCCGTTTCCATCCATTATGATGGCCACGTGAGCGGGGGAAGATTGTGCGGAGGGCATGGGCTGAATTGGCAGCGCAAGTTAGGCTTCCTAAGCCGCCCATCCGTCCTTTTAAATGCTCAGCCTTTCCAACAATTGTTAGGTTTTCGATCCACACGAAAAATCAGTGAAATGCTGAGCACTCCATACCGGTCATCGAACTTGCCCTCGCCGCGCTGCTGGCCAATGGGGTCCGGCACGTCACCGTCGACGAAATAGCGCTGATCGCTAAGCCTCGAAGCCAAGTCACCGAGCTCGTCCTCCAGCACAGCCGAACTGGGATAGTGGCCCGAAACATCGTCGAGGTAGTCCGTGAATGTGCGACGCATCCCCCATTCGATGTTGACCGCTGTAAATCGAGCAATGTTCCACTTGATGCCCGCTCCGAAAGGCACGGCCAGTCCTGTAGTGGCATACCGCTGGCCGCCGCCCGTGGTTCCTTGACCCTCTGTCCCCAGCGGTTGCAGCTCGAGCCATTGGCCACCAACCTCAGCTGTGGGCATGTGGCTGTAAACCGTCAAGCCCGCAAACAAATACGGTGTAAACGCGTCGTACGTGTCGCCCAATTGGTAGTCCATGTAATTGAACTCCACCACGGCCGAACCCTCGACAATGCGGTTGCGAAAGTGCAGGTTACGATTCTGGCGCCAAGCGTCCTTGCTGTCAGCGTCGTGCGCCTCAACCGTCACGCCCATCACGCCCACTTTCAAGCCCAAACGGCGGTCGTGGTTGAAGCGCATGAATGCCCCACGGGCCACGCTCATGGTGCCCTTGAAATGCCCGGTGGGGTTCAGCTCACCCAAGTAATACCCTGTGCCCACGGCTAGCCCAATGGTGCGGCTGCGGTCCAATACGGCTTGAGCGTGCACCGAAGACACGCCAGCAAGGCATAAAACCAACCCGAGGCCCAAGCATCGCACGCTCCAAGAGTTCTTCCTATTCATAGTGGATTCAACGCAATTCATTTCGCTTTGTTTCACAATCATTCGCCCTGCACTCAATCACGTGTATCAAGGCCCCAATGCATTTTTTGGCGGACGGATTGATAAAAATCTTGCCCCTTCATCTGGACCAATCCCATGGGGCGGTCGCTTTGTGAAATAATCAACTCCAACGGAGATTTCGCTTTGAAAGACCGCGAGTCCAGTGTCAACATTAAATGGCCATCGCGACAGGAGGCCCGAAGTTTCAATGTGCCTCCGCCGGGAATGACCAAGGGACGGTTGTTGAGGTTGTGTGGTGCAATTGGTGTGATGAGCAGCACGTCGCAGCTCGGATCGACGATGGGCCCGCCGCAACTCAATGAGTACGCTGTCGATCCGGTCGGAGTCGAGACAATCAGGCCGTCCGCCCAATATTTGTTGATGAACGTTCCATCGCTCTCCACCTCAATGTGAATCATCGTAGCTGTGTCACGCCGATGGAGAGTGATTTCGTTCAAAGCGCATGCGAAGGGGCCGACGTCCAATGCGTCGCACTGTGTCTGCAACATGCGCCGGTGATCCACCGTGTATTCGCCAGCGAGCAGGGCGTGAACCACGCTCTTGAGGTCCTCCGTAGACGCATTTGACAAGAACCCCAGCCGGCCCGTATTCACGCCCAACACCGGCACAGCTTTCCCGTTCAATAAGGCCGCACTCTCGAGAACGGTGCCGTCGCCGCCCACGGCCAACAACATGTCGAGGCGATCAACTTCTGTAATGCTGTCAAAAACCGGAAAACTTGAAACGTCCAACCCCGCACGGCCCAACTCAACAGCGAAACTCCTGTGCAAGTGCACCGGGGTGCCCGCACTTGTAAATCCATCAATCAACACGGTCAAACCCGCACGATGCTCCGCGCCGAAAGGCTTGCCGTGCATGGCAACCGCCTTCACCGGTATTGCTTCCATAGCTGACATGAGGAGTTCAGGTTTTCAAAAAGCGCATGAAGGCGTCAAAACGCTTTTGAATCTGCTGCTCGTACTGTTCCGCTTTAAAAAAGGTGTCCACCTCATAGCCGTGGCGGCGCAACGATTCAACCACCGGCTCCACATCACGCGTATTCAAACGGAGGGTAATCTCAACTTTTTCACTTCCGCGATCCGCAATGAAGACCTGTAGAATCTTCGCATCATTGCTCTCTATCCGGTGGGCGAGTTGTGCGAGGGAATAGTCTGCCCAAGCCATGCCCAATGTCAAAATACTGCCCTTGTCCTCATTGGAAATCTGCAAGGCCAATGTCTCAAAGATCTTGGTGTGGCTAACGGCCCCTAGGTAGCGCCCCTCATCCACCACAGGCATGATTGTCAAGTGGTTGCGCACCATCGCGTCGATAACTTCCAAAAAATGCTGCTTCGGGCCGACCGCCACAGGCATCAGCCGCGCATTGGTAATAAAGACGTGGTCGCCATCGTGGTCAAGCAAGTCCTCCTCTGCCGCAAGACCAAGAAATTGGCCTTCTGCAACCACCGGAAGATGGGCCATATTCAACTCGCCCATAGCCCGAAGCGCCTTATCTAAGGTGTCGCCTGGAGCTAGGGCTATCATTTCGGGATCGAGAATACTCGCTGCATGCATGTGTATGGAAACGCTTTGTGTTACGAAATTAGCACCCGCGCGCGCAAAGGCCGCCATCGTCGTCAACAACTATCAACCAAGCGCTCTTAATGCAACGCACCCGACTGAGCATCAACGTAAATAAGATTGCCACAATCCGCAATGCGCGGGGCGGCCTTTTGCCCTGTCCGGTAGAGGCTGCACGCTCGCTTTGCCGATGGGGCGTGGACGGGGTAACGGTGCATCCGCGACCCGATCAACGGCACATCACCTTTGAAGACGTGCGGGCGATCCGTCAAGTGACGGCCGAGGCGGGCGTCGAGTTCAATGTGGAGGGCTACCCGGGCACTGCGTTCATGCAACTGATTGAAGCGGTGCGGCCGGAGCAGGTGACGCTCGTCCCCGATCCACCCGAGGCGCTGACTTCGAATGCGGGCTGGGACACGCTGGGGCGTTCGGCCTTGCTCAGTGAAGTGCTTACGCAGGTTCACGCGTGGGGGATGCGCAGCAGCTTGTTTGTGGGCACGGAGATCGAACTGATCGAAGGGGCCGCGGCGCTGGGCGCCGGCCGCGTGGAACTGTACACTGAAGCGTACGCTTCGGGATTCGCGCTCGACCGGGAACAGGCCGTAGCTCCTTTTGCGGCGGCGGCAAAGCACGCGAACACATTGGGTTTAGGCGTAAATGCTGGCCACGACTTGAACTTGGAAAACCTCGCCTTTTTTGACGATCTAATCCCCGAGCTTCTAGAAGTATCGATCGGCCACGCTTTCATCAGCGACGCGCTGTACTTGGGGATGCATCAAGCGCTACAGCAGTACACTTCGTGCTTGACCACACCATGAAGCTCTTTCATCGATGGGCCGAGTCCGCCGAGCAAGGCGGAGCAGCAGGGCAAGGCGAAAAGCCTTTGGTCATTCTGCATGGATTGCTGGGAGCCTCGGGCAATTGGCAGACGCTCGGGCGTCGCTTCGGTCAAGGGCGGCCCGTTTTGCTGGTCGACCAACGCAACCACGGCCGCAGTCCGCACCACCCCAGCCACACGTACGTCGACATGGCCGCCGACTTGCTCTTGCTTCTTGACGAGCTGGGGCTGGCACAGGTCGACCTGCTGGGGCACAGCATGGGTGGAAAAACGGTGATGCGCTTTGCACAATGGCATCCTGAGCGGGTGAACAAGTTGGTCGTGGCTGACATTGCACCGGTGGCGTATGAACCGCATCACACCGCCTTATTCGATGCCTTGAGTGGGCTACACTTAGATCGGGTGCAAAATCGTGGTGAAGTCGATGTAGAATTGGCCTTGAAGATTGACAGCCCCATCGTGCGGATGTTCCTTCTCAAGGGGTTGTATCGCAAGGAAGGTGGGGGATTCGGCTTTCGGTTCAACCTTCCCGTATTGCGGCAACATCTGACCGAAGTGTCCGGACATTTGGCCGATGAAAGGCGTATTGAAGCACCCACATTGGGCATATATGGAGGGGGCTCCGGGTACGTAAACTCCCGTGGACTCGACGCCTTTAAAGCACAATGCACGGATTTCTCCGCGCATTGCCTAAAAGGAGCGGGGCATTGGCTTCACGCCGAAGACCCCGATGGATTTTACAAAGCGGTGGTCAGCTTTTTGAGCCGACCATAATGCTGACGCAGCCCTCGTGCTGCAACGCGGCACTGCTTTCGGGCACCTGCACCCGAACGGTCATCTGCTGCGTGTTTGCTACGCGGAAATCGAAGTGACTCATATCCTTGTCGGTGCTGTCGTAGACGCCGTTTCCACGCGCGTCCAACACTTGGAAATTCAAGTCGCCCAACACGGGGTGACCGCAAACGAGCAACCGGTAGGCGCGACCTCCAAAGAAGGTCAGCGACAACTCGGCCTCATCGCCAGGGATGAGGACGGCTGTGTTGTAATTGTCATTTTGAACGTACTCCTCCAACTTGGGAAGGCAACGCTTTTTGGTGAACGAGCGGCACTGGGCAGTGGCGTCGGTGGATAGGCCCAACGCAAAAACGGTTGCTAGGGCTGCAAGGGTGATATGCTGAATCGCTTTCATGGCGTTATGGCTTACGTTCAATTTGCGTAATGGTTACGCACTTCCGAAATAGCTGTTGCAATCGCGGCGAGTGTTTCATCTGAAATGGTAATCTCGGGGCCGCCTGATATGACAATCATGCCATCGTCTGCGGTGGTGGTGGTGGCCGCGTGGTCGACAATGGAAACGCCGGCAAAGGCTGTTTCTACAGGCTCTAAAGACGCAATCATGGCCGCAAGGTCTTCCGTGCTGGGGTAGGACCCGAGCAATGACATGAGGTTGTCGAGCGTGAGTTTTTGCTCGGCAATACGGACCTTCAAATCTTGGGTTGCACCGTCGAGGTTGCGTGTTCCTAAGTACACGCCTTCAATCCAACCGCCTGCGGCAATCAAGCCTGAGACGTCCTCCATGCCGTTTTCTTTGAGACGGGCGTTGAGCGCGTAAAACGTACTGGTGACGATGTGGATGAGTGAATCGCGCACCTGGCGGTTGTCCTCGGCCCGAGCAATCAATGCGCTGTCGATCAAATCGCCCACGCCCAATTCATCGGCAAGGCGTCGCGCGACATTCAAGTACTCAATCGCCTCTTGATTTCGGTTGAAGATTGTTGCGTAGCTCAAATCCCCCGCATACACCCCTAGGTTCACAGCTTGTGATCCCGTTGTGGCGTAGCCCGACGCCTTTGCAGGGTCGTGCAAATCACCCGTCGAAAAATTCACTCCAGAGGCCTCAAGTAGTAGAGCCGTTTCAATCGGTGAGGGCACGGCATGGAAAATTTTCTTCAACGCATTGGTGCGCGTTGTGGGCATGGCGCCTTCTTCAACTTGCTGTGCTGGTGCGTCTTGTGACGCATCTTCAGGCGGAGCAGATTCGCTGCAACCGGCCAACAAGGCCAGTGAAAAGAGGGTCAATGCGCCGAGAGACCAAGCGCCTGAATGGCGGCGAGTGCTGGGGGTGTGCATGGCTTAGGAGTTCAAGATTTCTAAGTCCCCAAGTTCCGAAGTGCTTGCCCGCGTTTTATGGCTCTTGCAGAAGTTATCCAACCCTAAGCGTTGGCAGCGACTACACCCCACTTTACATCAATGCGCCTCGAGCCAATTCTCCCCGGTCTGCACATCCACCACGAGCGGCACGTCAAGCTCAGCGGCACCCTCCATCTCGCCTCGAACCAATTTTTTGAGCTCTTCCAACTCACTGCGCGGCACATCAAAAACAAGCTCGTCGTGCACTTGAAGAATCATCCGTGAGGCCAAGCCACGCCTTTCAATTTCGCCTTGGATGCGGATCATGGCCACCTTGATGATGTCCGCCGCTGAGCCCTGCACTGGGGCATTGATGGCGTTGCGTTCGGCAAAGGATCGGACCATCGGATTGGCCGATGTCAAATCGGGGACCCAGCGCTTGCGGCCCATCAACGTCTGCACGTAGCCCCGCTGACGCGCCTCCTCCAGCGAGGCGTCTTGGTAGGCTTTCAAATCAGCAAACTGTGCGAAATAACTTTCGATGATTTGCTTCGCCTCCTTCCTCGAGATATTAAGATTTTCTGCCAATCCGAAGGCGCCCTGCCCATACAAGATGCCGAAATTGACCGCCTTGGCTTGCGAGCGTTGCTCACGGCTGACCGCGTCAAGTTCAACTCCAAACACCTTGGCGGCCGTCGCCGCATGGATATCCTGGCCGCTTTTAAAGGCTTGGACCATTCCACGGTCCTTGCTCAGTGAGGCGACAATACGCAATTCCACTTGACTGTAATCCGCCGCCATCAACACGTGGTCCTTGTCGCGAGGCACAAAGGCCTCCCGGACCTTCCGGCCTTGGGGCGTGCGAATCGGAATGTTCTGCAGGTTCGGTTTTATAGAAGAAAGCCGACCCGTGGATGCCACTGCCTGCATGAACTGGCTGTGAATCCGACCTGTCTGAGCATTCACAAGCTCAGGGAGCGGCTCCAAGTAGGTTGATAAGAGCTTCTTCAAAGTGCGGTATTCAAGCACCTGCTCCACGATTGGATGGGCGTCCGTCAACTTGCTTAGCACATCTTCACTGGTGGAATACTTGCCTGTTTTCGTCTTCTTAGGCTTCTTTTTCCCGGTCGAAATCTCCAAGGTGTCGAATAGAATCTCACCCAATTGGGAAGGTGAGTCAACATTGAACTGTTGGCCCGCCGCCTCGACAATCGCCGCTGTCCGCTGTGTGATTTCGCCCGTCAAATCACCCGCCATGGAACGCAAGTGCTCCACATCCAATCGGATGCCCTCGTGCTCCATCGCTACGAGTACGGGGATCAGCGGCGTCTCGAGCTGTTCAAATATTTCGATGTCCTTCCCATCAATTCGAGACGCGTAGGCGGCCTGCATATGTGCAGCCAAGCGAAAGGTCAAATCCGCACTTTCCATA
>Ga0206681_10001168_pt1 | contig 12389 bp, 11 predicted proteins | sample M150012015metaG_FD_161048 | JGI IMG/M metagenome (GOLD analysis project Ga0206681, IMG submission 161048) | Ammonia-oxidizing marine archaeal communities from Monterey Bay, California, United States - M1 500m 12015 | ecosystem: Environmental > Aquatic > Marine > Intertidal zone | place: USA...
GTCTCAGAATTCCTTAAGACTGTCATGGACCTCAAAAGAAGTAGATGATAAATTACATGAGATTATGGTATCAATTCATAATTCTTGTGTTGAATATGGAAAACTAGAAGACGGCACCGTGGATTATGTAAAAGGAGCAAATATTGCAGGATTCGTAAAAGTAGCGGATTCTATGATTGATCAAGGATTGGTGTAAATTAATATTCTTTATTTCTGATTTCAATTTCTACCCTTCTATTCGTTTGTCTTTGAATTTCATTGATTTCTGGTAATGGATAAATGGGAATTGTGCTTCCATGACCCTGGAAAGTCATTCTCTTCGGATTGATGTTATTATTTATCAGAAATTCATATACTTTTAAAGCTCTTCTTTCCGATAAGTTACTATAGTCGTCGGGATTACAGCAGATATGTCCATGAATCCTGATGTGTATTGCTTCGTTTTCTGTCATGAAACTCAAAAGTTCATTTAGAGATGGATATGCAGAAGGTAGAAATGTGTCTTCTCCTCCAACAAAGTTCAAGTTTTTAAGCGCCATCTTTTCACCGTTTTCAAGTGAAGCAAAACTATTTTTTTGTATGTATTCAATTTCCACTTTACGATTTTTTGCGAGCACGGAATCTTGTTCAAAGTTTTCACCAATTGCCGCCATAATCAGACTTTTTGAAATTTTGGCTTCATTTTTTATAAGAAAGAAATGAATGTTATTTATCCTTTTTTCAGCTAGTTTAAGATTATGGCTACTTGTCGAAGAAGTATCTGTATAGCCAGATATTTTTATAATGGAATCCATGTTTTTTGAGTCGATCAAGTGCTGTAATTCCAGCTTACTTTTGTGCATCATATAGCTTTCGTCAATTGGGAAATACACAGTAAATTCCTTTTGACTGAATAATCCCGCAGAAAGAAATAAGCAACACAAGACAGAAGATACAAGTTTCATATTTTAATAATTACTTGCGTAATAATTGTTACAAATGTGAGAATTTAAAGTTTTTATGTTATCGACATGAATATAGTTATTATCTTTGTTTAGAATTATTCTAAATAGATGAAAAAAGACGATAACTCGTTTTCTTCACTTCAAGGTTTTCCGAATAGTATTTTGGAAAAAGACTGTAAGAAAAAAAAGTGTTGTAAAAAATTTAAAACCAAGGGATTTGCTTGCAAAAAGTGTCCTAAGTTCTAATTAAATGCGTTTTATTTTTCTTCTGATTATCCTTTCAATTAAACCTGTACTCAGTCAAGATAAGTTCGCGAATGACATTTCAAATACTAATTCGATTGCTTTATTAAGCAGTGTGGAACGAAATGACATTTATGCAGCACTTGCATACATGAATACTGGAAAGTCATTCTCTTTTGCTCCTTCAATTGGATTAGGAGTTGTTCATTCCGTCTTTCAGAATAATCTTTTTCTTAGGGTGGGATGTTCTGCTCATTATAATTGGTTGAACAAAGAACTTAAGAACTCAAAGAAATGTGTAATAAGTACAGGTTTAGGAGTCTATTATTCCTTTTATCATGAACCTGTTAGAACCAGGTTTTATGACTTAAAACTTGGATACAGTTTCCATTATGGAAATCGTTTTAAACTGGTCCATTCGGCCTCTATTGGTTGGCTCAGGGAGAGTTTTAATGGAAACACAAAATCGGTGGTGCTGAATTATCCGAATTTTGCTTTAACAATAGGTATTGCATATGAAATTTGAGTCGCTCTTTTTCTTGTGTTTAGTGCTTTGCAGCTGTACTAAAAGAGAAAGCTTTAATCATATTGAAATTATAGGACATGGCGGAATGGGCGTGGAACATCCGATGTCAATTTACCATGACAATACAGTGGAATCTGTTTCGCTTGCTCTTCAATTTCCTGGGCTAAATGGGGTTGAAGTAGACGTTCAATTGGACCTGGATGGTGAATTATGGCTGTATCACGATATGGAACTGGATACTGAAACGAGTGGAGGGGGATGCATTGGCTCACTTCATTCCAATTTCATTATGGATCTGAATTACAACACAATTCAGGGGGAGAAGCTCTGTAGGTTAAATCAGATTGTTCCTCTTTTGGATAGCTCTAAAGTGTTATTTATCGATGTAAAGTCATTCAATTCATGTGATGGATTAGCCCAGAATCCAATTCTTTTTTTAGAGTCCTTGAATACGGCCCTGAGCAATACCAAATGTCAGGTGCGAGTTATTATTTCCAATACGGATTGGTTGCCTTATTTTATTCCTTTTTACCAGACGTATTATAGCAGTGATCAACATGCTGAAATCGAAAACAATATAAATACACATCTGGGATTGACTGGTGTAGTTGTTCGGTATTCATCCATTACAGAATCACAGGTGCAATCGTATAAAAATCAAGGTTTAAAGGTCTTTCTCTATGAAATGCGTTCTCCAAAAGGGATAAAAAGAGCTCTTCGTAAAAATCCGGATGGAATCATCCCAGATGATATTAGAAGGGCTTTAATAGAGGGTAGATAAGTTCTATTTTTTGTAGAATGGGAGCTTGACCACTTTAGCCAAAAGCTTTTTGTTTCGAACAGATATAAAAATCTCAGTATCGAATGAGCTGTATTCTTTTTGAACATAGCCAAGACCAATTCCTATTTTCATGCTTGGAGACATCGTTCCAGAGGTAACATGTCCAATTTTAAGGCCGCTAGCGTCTACAATTTCATACTCTTGTCGAGGAATACCTCTATCGATCATTTCGAATGCAATCAGCTTTCTGGTAATGCCATTTTCTTTCTGCTTAGCCAAATAGTCGCAGTCCACAAAAGTCTTGTTGAATTTGGTGATCCATCCGAGACCAGCTTCCAGGGGAGAGGTTTCATCATTTATGTCATTTCCATAAAGACAATACCCCATTTCCAACCTTAGCGTATCTCTGGCTGCCAGTCCAATTGGTTTAATATTGAATTCCTTTCCAGCCTCAAAGACGGCATTCCATAATGTGCTGGCAAATTCATTCTTTACGTAGATTTCAAATCCGCCTGACCCTGTGTAACCCGTCGCCGAGATCATTACATTGTCAATACCTGCAAATTGTCCAAATTGAAACGTGTAGAATTTCATTTCTGAAAGATTTACATCAGTGAGTGATTGCATAGCCTGAGAGGCTATCGGTCCTTGAATAGCTAATAAGGTATACTCATCAGAAACATCATGCATATCCACACCAAAGTCGTTTAAGGAAGCAATCCAGTTCCAGTCTTTTTCAATATTGGAAGCATTGACCACTAAAAAATATTCTTCTTCACTAATTCTATATATGATTAAATCATCTACAATTCCTCCCTTTCCATTAGGCATACACGAATACTGGGCTTTGCCATCGAATAATACAGATGCATCATTAGATGAGAATTTTTGAATCAATTCAAGAGCATTAGGACCTTTTAAAATAAATTCTCCCATATGAGACACGTCAAAAACACCAACTCCATTTCTAACCAAAGCATGTTCGATAGATACGCCTTCATATTGTACCGGCATGGCATAACCTGCAAATGGCACCATTTTAGCTCCTAATTCTATATGAGTATCCGTTAAGGCAGTTTTCTTCATTTGATTAATTCTTTACGCGTTCTACATATACTCCGGTTCGTGTGTCAACCTTTATTACTTCACCATTGTCAATGAATAAAGGCACGCGCACTTCAGCCCCTGTGGCTATAGTAGCTGGTTTCAACGAATTGGTTGCGGTATCTCCTTTTACACCCGGTTCTGTATAGGTGATTTCTGAAATAATATACATGGGTAGCTCTAATACCAGTGGTGTTTCTTCCTCGGCGTGAAATAAAATAGTTACAATCATTCCTTCTTGAAGGAAGAGTGGTTTTTCAATCATTGACGCCTCAATATTAACCTGTTCAAAGTTCTCCTTATTCATGAAAACATATGATTCTCCATCCTGATAGAGATATTGATATTCTCTATTTTCAATTCGTACAACTTCAATTTTGTGACCGGCTGAAAAGGTATGGTCCAAAAGCCTACCACTTTCGATTTGCCTCATTTTCGTTCGTACAAAAGCAGGCCCTTTCCCCGGTTTCACATGTTGAAATTCCTTAATTTGAAATAATTTGTTATTGTGTTTGATGCACAATCCATTTCGGATATCAGAAGTATTGGCCATAGCTAAAAAATTATGGGCAAATATATGTTTTTAGATTGATTGCATCAATAGCATAAGGTTAAAACAGAACCAATTATATAAGTAATAGGGCAATACATGAAACAAACTTAAGATATCATTGTTACTTCATTAAATTTGCATATGAAAATTCTTATTCCTTTTATTTTATTCTTTTTTATAAGTTATACCCAAGCACAAACTGTTGCGGAAAACATCACCATATACAGAGATTCATATGGAGTCCCGCACATACACGGTAAAACGGATAAGGAAGTCACGTATGGTCTAGCCTGGGCCCATTCTGAAGATGACTTCAAAACCATTCAACAGACCTTCCTGCCATCTAAAGGTTTAATGGGTCTGTATGGCGGTAAGGATGGAGTTATTATGGATTATTTAGTGGTCTTGTTGAGGTGCAGAGAAACAGCAAATACACATTACAAAGAACTGTCAAAGGAGGTAATTGAAATTATTGAAGGTTATGTAGAGGGTATCAATGCATATGCCAAATCTCATCCCGAAGAGGTATTGGTCAAAAATAGTTTTCCTATGACTGTTATGGATTATTTAACCGGATATAACCTGGTAATTCATTTTTTTTCAGATACAGGTGATATTTTAGGAGAAATTATTGGGAATAGGATAAAAACAGTCGAAGAGACAGATGAGATCATGGAGAAAAGGACCATAGGATCGAATGCTTTTGCCTTTAGCCGAAAGATAATGTCACATGGTAAAACAGTTCTAAATGTAAATACCCACCAGCCATTAGAGGGTCCATTCTCCTGGTATGAAGCTCATGTGATTTCAGACGAAGGTTGGAATATGTTGGGAGGGCTTTTCCCCGGTTCTCCATTCCCTATGATAGGTACGAATGAGCATTTGGGATGGACACATACCTACAATTATCCCGATTTAATTGATGTGTTCGAATTAAAAGTCAATCCTAAGAATAAAAATGAATATTGGTTGGATGGAAAATGGCTTGCTTTTGAGACACGCAAGGTGAAGCTTAAATTAAAAACTAAAATCGGACTAAAGCTTAGGGTTAAAAGAAAATTAGAATGGAGTGTGTTTGGACCTGTGTTGAGGAATAAAAAGGGTGTTTTTTCTTTTTACTCAAATGCATTTGAGAATATTTCGTCAATTGATCAATGGTACCAAATGAACAAATCATCAAATTGGACAGAATTCAAAGATGCCTTAAAAATGATGTCTATACCTAGATTCAATGTAATGTATGCAGATAGAGCAGATTCTATTTTTTACATGAGCCTGGCAAAAATTCAAATCCGTCCCAAAGAAGGACTTATTAAGAACGGGATAATGATTGGAGACACTTCTGGTTTATTGTCAAAAGGATATCATTCATATGAATCCTTGCCAAAACTCTTAAATCCTGAACATGGATATTTGTTTAATACCAATAATTCCCCATACAATTGTGCGCATACTGAAGACAATATAGATTCAAAAGATTTTGAGGATTATCAGCTTGGTTATAAAGAGGATTACAACAACAGAAGTCTCCGTTTTGAAGATCTTATGCGGGATAAAGGCAAGCTTAGTATGGATGAGTTTTATGAAATAAAATATGATATTCAGTATCCCGAAAAATTTTGGACCCCATCCGGAGCTTCGGTTATTTTTAATGTGGATGACTTAATGTATCCTGAATACTCCAATTTAGTTCACATTATTAAAAACTGGAATCGCAGAGCAGATACAGTGAATATTGGTGCTGCACAATGGGCAATATATTACAGGAATTATCGTGATTTTAAGAGAAGTGGATATGAGAATGATGTTCTCATGAAAAAAACTTTGAAAAAGACTCAAAAGCATTTGATGAAACATTTTGGAAGACTAGATATAGAGCTACGTGATTATCAACGACACAGTAGGGTGGGTAAAGAGCTTGCGGTTCCCGGACTTACTGACATGATTGCTGCAATGACGTCTCAGCCCACTAAAAACGGGAAAGTAAAACCTGTTCATGGAGAATCATATATCATGATTATTCAGTACGACGACAAGGGTGTTGAAATAGAAACGGTATTGCCTTATGGTAATTCCAGGAAAGTATCTGGCCCTCATTTTACAGATCAGATGGAAATGTATGCCAAGCAACAAAGAAAGAAAATGAGTCTTGATTTAAATGAAGCGATTAAGGGAGCTGTAAAGACGTATCATCCTAGATGATTAAGGATTTTTAATGAGCTCAATAAATTCCTTATGAAGTTTTATTTTTCGCCATTTATATAGCTTTCCTATCGATTGTTTGTAGGTTTTTTTACTCATTCCAAGCTCTTTATTGATTTGATCTGGAGGTGATTTATCGGTTAAATATAGTTTTCCTTCTTCATTTAATTTTGACATTATCTTTTCAATTGCCAGATCATATTTTTCAAAGGTTATTGGCTCCAGTCTTATATCCAGCTTGCCATCTTCACGAACTTTCTCTACATATCCGTCTAATTCATCTCCGTGGCATATGTCTGAAATAATATTGTTCTTAAAAATAAGACCTTCATATTTATCATTTGCGATTACACTCACACCAAGATCGTTTTTTTCACAAATCAGAAGAGTCACCTTTTCACCAGCTAGATCCTCATTACATGGTTCAAGTAAGTTTTTGATTTTCATGCTTCCGTACAGCCTGTCTGTTTTTTGATCGTACATTAAACCAATCAGGTATGTTTCTTCTTCTTCCAATTTGAAAAGCTGTTCACTAAAGGGCACGAGTAGATTTTTATCCAGTCCCCAGTCTACGAAGGCACCAATAGGTGTAATCTGTGTAACTTTCAGATATTTAAATTCACCTAATAACAGATGAGGTGTTTCTGTTGTAGAAACAATTCTTTGTTCACTGTCTTTAAAGACAAAAACCTCTATTTCCTGTTCGAGCTCATAGCTGTCCAAAAGATATTTTCTTGGTAAGAGAACTTCATTATCTAGGGTGTCTTTTAGAAATGCTCCAGGAGGGGTAAAGCGATCAATTTTCAGTGTATTAATTAGGCCTAATTGCATCAGCGATTATTCTTTCTCTTTCTTTTATACTTGCCTGTAGTTACGGATAATCCGGCTGGATCGTATTTATTTTTTCTTCGAATTTTTTTCTTTTTCTTTTTCTCTTTTTCAGGAATACTGTTTACTGAGGAGTCCGGGGTTCTTGCCACATGCTCTATATCTCCTTCAGAATTCACATTTGTAGGATTAATCCAGCCTTTTTTGAATCTCTTTCTTTCCAATCTTCCAGTTCTTGGATTTAGCTGAATATATTCCTTTGAAAACCGTATGTCAGGATCATTTACGGCAATGACATCTTCTTTTAATGTCCAATATTCTCCATCAAAAATATAGGCGTCATATGAGAAATCAGGTACGTAGTAGGAGTAGAGTCCTTTCATGGAAGGAGCTTCAGGTGATAAATGGTCCATCACAATTCTACCGTATTTTTCTTCAAACCTCAAGGTCATTGTGGCTTTGTCAGAATATTCATAAATGATTCGTTTCGAAATGTCACCGTTTGAATTAAATACGGGGCTTCCAAATTGAATAGTATTCTTGTTGATTGTTAACACATCTAATATCTTAAAATTGCTCCCTGCAGTTCCGCCGTCCCAGCCTATCAGTACATATTCGGTTTTCCTTTTATTGAGAAAAGGGATTATTTTATAGTAAAGCGCCCCGTACCAATCTTCGAGAGCAAGACTCCCATTTGGTCTGGTATCATAAGGGTCCAGCATGTCTTTAAGTTCGTACAGCTTAATTTTTTTATTGTTTTTAACCATCACAAATCCCGAAAATGAATAAGACATGTCCGGATATTCCACATTCCAGTTAACGATTCTGATTTTTTCATCGGGACTATCTAGTATAGCTACTGTTTCAAGGTGTTTAAATTTATAGTCAAAAGCGCCATCAAGAAGGAGAAAAGACTTCATTTTCGCCGTAAATTCAACATTTGACTGATCCATTCCATCAGTTGTTATTTCACCCCGAAAATCAACTAAAACTTTATTGAGTCTCAGCTCTTCTTTTTCCAAAATAGATTGCCCATTCACATAATTTCCTATGCAAAAAATAAAAAGAATGATGTTTAAGTAGTTATGCATTATTGTATTAAACGTTTATCTCATTAAAGAGTTACGGCTCATAATTCTTTTAGTTGGGTAATAGTTTCCTCTGGTATTTCCGAATTGAACACGAAACTTCCGGCAACCAACGCATCGGCTCCAGCTTCTTTTAATTGTTTTCCTGTTTCTAAATTTACTCCTCCATCTATTTCAATTAAGGCCCCAGAGCCTGATGATTCAATTAAGGATCTTAGCTTTTTCACTTTATCGACACTTGAAGATATGAATTTTTGACCTCCAAATCCAGGATTGACAGACATAATCAACACGAGGTCTACATCGGAAATAATGTCTTCGAGTACAGATACTGGTGTATGTGGGTTTAATGCAATTCCTGCTTTTACTCCCTTGCTTTTAATATGCTGTATTGTGCGGTGCAAATGAGGACAGGCTTCAAAATGTACAGTAATAATATCAGCTCCAGATTTCGCAAACTCGTCTATAAATTCATCAGGATTTGAAATCATAAGATGAACATCTAAAATTTTGTCTGTGTGTAGACGCACATTTTTGAGGACGGGAAAACCAAAGGAGATGTTGGGCACAAAATTTCCATCCATAACATCAATGTGTAGCCAATCAGCTTTCGAAGCATGGAGCATTTTAGTTTCTTTTTCTATGTTACCGAAGTCACATGATAAAATCGATGGAGCTATAATCATTTAAAACTTTTTCCAAATTTAGTGACTTTTAACCAACAAAAAGAGTGCGGACTTAAATTACGGTGTTATTAATATTTATTTTTGTCCTTTATATAGGAATGATTGGAATTACAGAAATTATTGTTGCACTGACTTGTCTTATCTCTATTCAGGGATTTAACAATCAGAATTTTCAAAATCAATGTTTGTACGTACCCTACAGTGTAAAGCATAACAATGAGTACTATAGAATTATTTCACATATGCTCGTACACGCTGATTTCGCCCACCTCGCCTTCAATATGATTTCTTTGTATTATTTAGGTTCTTTTTTAGAGATGGAACTCAGTTATGCTTATGGAACTCTTGGTACATATTATTATTTGTTGATATATCTTTTCGGTGGAATTGCAGCTACTGTACTGCCGTTTATAAGGAATTCAGATAATTCAATGTACAGGTCCCTGGGCGCTTCTGGAGCTGTTTCTTCAGTAGTTTTTGCCACCATTATATGGAACCCGGAACTCGAGCTAATGCTGTTGTTTATTCCAATTCCTATTAAAGCATATATTTTAGGACCTCTCTATTTGGCATATGAGTATTTTGCTATGAAGAAAGGAGGTTCCGGAATTGCACATGATGCGCATATAGGCGGAGCTATATTTGGAATTTTATTTGTATTATTGATAGATGCCAACAAAGGCGTTGAATTTCTAGAGATTTTTATATAAATATGCAGGTATTTTACATCAATAATAATGGGTCTATATTACCAAACACGTCACCGACAATATCACCGGGTAATAGGGCTCATTTGTATGGAGATGGTGTGTTTGAGTCTATTCGCATTATGAATGGAGCACCAATTAATGTTGAAAATCATATTGCAAGAATTCTAGAGGGAGCAAAAGTGATTAAAATGGAAATTCCATCCCATTATGACTGTGCTTTTTTTGAAGAGCGAATTGTTGAATTAATTCAAAAATCTGAGATTCAGAAAGGAGGTAAATGTCGTTTATCGATTGATAGAGCCCCTGGAGGAACATATCTCCCAAAATCCTGTGAAGGACATTATTATATTGAAGTAGAAAGTTATGAATCCAATTATTTTGAGCTCAATGCCAAGGGCTTAACAGTGGATATTTATTCGGACATTAAATTACAAAAGACTTTTCTTTCAAATTATAAAACAAAATCTTGTCTTGAGTATGTAATGGCAGCGCTTTCCGCGAAAGAAAAGAATTTGGACGATCTTTTTTTGAGCGATATAAAAGGAAATATATTAGAAACCTCATCAAGTAATATTTTTGTAGTAAGCAATGGAGTTCTTTATACTCCTGGACTTGAAGAAGGGTGTCTTGCGGGAACAATGCGCATGCAGGTGATTAATCTGGCTTTACGAAGTGGTATTAAGGTTTATGAATGCTCAATTTTGCCCCAAAACCTATTGGCGGGCGATGAGATATTTATTACAAATGCAATTCGGGGAATCAATTGGATTGGGAATTACAAGACCAAGAGATTTTCAAATACAATAGCTAGAAAATTAATTATTTCGCTTAATGAATATTGGAGGAGTAAATTGGAGAACTGACATTTTCTGATTTTCAACGTCATATCGTTCATAAATCCAGTTATTACACTTCATGTAGGTCAAGTATAATAGTATATTTGTTTATCATCACGTTTCACTTCGTTTTATATGGCTGAAAATCAATACACTGAAGATAATATTCGTTCCTTAGATTGGAAAGAGCACATCCGCTTACGGCCTGGAATGTACATTGGTAAATTGGGCGATGGTTCCGCTGCCGATGATGGAATCTACGTCTTAATTAAAGAAGTTATTGATAATTCCATCGATGAATTTGTCATGGGGAATGGCAAAAAGATTGAGCTGATTGTGCAGAATGGACTGGTTGTCATCAGGGATTACGGCAGAGGAATTCCTCTTGGAAAAGTCGTTGATGTAGTTTCCAAAATGAATACAGGAGGAAAATATGATTCAAAAGCTTTTAAAAAATCGGTAGGACTAAACGGGGTAGGAACAAAAGCGGTGAATGCGTTGTCGTCTAAATTTTCTGTGTATGCAGTGCGTGATGGAGAATGTAAAAAAGCGTCGTTTGCACGAGGTGAATTGATAGAGGATACTCCCTTGTGCAAAACTGATGAACAAAATGGCACGTATGTCGAGTTTGTTCCAGATCAAAACGTCTTTAAAAAGTACTCCTATAAAACCCTTTACATAGAAAATATGGTCTGGAATTACTGTTATTTAAATAGAGGCCTTTCTATTTATTTTAATGGCAATAAGTTTCAATCTAAAAATGGCCTAAAGGATCTTCTTGAAAACAACATGGATGGTGATGCAATATATCCTATTATTCATCTGGAAGGAACGGACATTGAAGTAGCATTTACACATGGAAGAACGTATGGTGAAGATTACTATTCTTTTGTAAATGGCCAACATACGACTCAGGGAGGGACACATCAAAGTGCATTCAGAGAATCGGTGTCAAAGGTGATTAAGGATTTTTATAGTAAGAACTACGAAGCTTCTGACATCAGGCAGTCAATTGTTGCTGCTGTTTCCATTAAGGTTATGGAACCCATATTCGAATCTCAAACAAAAACAAAATTGGGCTCTATTGAGATTGAGCCAGATGGTAAGTCGGTTCGCGCTTTTATCAATGATTTTCTTAAGGATAAACTGGATAATTTTTTACATAAAAATCCTGAAGTCGCTCAAACCATTGAAAACAAGATTAAACAGTCTGAAAAGGAAAGAAAGGATTTGGCAGGTATTCGAAAAATTGCTCGGGATAGATCAAAAAAAGCGAATCTGCATAACAAGAAATTAAGGGACTGCAGAATACATTTAACCGATTTGAAAAATGACCGAAGGGAAGAAACTACCTTATTTATTACGGAGGGAGATTCCGCCAGTGGTTCAATTACAAAATCTCGAGATGTGGGCACTCAGGCCGTGTTTTCACTAAGAGGTAAACCTCTGAACTGTTATGGGCTAACCAAAAAGGTAGTGTACGAAAACGAGGAGTTTAATTTGATACAGGCAGCCCTGGATATTGAAGATGACCTTGAAAATTTACGATATAACAAAGTTGTTATTGCTACCGATGCTGATGTGGATGGAATGCACATCAGAATGCTTCTTTTGACATTTTTTCTTCAGTTTTTCCCTGATCTGGTCAAAAAGAATCACGTGTATGTATTACAAACTCCCTTATTTAGAGTACGTAATAAAAAGAAAACAATTTATTGTTATTCCGATGAAGAAAGAGTTTCTGCAATTAATGAGATAGGTAGAGGTGCTGAAATAACAAGATTTAAAGGTTTGGGAGAGATTTCTCCCGACGAATTCGTTCATTTCATAGGTGAAGAAATGCGACTTGAACCGGTATTGTTGTCTCATGATGCATCTATAGATTCTA
>Ga0206681_10001170_pt1 | contig 12365 bp, 11 predicted proteins | sample M150012015metaG_FD_161048 | JGI IMG/M metagenome (GOLD analysis project Ga0206681, IMG submission 161048) | Ammonia-oxidizing marine archaeal communities from Monterey Bay, California, United States - M1 500m 12015 | ecosystem: Environmental > Aquatic > Marine > Intertidal zone | place: USA...
TGGTTCAGGCTCTGGTTCAGGCTCTGGCTTAGGAACTTCTAATATATCTTCCTTTTGTATTTCATCCTTATCTATTTCATCTTCTTTTGACTTTTTTTTCTTCTTGAAAATGGAAAATAATTTCTTAAAAAACCCCATATTTTAGTTGTGTAGATTATTATTATACGTAAATATATAACAAATGATGCTTTGGTTTAAAAAGCTCTTAAAAAGATATGAAAAATTAATGTTTATTTTTTTTCTAGAAAATCATTGACCTTTTCAGCCGGTAAAATTGACTCAACAAAAAGATATGCTCCAGATTTTGGAGATTTAACCATTTTGATTGCTTTTGTAAGTCTTTTTGAGCCTGTTTGAAGTGTTGCTACCGCTTTTTTAGCCATAATATAGAATTTACTTTATTTCTTTATGTAATGTCATTTTCTTTAGAATTGGGTTAAATTTCTTTAATTCAATTCTATCAGGTGAGTTTTTTTTATTTTTAGTAGTAATATATCTAGAAGTCCCTGGCATACCGCTATCCTTATGCTCTGTACATTCTAAAATTACTTGAACTCTGTTTCCTTTTTTTGCCATGATAAAGATTATTTAATAAATCCTTTAAGTTTAGCATCTTTTAGAGCTGCTTGAATACCAATCTTATTGATAGTCTTTAAAGCAGAAGTAGATATCTTTAATGTAATCCATCTATCCTCTTCAGGAATATAAAAACGTTTTTTTATCAGATTAGCATTAAATCTGCGTTTAGTCCTATTAAGAGAATGGGAAACATTATTTCCTACCATGCTTTTTTTGCCAGTAAGCTCACAAGTTCTAGACATAATAATAATAAATTTATTTTATAAAATATCAGCGGCGAATTTACAATATTTTTTTAATTTTCTGATGATTAATTAAATTTTTTTGCTCCTTTGGATATAGCTAATATTGAGGAATTCTTATTATCCATTTAATTTATCATTTAATAATTCAAAAGTCTTTTCAACTACTTTTTTTATAATAAACTCTCTTTCTCCCTGAAAATCAAATTCCAATGTATTAATTATTTCATCATTTGCAAAGGATATATAAACCTTTCCAATAGGCGCATCTGAATCCCCCTTTGTTGGACCTGTATTTCCAGTAGTAGCTATAGCAAAATCTGTATTAAACATTTTTTTGACCTTCTTTACCATCATCTCAGCTACTTCAACACTAACTACACTTTTCTTCTTAATTAATTCTCTATCAATACCAAGAATATTTACTTTAGACTCTGTTGAATAACAAACTACTCCGCCCTTAAAATAAGTTGAGGCTCCTTGATTAGAAACAATCTTACTACATATTGATCCACCTGTACAACTTTCTGCAATAGAAAGAGTTTTATTTAACTCTTTAAATTTAGATGCTATTACTTTTTCTAAAGAAGACATAAGTTTTATTTTATATTTATAGATAAAAGCTCATAATCATTCATATAACCTTTTAAGTTATCATTTAATTGAACTTTTCCTACTCCAGAAGGTGTTCCTGTAAAAATCACATCACCAATTTTTAATGTAAAAAATTTAGATATATACTCAATTAATTCATCAATTTTCCAGATCATCAAGCTAGTATTTGAATTCTGAACAATTTCGTTATTTTTTATTAATTTAAAATTAATATCATCAATATTATTGAAATCATTTTTATTTTTCCACTTTCCTATAAGACAAGAACCATCAAAAGCTTTTGCTTTTTCCCAAGGCAAACCCTTTTCCTTTAATTCTAACTGCATATCTCTGGCTGTAAAATCTATACCAAGGCCTATTTCATCATAATATTTGTAACCAAATTTTTTTTGAATAAACTTACCCAGTCTGTTTATCTTTATAATCACCTCCAATTCATAATGGACTTCCTTAGAAAAACTTGGTATAAAAAATGGCTGCCCCTTATTAATAATAGCTGTTTGAGGTTTTAGAAATAATACAGGTTCTTTAGGTTTCTTGTTGTTTAGCTCCTTTATATGATCCACATAATTTCTTCCAACACAGATAATTTTCATTATTATTAAATTTCTCTATTGACATCCCAGGATTCCAAAGAATCTTTTACTCCTTTTATAAACTTACTACCCAATGCACCGTTAACAACACGATGATCATAGGAATGTGATACAAACATTTTATGTCTTATTCCAATAAAATCACCTTGATCAGTTTCTATTACAGCAGGAACCTTTCTAATAGCTCCTAAAGCAAGTATACCTACCTGTGGTTGATTTATAATTGGTGTTCCCATTACACTGCCAAATACTCCTACATTAGTAACAGTATAAGTTCCTCCATAAACATCATCTGGATTTAAATTATTGTTTCTTGCTCTAAATGATAAATCATTAACAACTTTTGTCATTCCTACTAGATTAAGTTGATCAGCTTTTTTTATAACTGGAACAATCAAATTTCCATCTGATAGTGCTGTTGCCATTCCAATATTAATATCCTTTTTAACTATAATATTCTCACCATCAAGAGATATATTTAGCATAGGAAATGATCTTAAATTAATAGCAACTGCTTCTATAAAGATTGGGGTAAAAGTTAATTTTTCACCCTCTCTTTTTTGAAAGTTATCCTTTACTCTGTTTCTCCAATTCCATATTTTTGTCACATCTACTTCTATAAAAGATTGAACATGAGCAGAAATTTTAATTGATTCTGACATATGCTTTGAGATAATCTTTCCCATTTTAGTCATTTCAATTATTTGATCATTTTCAATTCTATCAATGTTTATTTCTGGACTTATATGGATATCAGAGATAGCTGTATCTTCTTGCTTTAATCTTGATTTTAAATAATTTAATATATCCGATTTTGTTATTCTATTTTTTTTACCCGTTCCTTTTATTAACTGAAGTTCATTGTCAGTAATTTTTTCCTTTTTAATTATATTTTTCACCAAAGGAGAATAAAATCTATTATTAGAACTATCTTTTAATGAAGTATCACTTTCTTTACTAGGAATATTATCTTCTGGAATAATTTTATTCTCTAATTTATTATTAACGTTATTTGAATTGTTGTTTTGATCTACTTCAATTATTGTTTCAGTAGTTTTAATCTCAGATTCAGTTTCAATAATAGCTATTGTTTCGCCTACTTTGATTACTTCATTAATCTTAAAGCATTTTTCTATCAAAATTCCTTTATGTTCAGACGGTACTTCAGAGTCAACCTTGTCTGTTGCAATTTCTACTACAACCTCATCCATATCTATACTATCTCCTATATCTTTTAACCAAGAAATTAAAGTAGCTTCCGCTACACTTTCCCCCATCTTTGGTAATTTCAATTTAAACTTGCCCACAGTAAAATACTATTGATTAAAATGCTGAACTAAATTAATGAAAAAACATGTAATAAATTATTTATTTAAATCAAATAAAATTACTTGACCATGTTCTCTAGAACTATTACTTCCTATTAGGTAATTAGATACTTTTGGTATAATTTTAAATATGACTCCATTATTCTTTGATAGTCTTTGCATTGTAGAAATAATATTTTTAAAAGTAAGACAATTAGAATCAAAAATAATTTCGCAGTTTTCTAGTTTTTTAGAAAGTATTTGAGTTAATTCTGTTTTTATTGAAATTCTATTTTGCAAGTCCACATAATCTTTATTTGATATTAAATAACAGTCTTCGGATTTAGTAGCATATTTGAATCTAGATGTAATCATAAATGATTTAAAAAATATAATTAATTCAAGCAGCACAAATGACAAGATCTTGTTAAAAATATTCTTAGCTATATGCTTTCTATAATATATACCCATAGCCCCATAAAAACTTTTGTAAAATTTAAAATTTTTACTAGTACTCTCACCTTTATAGTGTATTATAGATGAATCTCCGTAATAATAATTTCTTAGACCTTTCTTGAGTATTTTATATGATAGATCAATGTCTTCTCCAAACATAAAATATTTTTCATCAAATCCCCCTATCTCCTCAAATACTTGTTTATCCATAAACATTATTGCTCCGCATAATACATCTACCTGACCAATGGCATCTTCTGATTGTTTATCTGAATAATAATCATTTTTTAAACCAAGAAATCTTTTAATTACCATTGATGTATGAGGTAAGTTTCTTTTACTTTCAGGTAAAAAAACACCTTGGCCATCAATCATCTTACAACCGATTATTCCTACATTATTAGTTGATTTTTTAAAGTCTATTATCTTATGAAAAAGATCTTCTGGAACAACAGTATCTGGGTTTAAGAAACAAATATTTTTACCCTTAGCCCTTTTAACAGCTAAATTATTTGCACAAGAAAAACCTACATTATGTTTATTTCTTATTAAAATAACCTCAGAAAAAAATGATTCAATCACATCAATTGTATCATCATTTGAGTTATTATCAACTACTATTATTTCTGATTTTATTTTATTTAAAGAATCTTTAAGGCTTCTTAAACATAATTCTAGAAAGAATCTAGAATTATAGCTAACTATAATAACTGATAAATCCAAATCTAATTTTTTATTGAAGTTTCAAAAGGAATTCTATTGGTTATACTTCTAGCCAATGTAATTTCATCAGTATATTCTAAATCGTCACCTATTGAAATTCCTCTTGCAATTGTTGATGTAATAATATTAAATTTATTAATAAGCTTATATATATAGAAATTAGTGGTATCTCCCTCCATTGTTGAACTCAATGCAAATATTACCTCACTAATTCCTCCCTTATCAATTTTATCTATTAAACTAGACATATTTAAATCATTAGGGCCTATTCCATCTAGGGGGGATATTTTTCCTCCTAAAACATGATACAAACCCTTGTATGAACTAGTATTTTCAATTGCCATAACATCCCTAATATCTTCTACAACACATATAACGGAATTGTCTCTTTTAGGATTTGAACAAATATCACATAATTCATTATCGCATATGTTATGGCAATTTTTACAAAATTTTACCTTATGACGCATTTCAGAAATAGATTTAGCAAGATCGTTTGATTGATCAGATGGTTGCCTTAAAAGAAATAATACAAGTCTTAATGCAGTCCTCTTACCAATACCTGGCAATTTTGATATTTCATTAACAGCCGTCTCAATTAGTTTTGATGAAAATTCCATTTAGCAAACTTACAAATTTTACAGATTGAAAAATAAAACGTTTCTAATAAAGAATTATTTGGCAAATCATACAAATAATATGTAATTTGAATAATTATATTCCCTAATGAACGCAAGCAATATTTTAATTCTTATTGTTGGATATTTCATCCTACTTTTTGCAATTTCATATATGACAGGGAAGAATGATAGTAATTCTATTTTTTTTAGTGCCGGAAAAAATGCTCCATGGTATATAGTAGCGTTTGGAATGGTAGGAGCATCTTTATCAGGTGTTACATTTATATCAGTGCCTGGCTGGATTGAAAGTTCTCAGTTTAGTTATTTACAAGTTGTCTTTGGATATTTCTTTGGTTATTTAATTGTTAGCCAAGTGCTGTTACCTGTATATTATAAACTTAATTTAACCTCAATTTATGAGTATTTAAATTTTAGGTTTGGAACAGTTGCTCACAAAACTGGTGCTTTTTATTTTTTTATTTCTAGACTTTTAGGCGCATCATTTAGATTATTCTTGGTTTCTATTGTATTACAACAGTTTGTTTTTGATCAATGGAATATTCCCTTTCCTGTAACAGTTACTATTTCAGTTATCTTAATTTGGATTTACACATATAGAGGTGGAATAAAGACTGTTGTTTGGACTGATACTTTACAAACATTCTTTATGATTCTAGCTGTATTTATATCAATTTTTGAATTATTAAATAATCTAAACTGGAGTTTCATTGAATTTTTAAAATCTGAAGAGTTTAGTAATTACAACACAGTATTTTTTACTGATAATATAATGGAGAGGCATCATTTTTTAAAATCATTTATTGGAGGGATGTTTGTTACTATTTGTATGACTGGATTGGATCAAGACATGATGCAAAAAAATCTAACTTGTAAATCCCTAAAGGATGCACAAAAAAATATGTTTGTCTTTAGTATTGTGCTAGTTATTGTTACTTACTTTTTTATGATACTTGGAAGTCTTCTTTTCATATTTAAAAATAAAAATGAAATATTAATGCCTCTAATGGATGGTCAACCTAAAACTGATTTATTATTTCCTGAAATTGCACTAAATGGTGAATTAGGCATATTGTTGTCTATCACCTTTATTCTTGGTCTTATAGCTGCAGCTTATAGCAGTGCAGATAGTGCATTGACTTCACTTACAACTTCATTCTGCATAGATTTTATTGATATTAAAAATAAAAATGCTAGCATACAAAAAAGTATTAGAAAAAAAGTACACGTACTAATGAGTGTAACTCTAATTTTAATAATCATATTATTTAAATATGTTCTAAGTAGTAATATCATTGATAGTCTTCTTACAGTTGCTTCTTACACTTATGGTCCTTTACTTGGATTATTTGCCTTTGGATTATATACTAACTATAGTCTAAGAGAAAAATATATTTATGCTGTAGTAATACTTGCTCCAATTTTAACATATATTTTAAGTATATCACCTGCCTTATATGCATATAATCTGGATTTAAATATTATAGAATGTACTCAAGAAAAATGGTTGTGTGCTAAAAGTTTTGCCTTATCTAACTTCTATCAGTTTGGATATGAACTGCTACCTATAAATGGAATATTAACTTTTATTGGATTATATTTAATAAAAATTAAAAGAAAGTAATATGAAAATAAAGTTAACCATATTAATTGTTTTATTATGTTTATTCAGTTGTAGTGATGAAGACCCGCAAGAAGATAATTCAACTCCACCAATCTTAACAGATAATATTGAAGTTTATAATTCTGAGCTTATTAGTGATGATTTAATTTTAGCGGTTGAAAATTCTTCTACAACCTCTTACTTATTAGACAAACAAGGAAATAAGCTATACACATGGAATTTTGAAAGTACATCTGGTAATGATATTGAATTACTATCAGATGGAAGTATTATTGGGTTATTTAAAGACCCTAATTCTTCAATTGATTTTGGCGGATTTGGTGGAATTGCTAAAATAATAGACAATAATAATAATACAATTTGGGAATATACTGTTAGCAATAATAATAGTATTGCACATCATGATGTAGAACTATTACCTAATGGAAATGTTTTGATGATAGTTTGGGAAAGAATAAATAATAACATTGCAATTGAAAATGGAGTTGATTTTAATAATGATGTTTTTACTGAAAAAATTATTGAGGTTAATACATCTTCTAATACTGTTGTTTGGGAATGGAACAGTTGGGATCACATCGTTCAAGATAAATTTGAAAACTTACCTAATTATGGTAATATAAATGAGAATCCAAATAAAATAAATATTAACTATAGTATTGAAAATCCTCCAGGTGGTAATTTCTTTATCAACGGAGATATTATGCATTCTAATGGTCTTGACTATGATAATGATAAAGATGTAATCTATTTGAGTGTTAATTATTATAGTGAAGTCTGGGTTATTGATCATAGCACTTCCACAGAAGAAGCTCAAACTTCAATTGGTGGAAACTACAATAAAGGTGGAGATTTGATTTATAGATTTGGAAATCCAAATACATACAATAGTATAGGTGATAAAATTTTTGATAGAAATCATTTTCCAAACTTACTTGAAAACGGAGTTGATGGTGAAGGAAATATACTTATATATGTAAATGGAAATACTAATGAACAATCAATTGTATATGAATTAGAAATGCCAAATAATTTTAATTTATTAACAAATTCAAATAATGAACCAAATATTATATGGAGTTTTACAGATGAAAATTTATTTGCAAATAAACTCTGTGGTGCAATCAGATTATCTAATGGGAACACCTTAATCACAGAGTCTGACTATGGTTTTTGGGAAGTAACTAATGGTGGTGAAATAGTTTGGAAATATAAAAAAGATGAGGAAACAAACTTTTTTTGGAGATCCTATCATTATCATGATGATAGCGAAGCTGTACAAAATTTAGGCTTATAGCTACCATCTGATAACAGCACTTCCCTAAGTAAAACCACTACCAAACACAGCCAAAACAACAAGATCGTCTTTTTTGATTTTATTAGTTATGTCAGTTTGTCAGTATATTAATTTTGGCATCTTTATTGACATTAGAATAATGATAATAAAAAATAGTAAAAAATGAAAAAAGGTAATATTAATGTTTCAGTTGAAAATATTTTTCCGCTAATCAAGAAATTCTTGTATAGTGACCATGAGATTTTTCTTAGAGAACTTATTAGTAATGCAACTGATGCTGCTTTAAAATTAAAACATATATCCAGAACTGGAAAAGAAAAAATAGAATTAAATGATCCTAAAATTGAAGTAAAAATTGATAAAAAAGGAAAAAAACTTCACATTATTGATGAAGGTATTGGTATGAGTGCTGAAGAAATTGAAAAATATATCAATGAGGTTGCATTTTCTGGTGCTGAAGAATTTCTAGAGAAATATAAAGACTCAGCAAAAGATACAGGGATAATTGGACACTTTGGTCTAGGCTTTTATTCTGCATTTATGGTCTCATCTAAAGTAGAGATAATTTCAAAATCTTATAAAAACAAACCTGCAGCACATTGGACATGTGATGGTTCTCCAAATTACACCCTAGATAAATCTGATAAAGAGACTAGAGGAACAGAAATAATATTACATATTGATAAAGATTCTAAAGAATTTCTTGAAGAAAACAGAATCTCAGAACTTTTGATAAAGTATAATAAATTTATGCCTATTCCTATAAAGTTTGGAACAAAAGAAGAGACTATTCCACTTTCAAAAGATGCAAAAAAGGATGAAAAGCCTAAGACAATAACTGTAGATAATATTATTAATAATCCTGAACCTGCTTGGAAAAAGCAGCCTAAAGATTTAAAAGAAGAGGATTATAAAGAATTCTATAGGGAATTATATCCTATGCAATTTGAAGAACCTTTATTTAATATACACTTAAATGTAGATTATCCATTTAACCTAACCGGTATTTTATATTTTCCTAAAATTACCAATGATTTAAATATGCAAAAGGATAAAATCCAACTGTATCAGAATCAAGTGTTTGTAACTGACAACGTCGAAAGTATTGTTCCTGAATTTCTAACTCTTCTTAGAGGAGTCATTGATTCTCCAGACATTCCGCTAAACGTATCAAGATCATATCTTCAAGCAGATGGTGCTGTTAAAAAAATATCAGCCTATATAACTCGAAAAGTAGCAGATAAATTAGCAAGTTTATTTAAAAAAAATAGAGAAGATTATGAGAAAAAATGGAATGATATAAAGATTGTAATTGAATACGGAATGTTAAGTGAAGAAAAATTCTTTGAAAAATCTGAAAAATTTGCTCTATATCCTTCCGTTGATGAAAAGTATTATACATATGAAGAATTATTTAACAAGATAAAAGCAAAACAAACTGACAAAGATGATAAACTAGTTATTTTATATGCATCAGACAAAGAAGCTCAACACAGTTATATTGAAAATGCAAAAGCTAAAGGATATGAAGTTCTACTTTTAGACTCACCAATTGCTGGTCACCTTATTCAAAAGCTTGAAACTTCAAAAGAAAAAATTTCATTTGCCAGAGTTGATTCTGATCATATTGATAACCTGATAAAAAAGGATAATTCCAGAGTTTCAAAACTAAGTGATGATCAAAAAACTAATCTTGAGAATATGTTGAAAAATATTATTCCTAGTAAAAAATATACAGTAAAATTAGAATCATTAGATAATAAAGAGCATCCGTTTATTATAACAACTCCTGAATTTATGAGAAGAATGAAAGAAATGCAACAAACTGGTGGTGGTGGAATGTTCGGAGCTGGCAATATGCCTGATATATATAATTTAGTTGTAAATACAAATTCTGATTTAGTTGTTGAAATCTTAAAAACTAAAACTAAAAAGAAACAAGAAAGACTAATAAATCAAAGTTTAGATCTAGCTAGATTATCACATGGACTACTTAAAGGTGAAGAATTAACCAATTTTATCAAAAGAAGTTTTGAAATTATCAAGTAATTTATGTTCATATCAACAAAAAATAGCCCTATCATAAGGGCTATTTTTTTTATAAGAATTACTTTCAGGATTATTATTATCTTTATCATCCAAGAATTTAGTAAGATAAAATGAAAGGATATTTAAGGGTACTCTTATTTATACTAATATGTTTTGTTTTTCAAGACATAAATGCTCAATTTAGTAAAACCCATTATATACCTCCTGTAGCTTCTACTGGATCTGGACCTGCTTCTGCTCAAGATCAATATCTATATATATCCACTCCAAATGAAACTGCTTTTAATGTTACGATTACTCCAATTGGAGGAACACCAGAAACAGTAAGTGTATCTAATTCTACACCCTACGCCTACTTTATTGGTAATGGTAATAATACAAATTTAATAGCTCCAACAGTAAATATTGGTGATAAGTTTACTGATAAAGGTTTTATAATTGAAGCTGAAGATTTGGTTTACGCATCAGCTCGTTTGTTTAGCGGTGGTAATTTTCAAGCTGGTACTATTGTTAGTAAAGGTTTGGCTGGGCTTGGTAATGAATTTAGAGTTGGAACCTTTGAAAATGCAGGTACACTTGGCAACGGACAATCTGATTATTTGAATTTTGTAAGCGTCCTTGCAACTCAAGATAATACTTTAGTTAATTTTTCTGAATTTGGTAATGGTGTTACTATTTTAAATGACGCTCCAACTGATAATGTTTTATTACATTCTGGGGAAAGTTATGTTATTGCTATTACACCATATCCTACTTCTACTAATTCAGCAAATGCAACAGGATTAATAGGTGCTTTAGTTAGTGCAGATAAACCTGTAGCAGTTAATGCTGGTTCTCTAACTGGGGCCAATTCAAATCTTCAAGCAGATGGTGGCGGACAAGATATTGGTATTGATCAAGTTGCACCAGTAGAAAAAATAGGTACTGAATACATTTTTGTTAGAGGTATAGGTCCTGATGAAGTTGAAAGACCACTTATTGTAGCTCATGAAGATAATACTGAAGTTTATGTTAATGGGGTTATATACACCACATTAGATTTTGCTGGCGATTATGTTTCAATTGAATCTACACAATATGGTGTTAGCTACTCGTTAAATGCTTACACTGGATTTGGCAATGTAAACAATGATGGATATCCTGAAAATATTAATGGAATTCCTCTTGATCCTGATGCTAATTTAGATGATCAACCTTCTACTAATGAGTCTAATAACATGTATGTTAGCACATCAAAACCTGTATTTGCATATCAAGCATTTGGAGGTATAAGACCAGGGTCTCAAGCTCAATTTGGTATTACTGGAGGTGTAGCAAATGTAGGACTATTCTTTGTTCCACCAATTAATTGTCAAACTCCTAAAATTGTTAAAAATATTCCTGCAATTAATCAAATTGGTGAAGAATTATTTAGTGGCGTTGTGACTATTGTAACTGAAACAGATTCGTCAGTTCTAATTAATGGAGAGGATATTTCTATTTTTAATGTAACTCCACAACTAGTTACTGCAAACCCACAATTTGAATCCTATACAATTGAAGGTCTTACTGGAAATGTTTCAATAGAATCTACAACTCAAGTATATGTAGCTTCGTTTGGTGCATATACATATGCAACATTTGGTGGATATTATTCTGGTTTTGCTTTTAAACCAGAAATATTATTGCAAGCATTAACTGTTGAGGATGATTCGTGTATACCAAACTTAACCTTAAGTCTAAATAGTATTTCTACCTATGATCAATATCAATGGTATTATAATGGTGATCCAATACCTGGAGCTAATAGTATCAACTACACCCCTAGTGAACCTGGATATTATCAAATATCTGGAGCAATTGAAAATTGTCCTGGAGCAGTACTTTCAGAAAATATTCCTGTAAGTGCATGCCCTACTGATTTTGATAATGATGGAGTAAATGATAATGTTGATATTGATAATGATAATGATGGTATTCTAGATTGTTTTGAGTCCTTAGGAGATAAAATTATAGATATGACTGGGGATACAGGTGGTAGCATAGAAGGCTTATATAATTATACATTTGGAGGTGAAAGTTCAGATATAATTACTGCATGGTGGGTAGGAGATAACATTGGGAATTGGGAAACCTTTTGCCCTGCAAGCTATGTTGATAATGATAATATTCAACAAGATGGATATATATCAAGTTCAATAACATTTGACACTGAAATTAGTCTAGCATTTAGCTACAGCTGTATTGCAGTTAATCCCGG
>Ga0206681_10001171_pt1 | contig 12357 bp, 7 predicted proteins | sample M150012015metaG_FD_161048 | JGI IMG/M metagenome (GOLD analysis project Ga0206681, IMG submission 161048) | Ammonia-oxidizing marine archaeal communities from Monterey Bay, California, United States - M1 500m 12015 | ecosystem: Environmental > Aquatic > Marine > Intertidal zone | place: USA...
TTGATCAACACCGAAAATATTCCGTCAGGGATGTATTTTGTTGTCTTGACAGCCGGTGGTAATTCAGAATATATAAAGTTTGTAAAAAGGTAACAACAATTAGAAAATCTTTTATACATTCTGTACGGACTACGAACAACATAGAATCGGGAGCAGATGTAATAGCTTAATACTCGTGATAAACAACAGCAAGAATATGGCTTACTGGACCGATTCAACGCTAAGTACAAAGCCTTTAGAATATGAAACATGTCAGTTTTTTTTTCGTTGATAAGCTGTACGACACACATTTGAAATATTGATTTAAATATTATTTATGAAAAATTATTTGCTGAGTTCTTTTTTTGTATTGGTTGCAAGTGTTGCTTTTTCCCAAACTGGCACCCAAGAGAATGAATTACAAAAAGTTGAACCTAAGCTAAAAGCAGTTTCTAAAGAAAAAGTTGAAACTCCAGCAGGAATTGTTCTTAAGTCATCTAAGCCTACCTCAACATCTAATTTGGAAGTAAAATCAAATCTTATTGATATTGATGGTAAAAGTGTTAATCAAGTGCACAAGATTTCAGATTCCAATCATAAGGAGTTTAAGATAAAAGTTAAGAACACTAAGAAATAATATGAATTATTCAAAATATATCATCGTTCTAACTCTTCTAATAGGGCTGGGGTTTTCGTTTAATGCATTTTCTCAAACAATTGCTAATGTGCCGTGTGGTAATCCTCCACCGGCAGCGATTGAATGGACAGATGGAGATTGTGCTGCCGTCTCGACTACAGGATTCGCAAATAATATGAACATAACTTCTTGTGGCCCATTGGCTACAACAACTATCGATGGTTGGGGTTGGTATACAGGAACAGGAGGGGGAACCAATGATCTAACCTTCACACCTTCCGGGGGTGGAGATGCAATTATACAGGTTTTTGAATCAGCAGGCGACCCCTGTGTGGATGGCTTTTTTATAGGTGCATGTTCCGATGCAGCAGGTGCTGGTGGTGCTGAAACAGTAACGGGTGGAGGCACGGCAGGTCAGGTGTATATTTTTATAATAGAAAATGCTGCATCAAGTGGTGCAATAAGCGGTACTTTATGCATTACAGAAAATTCTGCAACCTGCTCAGACGGTATTCAAAACGGTACAGAAACGGGCGTAGATTGCGGAGGCTCATGTCCATTCGCATGCCCTCCTCCAACTACTGCTTCTACAACAGCTTGTCCTACAGTAGTTAACAGTACAATTGACCCCATAGATTGTAGCTTAGTTGGAACTCCGGCTTTTGCTGCATCTTCCGGAACTGTTGTATATAGCGGGACCAGCAGCTCAACAAATCCCCCTTCCCCGGGTGCTCCTTGTGGTAACATTACTGGTGGCACAGATGGTTGCTGGGCAAGATATGATCCTGCAGCAGGTGTAGGAGCTATTTCTATAGATGTTGATGCAGCTTCAGCAACAGGAAGTGCAGATATTTTTATGGCCTTCTATCAGGGGGCTGATTGTAGTTCATTATCATTATTAGGGTGTGAGCTTTTGTTGGATAAAAGTGGCCCAAACTACTTACTTCAGCCGGTTAACATGAATGGAATTGATCCTGCTCTGGATTTGTGGGTTTTCATGTATTCGGGGCAGCCTTTTACAATTTCAGCTGACGTGACTGGATTTGCTTCCGTTCCCACTAATGACAATTGTGCGGCCGCTTCAACTGCATCCGGTACAGGGTGTAATTTAGGTGCAACACCATCAACATTTATACCCCCTAGTAATTTTTCAGCCGGTATATGTTTGGGTGGAACCTGGTATTCAAACGAAAATACTATTTATTATTCTTTTACACCAACAACCACTAGCGCGACATTAGAAATAGATAACATAAATTGTGATGATGGTATTACTGGTACTTCTCAATTTGGCATCTGGGAGTCTTGTGCCGCCGTTAGTCTTGCGCCAACTTTGGCTAATGGCTTCTTAGGTTGTGTTGTTGGCACCTCTCCTTTATCGTTGACCGGATTAACTGTAGGTCAAACCTATATAATAGTAGTAGATGGTAATGCCGGTTCAATATGCACATGGGAATTTACCGCTACCGGAGGCATCATTTTGCCTATAGAGCTAACAGATTTTCAAGCGGTTTTAGTTGATAATAGTGCAGTTGAACTAAACTGGATGACTACCTCAGAAAGTAATAATGACTTTTTTACAATTGAAAGAACTGTTGATGGTAAAGATTTTGAAGTGGTTGGTGTTGTTGATGGTGCTGGAAATTCAACTATTATCTTGGATTACAAACTAGTTGATAAAAACCCAAGCACTGGATCAAATTATTATCGTTTAAAACAAACAGATTTTGACGGTAATCATACCTATTCTGATCTCGTTGCAGTGGAAGTGCCAGTCAATTTTACAGATGTGGGTGTTTTTCCTAATCCAGTGAAAGGGAATGGTTATTTAATGTTTAATTCAAACACCGCTGAAGCAACTAAAATAGTTGTTTTCGATGTAGCAGGCAAAAGGATATTCAGTAAGAATTATAATTCAGTTAAAGGAAATAATAAATTAATTATTCCTACAGATAATTTAACACAAGGGATGTACTTGTTATCGGTTAGTGATGGAATAGAATCCACAAATGTTAAATTTATAAAAGATTAAAAAGACAGCATTCACGTACTGGAAATCAGACTCCAATTGACACATTCAATATAACTTCTGATAATGTATTTTACTGTTATTGGTAATTCGAATACGCAACAGAATGCTCGTTTTGTAAAAGAGTAGAAAATCTTAATTCAAGATAATTCGTTCTCGCTGAATATACCCATTGCGATGTGCTACAACCAGCAGATAATAACCGTCATTCAAAGCTGAATAATTCAATTGTACATCTTTACCTTCGCAATTAACTCTTGATACTGTTTTACCTTGTATATCAACCAAGCTTATCCAATCAATTAACTCCTCAGAATGAACGTTTATCAGCCCAGCGCTTGGGTTAGGATAAACCAACACCTCCTTTTCTACTTCTGTCTCATCCACCCCTACCAACGCACAACTATTCAAATAATTTGAAGCCCAGTAAAAAGCACCTATTAAAGCAGGCAGTGCACAATCACTGTGATTACTCGCCCCAATATTGGAAGCAGACACGTTCGGTGCACCGTTACCTGTCATGTAGCTCTCGGCTTCCAGTGCATTACTGTAATGAACTTGCTCATCAAGTGTACAGTAGTACATTCTGACAGGACGCTGAGGGACCCAATTGTAATTATCATTGTCACGTAATGCAACCCACAATGCATGCATCGTATCCGCATTAAAATTCTGTAATACAGTATCCTCGATCAGATCTTCAAGCTGATTTGGAAGCAATGGATTCAGATCACCCATGTCCAGCGAATAATTGTTGCCATCAAAATATGGTGGAACAATTGTATCGTATGGAAATTGTAAAATGTCAGCATACGTGGAGTACAAATTGCCATAGGCCAATTGATAGCTGGCTAACAAATAAACTACATAGCCGGGATTAGAATACGGATCATTTGACAATAACAAGTCACTCTGACTGCCGGACATATCATAAGGGCCGCTTGCAGGTGCCGAAGCTACTACATTGAATTCAGGAAGCAAACTGTTGTCTTCGATGTATTTGTGCGTCGCCATTGCAGCATGTCCGCCTTGTGAATACCCCGTAATGAAAAGCTCACCATTATCCTCGATCCCCATTGAATCTAGCAAAAACTCACGTACCGCACGCAACATGTCTAAAGAAGCAGTTGCTTCGGTCTCGCTATGCACATAAGGGTGTAAGCCGGGGCTGTCACCCATACCCAAATAATCCGGGCAACACATAATAAATCCCTTTGAGGCAAACAGTTTGCCAACGATGGATTCGGAATTGTTCCGTGAAGGAACCTCATCCTTGTTCAGGGATGTACCGTGACAATACAAGCCCAGAGCAAAACTGTCGCATGGTGCATTATTCGGTATTGCAAAGCCTCCCGAAGCAATGGTTGGCGCACCGGCGGCATCCGTCGTGTTATAGATAACTTTATAATAATCCACCCCATAATTGGGGGTAATTCCGGGAATAATAGCTAAGCTGCTCGCACTTATACTTCCCAAAAAATCGGAAGAAACAAAATACTGGGCACTGGAAAAGGAAACTGTAAGGAGCAAAGACAGAGTATAGAGTAGTTTCATAAGAAGTAATTATTTGCAGGTAATTTACTAATTTTTATCATACTTATTGGATTGACCTTTTTGTCGATAAAAGAGTATATCTGTTGAATTGCGTGTCCGGAGCATTAATTCAGACATAGTATAACAATTGCAAATATTTACCATTACTTTTAACGTCCTGACAATTTTTTATAAAAAAGCGGGAAGAAACAGTGTTACAATTGGAAAAGTGTGAGCGAAAAGCTATATAAACGATTCTCAGCAGATCTTGATTTTTCCGGTGTGGACCATATCATTGTCGGTTCCGGGATTGGTGGATTAACTGCAGCAACCTGGCTTGCAAAATCCGGTAAAAAAGTGGTTGTTTTCGAGCGGCATTATGTCCCGGGAGGGCTTACACACTGTTTTAAGAGAAAACACGGGTTTAAGTGGGATGTTGGTGTTCACTATGTAGGGAATGTAGGGAAGAAAGGAGCCCTGAGGCAATTGTTTGATTTTTTGACAGATCACAAACTTGACTGGGAGTCCATGGGGGATGTTTATGACGTCGCCTACATTAATGGTGAGAAGTATGAATTTAGAGCAGGAATAGAGAACTTTAGAAAACAACTAAAGGATTATTTCCCCAACGAATCAAAAGCTATTGACAAATACCTTAAGCTGATCGTCAGATCGAACAAAAGAGGAAACGCATTCTTTTTTGAGAAGTCATTTAAACCTTTTTTAAGCAAATCCATTGGCGCCTTGATCCGTTGGCGATTTAAAAAATACTCGGACATAACCACCTGGGATATGTTAAGTACATTGAGCGAAAACAAAAGGTTGTTAGCCGTACTCTGTGCACAATGCGGAAATTATGGTCTTACTCCTAAACAAAGCAGTTTTGCAGCTCACGCTCTTGTTGTTGGGCATTTCATGGAAGGCGGATATTATCCCAAAGGAGGTAGCGAACAGATCGCAAATAAGACCATTGAAACCATTAATTCGCTCGGAGGTCAGGTTTACATTAAAGCGGAAGTACAGGAAATAGTAACTGAAAATAATCAAGTTCAAGGGGTACGAATCGACGACAGGTTCATTCCGTGTAAAAGTGTTATCAGCAACGTAGGTGTGAATAACACCTTTAATCACCTTCTTTCGGAAAATGACAGAAACAAATGCAATTTTCAATTGAGCAATATTCAACCATCCACAGGGCACATGTGCTTATATGTTGGATTGAACAAGTCAGATATTGAACTTGAGCTGCCAAAACATAACATCTGGTGGTTCAGCAATGATAATTTTGACGATAGCTTCGATGGAATGAACCTGAAGAACGTTTCTGATGAGTTTGCCTACATCTCCTTCCCATCCGCGAAAGATCCTGAGTGGCAGAAAAAAAATCCGGGCACCTCAACTATTCAGGCAATATCTGCCGGGCATTTCGAATGGTTTTCTTCTTATGCAGAGCAGCCATGGATGAAGCGAGGCGGAAACTACTTGGAACTAAAAGCTCAATTCGAAAAGTCAATGTTGAACAAGTTGTTTGAGCTACTTCCACAGATAAAAGAACATGTGTTAGTTACAGAAGTTTCGACCCCCCTATCAACAAAACACTTTACTAATTATCAAAACGGTGAAATATACGGTCTTGAACATTCTCCGGCTCGTTTTACACTGCCGTTCCTAAGGCCGGAAACCAAGATCAAAGGTCTAAGGCTTGTTGGTCAGGACATTACCATCGTAGGTGTTGCAGGCGCCATGTTGTCAGGAATGCTTGGCGCAATCACCATCTTGAAGTTCAAAGCCTGGGGACGATTCAGGGAAATGCAAAAAGGAAAGAGCTAAATAGCGCTCGATATTAAACAAAATCATATCGTTCTGTCAGTCATTCAAATTAATTGACACGACAAATATGGCGGTTTATATAAAACATATCGGTTTTGGTCTACAATTTCTGTTGTTTTCTATCTTTGTTTTACTTAACTCAATTACCACAACCATGATTAGATCAATACTTCTGCTAGTAATACTCATCACCAGCCACTTATATTACTCACAAGTTACCATTGAAGGAACTTATTTACCAGTCCACAACACAAGTATCAAACAGGTTTGGGACACGGCTGCACTAACAATGCCAGTTCCGACAACAGGTCCAAATCAGGTTTGGGATTTCTCAGCGGCTTTTTCAAACATAGTTGATACATTCGACCTTGCTGTCTACGAACCGGCAGCAACACCTTATTTCAGTGACTTCCCCGACGCCACACACGCGTCATACCTGAGATCTCCTTTTGTATTGGCAGATTCTTTATGGTTGTATTTCCTGGTAGATACCAATGGGATCCAAAATATGGGATATTATTCTGAAAAATCGATTGCTCAAGGACTTATTGTAGGGGACCCAACTGAATTCGTTCTGCCTATGGAGCTAAACTATTTGGATGTTCAATTGGACACCAGCCGTTATGAGGGATTCATCAACTACGCTGGTTACCCCGCTAAATTTGTAAGAGTAATGTACAAAACGATGATAGCGGATGGTTACGGGACTTTAATCACTCCTGACGGGACTTTTTCAGATGTTTTGTTAGGTAAAGAAGCCATTTATGAATACGATTCCATATTTATCGATCCTTTAAGTACAGGCACATATGTTTTGTATACCGATATGGCAAGCGACTGGCATCGGTTCCACTTTTTGAGGAACAATACTTTTGCCAGTACTCACCTGATGCAGATCAACACGAATATGGCTGAAACAGATGTAAGGTACGGATGGTACACATTGCCTGTTGACTTTGGTTCGATCACAGGAACGGTCTATGATACTACGGGCTTACCAGTTACAAATGGCGAGATGTATTTGTACCGTGAGCACTCTAACTTTACCAAAAATGACATTTTAGCCATGACCGTTATAAATTTTGACGGCACCTATACCTTTGACTCGATCCCTTACGGAGAATACAGAATTGCTGCCAGACCAGACTTATCAGGCATCTACGACCATGCTTTTACAACCTACTATGGCGATACAACAGACTGGGTTAATTGCGAAACAGTGATCACATCCGGTGACACAAGTGCCATTGACATAAACATCCTTTATTGGGACCCTCAAACAACTGCTGTCAGTGTAAGCGGTAATGTTTCTTCCAACAGTTTATTGAAAAATAATGATCCTATTCCCGGAATAGATATTATAGTTGAGAAAGATCCGGAAGACAATCCTGTTGCAGAATCAACTACCGATGCATTTGGCAACTTTGCCTTCCCGTATCTGGACGACGGTGACTACACGATCTGGGTTGACATTCCAGGACTGGGAATGGCCGGAAGTTACAGTCTTACAGTAGCCGGTGGTTTGATCATAGGTGACTTGGATTTTGAGGTAGGTTCAGATTCTATATACCCCAGCAGCCAAGTAAACGCGATCCATCCGATACAGGCTCATCAGGGAAATGTACAGGTTTATCCAAACCCATTTACCACTCAAGCCACATTAAGTATTGATCTGACTGAAGAAACAACCATTTCAATAGAAGTTGTTGACGTATCGGGTAAAATTGTTGCTTCAATTGCACAAGACAGAGCTGTAATCGGCAGAAAGACATACACCATAGACCAATTAACGAGTGCAGGCTTGTACTTCGTTAAAATTTCGTTGAACGGCAATACAGAAGTGGTCAGGATAGCTAAGAACTAAAAATTGTATCTATATAAGTTAAAGGGCTCGCAATCGAGCCCTTTTTTTATATTTGCACACCATGTGTGCCAGACAGTATAACATCTTATTTGTTACAGCTCTATTACTGTTCTCGGTGTCAAATGCGCATTCACAACGCTATAATTTCCAGAATTACACTACTGAAAACGGGCTTGCCAACACTGCAGTATTAGCCATAGCCCAGTCGGAGAACGGCGAAATTTGGTTGGGTACCAATGACGGCGGGATTAATATTTACAATGGCTCTGAGTTTAAAGAATTGAATAAGTCTAGTGGTTTAGCTGACAATGTTGTTTATGATCTCTTCATCGATTCAACAGATGCCATTTATATTTCTACAAATAACGGTGTCAGCCTTTACAAAAAAGGTCAGCTGGATTCCATACCTAACGGAGATACACTTGTTCACTCAAGGATATTTCAGATGTTTCTAGACTCCAAAGGAAATCACTGGGTAGCAACAGCCAGAGGTCTTGCGCAGCTAAGAAACGGGAAGATCTATCATTACCCTACTCAAAGTGAAAAATTGAATAATGCCTCGTGCATAAACATTACCGAAGACAGCGAGAACAACATCTGGATATCAACACTGGGAAATGATGTGTTCAAATTAGCAGCTAATGGAGAAGTAACTTCTTACTCCTACGGAAATGAAACCAGATATACCTTTGCTACCTTCCATCCTGAGAAAGGAACGGTGTGGCTCTTGTCATACAAAGGCCTTTTCGTTCTTCAAGATGAAACGCTAACAATAAAGGAATTTGATTCCTTTAAAGCCTACGCATCAACCTATTTCCAAGCTTGTCTTAAAGATAAGAAAGGGACAATTTGGTTTGGAACCAATCGTGGTCTTCTTAGAATTATCAATGGCCAGGAAAAACTCTTTACTGAACAGAACGGGTTGACAAACAATAATGTCTGGAAAATTTTTGAAGACAGAGAAGAAAACATCTGGATCACGACCAAACTAAATGGGGTTTCAAAGTTCAATTCAGAACTTTTTGAATTAACAAATACGGATTTCGGCTTGCCCGACAATTATGTTCAATCGGTTTTCGTTGATTCCAAAGGCAACAATTGGGCAGGAACGAAGAGCGGAATCTATTGCGCTAACGATGACACTTCATTTATGTTAGCCCGAGAACCAAACAGCTTAAAAGCCAATAACATTCATGACATCCAGGAAGACAGTAAGGGGAACATGTACTTTATGTCTCAATCAGGTCTTCTTCGCTACAACAAAGGCGAGTTAAAACGCTATAATATACCGTCAAATGATTCCATTTTCAAAGGATACTGCATGCTCATTGAAAATGACGAGCCGTTAATGGGCGGCATCCTTGGTTTAGGCAGAATTAAAAATGATGTAATAGAGCTTGTAAATAACGAATTTCAATTTCCGAACACACCGGTCCACGTAATTTTCAAAGACAATGATGGCGCTTATTGGTTCGGAACCGATGAGGGCTTATTAAAGTTTGAGAATAACATACTTACCCACATCGGAAAAGAGCACGGTGTGTCCGACAATAAAGTAAGAACCATCATTAAAGACAGTTCCGGCAATTTATGGATTGGTTCAAGCGACGGAATACATATCTACAGCGATGGTGAATTCACGCATTTATCTGAGAAAGACGGACTCACATCAAACACCATTTATTCTATGATTTTTGACCCCGAAGGTGCTTTATGGGTAGGACATCAAAATGGTATCGACAAGTTGATCCTTCATGAATTCTCAATAGACTCTGTGCGTTATTATAGTTCAGGCCGTGGATTTATGGCCAACACTTGTAACAACAATGCAATTGCCATTTCGAAAAGTGGAAAGGTCCTTATTGGTACGGACCAAGGTGTACTTCATTACAACAAAGAATTTGATCACTTTAATGAGTTCGAGACAATTACCGAGATCACCGATATCAAACTATTCTCACAACCTACGGATTGGTCACAATATTGTGATTCTTTAGATAGAAAAGGCTTCCCTGTTAATCCCATTCTTAGTTTTCGGGAGAACTATTTTACGTTCGATTTTATTGGAATCAGCCATAAGAACCCCGCCGCTATTAAGTACAAATATCGACTTGAAGGGTTTGACCAAGACTGGATCGAGGGTACGCGTAAAAGATATGCTGTTTATTCTAACCTCCCATTCGGCTCGTACAATTTTCAGGTTGTTTCATCTAATGATGAAGGAATATGGAATAAAACACCGGTAGAGTTTTCCTTTGTCATTACTCCCCCATTCTGGAGAACATGGTGGTTCTACTCACTATGTGCACTTGCAGCATTGTTCGTAATTGTTTCTTATTACCAGATCCGCATCTCAAATATTAAAATAAAGAGAAGGAACGACAAGATCAATCGCCAGAACCACATCATCGAAGAAAAGAACAGAGAGATCGTCGATAGTATCAACTATGCCAAAAGAATACAAGACGCAATTTTACCGTCTAGTCTCATTAAGAATGAATTGCCTGATTCGTTTGTGTATTTCCGGCCAAAGGACATTGTATCCGGTGATTTCTACTGGCTGAAGAAAGTAGACGGAATTCTTCTGGTTGCTGCTGTTGACTGCACTGGACATGGCGTACCCGGAGGATTTGTAAGCATGGTCGGACACAGTGGACTGAACAGGGCCGTTAGCGAGTATCGCCTTAAACAACCTGCTGCTATTCTGGATAAATTGTCCGAGCTCGTAACCGATACATTTGATGATGGAACAAAAAAAGGTGTTAAAGATGGAATGGACGTAGCGATCTGCTCAATTGATAAAAATAACCTTGTCCTGAATTATTCGGGGGCCAATAATCCTCTGTACCTGATCCGAAAATCAGACAATCCCATACTAAACATTAGTGGAAAGCCTATCGATACAAAAGTGCTTGACAATCTCAGCGAAATCAAAGGAAATCGCCGTCCTGTGGGATTTTCAGATAGTAAAACTGATTTCACTAACCACGAAATACAACTTGAAAAAGGTGATAGGGTGTATATATTTACTGACGGGTTCCCGGATCAGTTCGGTGGTCAGAAGGGTAAAAAGTTAATGTACAAACCATTTAAGCAAATGTTACTTTCTATGGCTACTATCCCAATGGTTAAGCAAAGTGATCTGCTACATACTGAATTTGAAACCTGGTGTGGATCTCTTGAACAGATAGACGACATTTGCGTCATAGGGTTTGAAGTATAGCCAACCGTACCCTTACCTAATCCAGCTGTAATCGGCAAATCACAACCAACGGAACATCTCTGTAAACATCCCTTTACCCCATCTGGAATTGCTAAATTTATCTTCTATTTCTTTTTCCAGCTCATCCATAGTATACACCTTGTTCTTTCCAATTTTGCAATTAAGAACCCCCTGCTCGGGCTCAATGAGTTCGATCTCTTTTGCAAAATAAATGATACCACCATCTTCCGTTGCCAAACCTAGAATAGCACCCGGTAGCCCACCAAATCCTTCAGGACCAACGGGTGTTTCCAGCTCCACGGCAAACCAGGCATAGATGCGGGTTGAGTCGTTTTTTTCATACACTGCTTTTCGGCAATGATATTTATCAATATAGCGTTTGCTTTCAGTTACTTTCCAGACACGTTTGGAGATAGAGTCCTTCACAAAAATATTCTGGCCATACATTGCCAGAATTGTTAATTTCTCATTTTCATTGACATTCTGGTAAACACTATTTTTAGTTGTCGTCCACCCCATCTTTTCAGTCAAGTCACTCTCTACCGGACGAAATACTGAGGCAGTATCGTTGAACAGAAGTTCGAATTTATCGATCTTGGACTGTGAACCCTCAGACAGCCAGTCTAACATACGCTTGTTGTTGGCATATTTCTTCTTCAAGTTTGTTTTACGTTCAAACACAATTCTTCCCGAAGTTATTTGCCCTTGAACAACCCCAGTAATTGCCACACTTAGTGCGCAAAAAAGAATGATATTTTTAATGCCAGCCCTTAAAATCTTCTTCTTTCGTTTTATTGTTATTGAATCGTAATGTTGCCCTAAGCAAAAAGTACCTTGAAATAACAACTGTTTTGTAATCCGTAATTGAATTTGCACTAACCTGTCTCGCCGCACTGATGTTCTGATTGAGTATATCATTACCAATTATTGAAACTACCAGATTTTCCGTTTTGAGAAAGGATTTACTCACTTCCGCGTTCCAAACAACATATTCCAGATCATAAAATCCATCCCCGGGTTGATTGTTAAGATTATACGTGACATCCGAAGCAAGCTCAAATCCGTATTTCAGTTTCCATGAAAACTTTGCTGTGTATCGTTGCGTTGAAAATGGAGTATTAGATATACTGCTTACGGAGCTTTTCGGATTGTTGTAAGACAGTCTGCATCGCAGTTCAATATCCAACGAGTCCCATTCAAACATCAAACGTGTACCCCCCGATGCTACCAGGTTCGTCGTCTCATTTTTTCGATCATTTATG
>Ga0206681_10001173_pt1 | contig 12346 bp, 10 predicted proteins | sample M150012015metaG_FD_161048 | JGI IMG/M metagenome (GOLD analysis project Ga0206681, IMG submission 161048) | Ammonia-oxidizing marine archaeal communities from Monterey Bay, California, United States - M1 500m 12015 | ecosystem: Environmental > Aquatic > Marine > Intertidal zone | place: USA...
CTACATAGCATATCGAAATCCATTTTTGCTTCGATGATTTCTAAACTCATCAAACGCTCTTGAACTTTATCAATGGTTTCTGATTCAATGGTACCATTATAGGCCCATTCGGTTTCCTTAAACCAAATCGCTACATCTTCTTTTTTTAGTTGGTAACGCTCAGCAATTTCTTCAATAGACTTTTCGCTGGCTTTTACTTCAGTACAAGACTGGTTTACAATCTTTAATATTTGTTCAATCTCATTATAGTGAGTCAACAATAAATCTTCTCTTACAGCTACCACAAAGCTAGGCCAAGGAGTAGGGCATTCCCCTACAATTCTAAACTCGCCATTATCCACGAATGGTTTTGTGGTAAACTTTTCCCAAAGGAAATAATCGGCATCTCCTTTCGTTAGAAATTCTCTACCTCCATCTAAGTTTTTCACCACTTCAAATTTCTGCGTCGCTAAATCCCAATTGTGATTGTTGGCGTTTACATAAGCCATTAAATGAGATCCAGAACCAAAACGAGAAATAGCAGCACGCGTATTTTCTAAATCGGCAACCGATTCAAACTTTGATTGCGCGCCCACGTGAATTCCCCAACGCAGAGGTGATTTTACATAAAATTGTACGATCTTACTCGGATTACCTCTATGAATATCGGCAATGATACCTTCAGTAAGCAAAATCGCGATGTCTAATTCGCCTTCTCGAAGTGCTTTTGTCATGGCGCCTGTACCACCGTGATAATCCTGCCAAGAAATGTCTATAGAATGTGCTGCAAAGCGATTTTCTTCTATGGCTTTCTTCCAGGGTAAGTTGAAGTGTTCAGGAACACCACCTACTTGAAATTGAGTGTGTTTAGACATCCTTAATCCTTTTGATTCACTGCAAATTTACGGCTAAATTTGAATTTGATAACAAAAAAGATCAAGCTTTTGGACTTAATGCTAATGCTTAATTAGAAGTATTAACACTCTCTACCTAACTTTTTGTCAATATGCATTGACAGCTGACTGAGTTGTTGAAAATTATGTAGGAAATTGAGTCTATCTTTATCAGGGATATCATTGTTTTTCATCTGCTTAAGCATTTCTTCAAGCTTAAGCTTTACCTCTTTCGATTTTAAACGGATTACTGCTTCAACGACTAATTCTTTAAGTTTGTCGGCTTCTGTAGGAACAATGATTTCTTTTTTTGACCAATCGCTTAATTGGTGCTTATCACTTAGGAGTTCAGAAACAGCCTGAGAAATTTCTGGGTCTTGATGACGCACAAAGTGTTTATCATCTAAAATAGTTTCGTGTTCATTTACATGATTCACAAACTCTGTGTATATTTTATTATAAGCAGGATGTGTAAATTCAATTCCATCATCGTCGAGTTGAGATAAAATATATTCAGCTGCAGAAACGGTAGTTTCTTCCTCTTCCCCATCTTCATTTTCATACACAAAATGTAAAGGCGAAGTCCCGTAGACAACCAATAAGCGGATTAATGTGGTCTCTTCTAAATCTACACTTAAGGCATCTTTCTTTTTAGTGCCTTGAACTGGGCTACTAAAAACTACCTGCATCGGTTCGGGTGCACGACTTGGCGATTTCCCTGAACGCGATTGCTCAATACTCGTAAAAATTAACTGCTCATCAACACCCAATATTCTCGAAGAACTTTGCGCATAAACCGTTCTCGAAATAGTATCTGGAATTAAGGCTACTGTAGCTGCAATATCCTTAATGAGTTCCGCACGCTTTATAGGATCTTCTTTGGCATCTTCTAAAAGTAAGGAGCACTTAAACTCTATAAAGTCTTTTGCCTGAGAGTCGATGTAATTCTCTAATTCTTCCGAGCTTACTTTCTTGGCGTAAGAATCCGGATCATCTCCATCGGGGAAGGTAAGGACCTTCACATTCATCCCTTCCTGAAGAATAAGGTTTACACCTCTTAAGGCGGCTTTCAATCCCGCAGCATCCCCATCAAAAAGGAGGGTGATGTTGTTGGTGAACCTTTTTATAAGCTTTATTTGTTCTACCGTAAGTGAAGTACCCGAAGATGCTACCACATTCTCCATACCCGATTGGTGCATGGAAATAACATCAGTATAGCCTTCAACTAATAAACAGCGGTCTTTTTTAACAATGCTGTTTTTAGACTGATACATACCGTAGAGTACCTTACTCTTGGAGTATATTTCACTCTCTGGGGAGTTCAGATATTTAGCAGCTTTTACATTGCTCTTTAATATCCTTCCTCCAAAACCTAAAATTCTACCCGATAAGGAGTGGATTGGGAACATAACTCTACCTCGGAATCGATCGTAATTTCTCGATTCCTTAGGAATGGTAAGCCCAGTTTTTTCTAGAAATTCTATTTTATAACCCTCTTTAAGTGCATGTGCAGAAAAAGCATCACTCTTTTCGGGACTGTAACCTAATTGGAATTTTTTTAGGGTATCTTCTCTAAAGCCTCTTTCTTTAAAATAGCTGAGGCCTATAGCACGACCTTCATTGTCGTTAAAAAGTTGATCTTGAAAATATTCGTTAGCAATATTACTAACGATATACATACTTTCTCTATCGTTAGCAGCTTCCTCTTGTTCTGGAGTACGTACCTCTTCTTCAATGAAGATGTTGTATTTGCTAGCAAGATATTTTAAGGCTTCGGGATAGCTAAAGTGCTCGTGATCCATCACGAAGTTTACAGAGTTCCCACCTTTACCACATCCAAAACATTTATAGATTCCTTTTGCAGGAGAAACAGTAAACGAAGGCGTCTTTTCGTCGTGAAAAGGACAGTTCCCTAACATATTCACCCCACGTTTTTTGAGGTGTACAAAATCGCCAACAACTTCGTCTATACGTGCTGTTTCGAAAATGAGATCTATGGTTTCTTTAGGGATCAATTGTGTTAATTTAGAAAGCTAAAATACTAAAATTTGTTGGTGGAGTATTGTTGTTGTTTCTTGGAAATAATAAAACCTAACAACCAAAAACTGCGAACTAACAACAATTTTACTTTTTCCGATCAATCACATATCTTATCAAAGCCTGTAGTGAGGTCTTCGCTTTACATTCGGGCATAGTAGAAAGTATTTCTATGGCTTTCGCTTGATATTCGTACATCTTTTCTTCTGCGTACTCCAATCCACCACTTTCGCGTACAAAGGCGATTACTTCTTTCACCTTTTTCGGGTTGTTGTGATGTCTTTTGATGGTATTGATGACCGACTTACGTGTGCTTCTATCACAATGTTGTAGCGCATAAATTAAAGGTAAAGTCATTTTCTGCTCTTTGATGTCTATACCAACAGGCTTTCCAATCAAGCCTTGCTTTTGATAATCGAAGAGGTCGTCTTTAATTTGAAATGCAATACCGATGGCTTCACCAAAATTCCACATCTTTTCGATGAGTTCTTCGTCTTTAGAAACCGAAGAACATCCTACAGCACAACAAGCAGCAATTAAGGAAGCCGTTTTCTTACGGATGATTTCGTAGTACACATCTTCAACAATATCTAAACGACGGGCTTTTTCAATTTGTAATAATTCACCTTCACTCATCTCTTCAACAGCGCGAGAAGTGAGTTTTAATAGATGAAAGTCTTCATTCTTTACAGCTAATAAAAGACCTTTTGAAAGCAGGAAATCACCAACTAAAACGGCAATTTTATTTTTCCACAACGCGTTAATCGAAAAGAAACCACGGCGCATATTGGCATCGTCAACTACATCGTCGTGCACTAAGGTTGCTGTGTGTAAAAGTTCAATCATCGAAGCTCCACGAAAAGTGCTCTCGTTGAGTTCGCCACATAGTTTGGCAGAAAGAAAAACGAACATCGGACGCATTTGTTTTCCCTTACGCTTTACAATATAGTGGGTTATTTTGTCCAGTAAAGGCACTTTACTCGCCATCGAAGTTTTGAACTTAGACTCAAAAGAGTCCATTTCATTTTTTATGGGAGCTTTTATTTGATCGATTAACGACATAGAAGGCCAAATGTAATAATTATTGAAATCTAAATACTAGATACTAACGACTTTGTACTAGATTCTCTTCTACTTCTTATTCGCCAACTGCCCACAAGCTGCATCAATATCTTTCCCTCTACTACGACGAATGTTTACCACCACACCACGCTCTTCTAAATAGTCTTTAAAAGCATCTACTTTATGCGTTTCGGCTTGTTTGTGAACACCGTTTTCAATAGGGTTGTATTCGATGATATTTACCTTACAAGGAATGTGTTTACAGAATTCGTAAAGCTCGTGAGCATCTTGTAATTCATCGTTAAATTTATCGAAGATGATGTATTCGTAAGTAACACGCGTTTGCGTTTTGGCGTAGAAATATTTCAATGAATTGGCTAAAACCTCCAAATTGTTGGTTTCGTTGATCCCCATAATTTTATTTCGCTTCTCGTCGTTTGCCGCGTGGAGCGAAAGTGCCAAGTTGAATTTTACATCATCGTCGGCGAGTTTTTCTATCATCTTAGCAACTCCAGCTGTAGAAACGGTGATGCGCTTTGGAGACATCCCCAAACCTTCTTCGGAAGTGATTTTCTCTATAGACTCCAAAACATTTTTGTAGTTCAATAAAGGTTCGCCCATTCCCATATAAACTACGTTCGATAGGCTTTGGTTATGGTGCTCCTTTGCTTGATCGCGAATGATACGTACTTGATCGTATATCTCGTCTGCGTTAATATTACGCATACGCTTTAAACGACCCGTAGCACAAAAGTCGCAAGCCAAACTACAACCAACTTGCGACGAAATACAAGCGGTCATTCTGTTTTCTACAGGGATAAGTACTCCCTCACAAATTTGACCATCGTAGAGTTTAAAGGCGTTTTTTATAGTACCATCTTTACTAAATTGACACTCGTCAACTTGTACTGCATTGATGTCAAAGTTCTCCTTCAATAGTTCGCGTGTAGACAAAGAGAGGTTCGTCATTTGGTCGAAATCGGTAGCCGATTTTTTCCAGATCCACTCATGAACTTGTTTTGCACGAAAGGCTTTTTCGCCTTTTGCCACAAAATAGTCTTTCAGCTTATCCTTCGATAATGCTCTGATGTCTTGTTTCTTCTGCTTTTCCATCGCTGCAAAGATAGGGATTCTTACCTTTGAAAAAATTTACACGATGCGTATAATTCAAGCTTCCTATATTATTCCTCTAAACGCCGCTCCAATTGAGAAGGGCTACCTTTTTATTGAAGACGATGGAACGATAATTCACCTAACCGATATCGCTCCAATTTCTAATGATTTTGAAGTGGAAGTATACGAAGGAATCCTTTGTCCAGGTTTTGTAAATACACACTGTCATTTGGAGCTTTCGAATATGAAAGAGCTGATGCCAGAGGGGACAGGACTTCCGGAATTTGTAAGTCAGATTCCTACACGCAGAAATGAATGTACCCTTGATTCAGCAGCTTCTATAAAAGCTGGAAATCAAGAGATGATTGATGCTGGGATTGTCGCTGTAGGTGATATTTCGAATACTGCCGACACATTAGTAGTAAAGAAAACGAGTGCTATTAAGTACCACTCCTTTGTTGAGATTTTCGGATTAGATAAAAGTCAAGTTGATACATTATTAGCCGATGGACTGAAAGTAGTCGAAGATTATCAAGCTGCTGAGCTTTCAGCTTCTTTGGTTCCTCATGCACCTTATTCCTTGTCTCCGGCTTTATTAAAAGGGATTTACTCTAATTCTAAAGATCAAATCTTGAGTATTCACCATCAAGAAACACCTTCTGAAAACGAACTATTTTTAGAAGCTAAAGGTGATTTATCGGATTTGTTTGGAGGGAAAGGATTGGATATTTCTTCGCAAATGGGATTTGGAAAGAATTCTTCTCAGTATAGTTTATTGCAATATTTACCGGAAGAACAGAAAGTTTTGTTGGTGCATAATACCTGTTCAAACGCTTCGGATATCGATCAAGTAGAAGAACATTTCACCAATGCCTATTGGTGTACTTGCCCAAAGGCAAACTGGTATATAGAGCGTGCACTACCGAATTATGATTTATGGCGCGAAAAGAATTTGAAGATTACTGTGGGGACAGATTCTCTAGCCTCAAACGATACCTTGAGTATTCTGGAAGAACTGAAATTGATTCAAAAACAGTTCCCTAATATTCCAACTCAAGAATTACTTAGTTGGGCTTGTAAAAATGGTGCTGACTTTTTTGGCTATGATGCTTTAGGTTCATTTTCTACTGGAAATAAACCCGGTGTTATTTTGATTGAAAATGTTGATGGAATGAATTTGACAGGGAAATCTACTGTGAAGGTCTTGGCGTAGTCATTCTGATTCGATCCAAAATTAATAAACCACGAATAGACGAATAAGACTGTGTTTGATATTTGGTAAACATCCAATGTAAATCATCCCTTTGAGGGGGTCATAGGGGTGTTATGAAAGTGGACTGTTATTGATTCAAAATCGCCTCAGCCAATAGTAAATCTTTAGGGCTCGTAATTTTAATATTGTCATCCTCACCTTTAAAAAGATGCACTTTTTCACCTAAGCTTTCCACCACAGAAGCATCGTCTGTAAATGTACTTTGTTCTTCCTGTTGATAGGCTTTATGTAGTAATTCGGATTGAAAACACTGTGGAGTTTGCACCGAATAATACTGACTGCGGTCTAGTGATTCGCTAGAGTCACCCTCTACTTTCCGAATTGATTCTACCACAGGAATTACAGGGATAACTGCTTTTTTCGATTCTGTTTCACGATAGATATTTAGAATAAAATCGGGTGTAATTAAAGGTCTAACGCCATCGTGAACGGCAATAATAGATTCTTCTTTACAAAGTGCAAGCCCATTTTTCACCGATTGAAAACGACTTGTGCCTCCTTCACAAATTTGGTGTGGAATAGTAAATCGGTGTTTGTCACAAAGTGTATTCCAAGTGTTATGATTCGATTTTGGTAGCACAAGGATTATCTCAATCGAAGATTTGGCACAATAAAACTTTTCAAGCGTATGCATCAATATAGGTTTCCCATTCAATTCGATGAATTGTTTCGGAACAGAACTTTTCATTCTTTGTCCACTGCCTCCTGCGACTATGATTGCGTAATATTTCATTTTGAGTGCAAGGTATTTGGTATAAGATGTTATGTTAATTTTTGACTTTTAATCTTTAACCTGCAATTTATTAAAAACAAAAAAAGCTAAAAGATGTGACATCTCTTAGCTTTTTGAGTAAAAATATTATGTAATGTGCTTATATAATCAACATCGCATCACCATAAGTAAAGAAGTTATACTTTTCTTTAATCGCTTCAGCGTATGCTACTTTAAGTAGTTCAAAACCACAGAATGCTGCAGTGTGCATCATTAATGTAGATTTAGGTGTGTGTAGATTCGTAATCATACAATTCGGAATCTTAAACTCATAAGGAGGGAAGATGAATTTGTTCGTCCAACCGTTAAATGGGTTAAGTGTATCGTGCGTAGAAACACAACTTTCAATGGCTCTTAAGGTTGTAGTACCCACAGCACAAATTCGTCTATTTTCTTTTAAAGCTGTATTTACAGTATCACAAGCTTCTTGTTTCACTTGAATTTGTTCAGATTCCATCTTGTGCTTCGATAAATCTTCTACTTCAACCGGACGGAAAGTTCCTAATCCAACGTGTAGTGTAACCTCCGCAAAGTTGATACCTTTAATCTCCAAACGCTTTAATAAGTGTTTACTAAAGTGCATCCCTGCAGTAGGAGCAGCTACTGCCCCTTGTTCTTTAGCGTACACAGTTTGGTAGCGTTCGTCATCTTCAGTATCTGGCGATCTGTCGATGTATTTTGGCAATGGCGTTTCACCAAGCTCATTCAATTTCTTTCTGAATTCCTCGTAAGGACCGTCGAATAAAAATCTTAAAGTTCTACCTCTAGAAGTCGTATTGTCAATAACCTCAGCTACTAACGATTCGTCTTCACCAAAATATAATTTGTTTCCGATACGGATTTTACGTGCAGGATCAACTAACACATCCCAAAGACGGTTCTCTTGATTCAATTCACGCAATAAGAATACCTCGATTCTAGCACCTGTTTTTTCTTTGTTCCCAAACATACGTGCAGGGAAAACCTTCGTGTTATTCATTATCATAACATCTTGGTCGTCAAAGTAGTCGGTAAGATCTTTGAACATTTTGTGTTCAATTTTACCAGTTTCGCGATGTACCACCATCAATCTAGATTCGTCGCGGTTTTTTGCTGGTCTTTTTGCCAACAACTCATCCGGCAACTCATAGCTGAAGTGGGAAAGTTTCATTTTGGTGATCATAGAACGTCTATTTTTTAGGCTTGCAAATATAAGAAATAAAATAAAGTTATAAGAAATTATGACGACTTCATCATCTTTTCAAAGTCTTGAATGTCAAGGGCATTTTTAATAGAGTACTCTCCAATTTTTGTTCTCTGTAATTTATAGAGCCAAGCCCCGCTGTTTAAAGCTTTACCCAAGTCAAAAGCAAGAGAACGAATATAAGTGCCTTTACTGCATTTTACTCGAAACTGAACATAGGGCATGTCAATAGTAAGAATTTCCAATTCTTTTATACTGATGCTCCTTGCTTTGATTTCAACTTCAACACCTTTTCGGGCACTTTCATACAGTTTTTTCCCACCTACTTTAATAGCAGAAAAAATGGGTGGATATTGCTGTATATCGCCAAGAAAGGTAAGGATTGTTTTTTTAATTAAGTCCTCATTGATGTGCTGAGTTCCATAAAAATAGTTCTCTGCGGTCTCGCCATCATAACTGGGTGTGGTAGCACCTAATTTAATCGTAGCGATATATTCTTTTTCGGCAGCCTGGTACCGATCTATCTCTTTGGTCTTTTTTCCAGTACACAGAATCATCAAGCCGTTTGCTAAAGGGTCTAAAGTTCCTGCATGACCTACCTTAATCTTTTTTACCTGTAGCTCTCTTTTAATCAACCAACGTACCTTATTGACCAATTGAAAACTAGTCCAATAGAGTGGTTTGTTGAAGAGTAAAACTTCACCTTCCTGAAATTGAAAATCTTTTTTCATTAGATATACGAGGCTAGTTCAGTGCAAATTTGTTCAAGAAGATGTTGATCGTCATTCGTAAAAGCAGCAGGGGTATTCGAGTCAATATCAATCTGACCTACCATAATACCGTCCTTTATAATAGGTACTACAATTTCTGATTTTACATGAATGCTACACGCGATATAATTGCTCTCCGCACTAACATCGTCTATCAGAAAAGTTTTTTCGGTTTCTGCTGCCTGTCCACAAATACCCTTTCCATAAGGGATGGTCGTATGATCTGAAGTTTCTCCGGTGTAAGGACCTAGATGTAAGACTCTATTTTTAATATCAGCCGTATAAAATCCTGTCCAGTCGTAGTTTTCCAATTTGTTATTTAACAAATCGCAAATCGACTGCATTTTATCCTCTACCGAATTCTCGGAGTGGATAATCGCTTGACTTAATTTTAGTATGTCTTTGTACAAGCTCATCCTTCAATTTCCTGAATCGATTCGTCAAGAGCTTGAATAGTTCTGTCGAGTAATTCTTTGCTGTGTGTACGAGCAATGAATAAAGTTTCGAAAGCCGAAGGAGCTAAGTAGACTCCTCTTTTTAGCATTCCGTGGAATACTTTCTTGAAATAATCGGCATCTGCATTACAAGCATCGTCGAAGTTTACAACTTCACCTATATTAAAGTGGAAGCTTATCATAGAACCTAAACGGTTGATGCAAACTTTCAAATTATACTTATCAAAAACCTGACGCATACCTTTTTCGAGGTAAATGGTCTTTTCTTCTAGCTCTTCAAAAATGACTGGATTATCGTTCAGTTCTTTCAGCAGTGTATATCCACAAGACATGGCTAATGGATTTCCAGACAATGTTCCTGCTTGATAAACAGGCCCTATAGGAGCTACCATATTCATGATATCTTCTTTACCACCAAAAGCTCCTACAGGCAATCCTCCACCTATAATTTTCCCCATACAAACCATGTCTGGCTGGATGTTATAGCGTTTGTGAGCACCACCAGCAGATAAACGGAATCCCGTCATCACCTCATCGAAGATTAATACTGCTCCGTGTTGGTCACATAGTGTACGTAAGCCTTCTAAGAATCCTTCATTTGGAGGAATACAACCCATATTCCCTGCAACAGGTTCAATGATGATGGCGGCAACTTCACCTTTATTATTATTCAGTACTTCTTCTACTTGAGCTAAATCGTTAAAGCGAGCAAGTAATGTGTCTTTTGCAGTTCCGGTAGTTACTCCAGGAGAATTTGGAACTCCTAAAGTGATGGCTCCAGAACCTGCTTTAATCAAAAAAGCATCCGAATGTCCGTGGTAACAACCTTCGAACTTGATGAATTTCTCGCGATTGGTATAAGCTCTAGCTACACGAATAGCGCTCATACAAGCTTCGGTACCCGAGTTTACCATACGTACCTTGTCAACTGCAGGCATCATATTGCAAATCAATTCTGCAATATCTGTTTCTAGTTCTGTTGGTGCACCAAAAGAAGTTGATTTGTCGGCAGCATTTTTTAAGACGTCTAAAACGGGTTGGTGACTATGACCTAAAATCATAGGTCCCCAAGAACCGATATAGTCGATGTATTCTTTTCCTTCCACATCAACCATGATAGAACCTTTCGCTTCTCTGAAGAAAACAGGTGTCCCACCTACAGATTTAAATGCACGAACTGGCGAGTTTACGCCACCAGGAATATAGAGTTGAGCTCTTTCGAAGAGGTCTTGACTTGTCATAATTTGACTTATTTTTTTAACAATTTTGCGATGTCTTTAGCGAAGTAGCTAGCGATTAAGTCTGCGCCCGCACGTTTAAATCCAATAATAGATTCAAACATGGCTTCTTCAAGATTCAACCATCCTTTTTCTGCTGCAGCATGCATCATAGAGAATTCTCCTGATACTTGGTAGGCAGCTACAGGAACATCAAACTTATCTTTTACCAATCGCACCATATCTAAATAAGGCATTCCTGGTTTTACCATTACAATATCGGCGCCTTCCTGAATGTCTAATGCACATTCTCTTAATCCTTCAACAGCATTTGCAGGATCCATCTGGTAGGTTTTCTTATCCCCAAATCCAGGAGCAGAGTCCAATGCATCGCGGAATGGACCATAGAAACATGAAGCGTATTTTACCGAGTAAGCCATGATTCCCACATTCGGAAATTCATTTTCTTCTAAGATTTCACGAATAAATCCAATTCTACCATCCATCATGTCCGAAGGGGCAACCATGTCGGCTCCCGCTTGAGCATGTGTAAGCGCCATTTCGCCTAAAAGCTCAACACTTGGGTCATTCACGATTTCACCATCTTCTACAATGCCATCGTGACCGTTAGATGAATAGGGATCTAAAGCCACATCAGTCATCACGTACATTTCTGGATGGAATTTTTTAATCGCACGAATTGCTCTTTGCATCAATCCATCAGGATTTAATGCTTCAGTACCCGTGTTGTCTTTCAACTCGTCTGGAACTTTAGCGAAAAGTAAAACACTGCGAAGACCTAAATCGTAACATTCTTTTACTTCTTGTAGTAGTAAGTCGAGCGTGAAACGGAAATATCCAGGCATAGAAGCAATTTCTTCTTTACTGCCTTCACCTTCCATAAAAAATAGAGGTACAATAAAGTCAGTTGCCTGAATATGATTTTCCTGCACTAAAGAGCGAATAGCCGCCGATTTGCGCAATCTACGTGGACGTGAATATGGATGTACAATCATGAGAATGAATTTGCTTGCAAAAATACGTTGATTTCCTGAATGTCTAGGCTTTATATGAACTGATTTCGCTTAGTGCCATTGCTTTTTGTTTGAGTTTTCCCTTTTCTAAATGGTCCATGACTTCAAAGCAGGCTTTATGGAAATCCTCTACCAAATCTTCAATTACAAAAAGGCGTTGCCCTTTTACCACATCTAAATGTTCTCCTGCCTTTTCTGCTCGAGTACATAAAATGATAAACCCTCCCGTACTACACATATGACTGATATTACACCTCAGTTGTTTATAAAGCCAGTTGTCGTCGCTCAGATGCTTGTATTTTGTAGAGAATAGTTGTTCAATGGCTAGGTTAAACCTTTTTTTGGATTGTGCTTTTGCTGCCAAGGGTTTCTTGTCTAGAAAAGCTCCCAGTGTTTCTATTCCTTGACTTACTAAAAAGAAGGCAGGAAAAAAGAAACCAGCCTCAACTAAATTCTTGCTTTCCTCAACTAGGCGAATACGTATAAATTCTTCGTTTCTCATAAAATGAAAAAAAGCCTGTAAAAATACAGGCTCTTGTGCTAAATAGATGAATTTAA
>Ga0206681_10001176_pt1 | contig 12333 bp, 13 predicted proteins | sample M150012015metaG_FD_161048 | JGI IMG/M metagenome (GOLD analysis project Ga0206681, IMG submission 161048) | Ammonia-oxidizing marine archaeal communities from Monterey Bay, California, United States - M1 500m 12015 | ecosystem: Environmental > Aquatic > Marine > Intertidal zone | place: USA...
GGAATCAACCCATACCGGGCCACGAACCGGGCGGCTCGCAGCATCCGCAGCGGATCATCGAAAAAAGACTCCTCGGGGGAAAGTGGTGTCCTCAAAATCCCTCGTCCGAGGTCGCCCCGCCCGTCGTGCGGATCGTGCAAGCTCCGTTCCGCGACCTCCACCGCCATGGCGTTGACGGTGAAGTCCCGGCGAGCAAGATCCTCGTAGAGATCGGTGGAGAATCGGACCACCGGCTTGCGCGAGTCGCCCATGTAGGCCTCGGAACGGTGGGTGGTGATCTCCATCGTCAGGTCACCCAGCCGTATGCCCACGGTTCCGAACCGTTCACCCTGGAGCCAAACCGTGTCAGCCACCCCATCTACCAATTCCCGGATCCGCTCCGGGGGGGCATCCGTGGTGAGGTCGAGATCCGGAGTTCGATCGACACCCAGGAGACGGTCCCGGACGACGCCCCCCACCAGATACAACTGGAATCTGTTAGCCAAAAATCGGTCGGCTACCGACGACACGGCGGCACATAGATCGTCAAAAATGCCAACAGGGACTGGGCCGTCCAGCGCGCTCACTGATCCACCCCGTGTCGCAGAACCTGGGCATCTACAACGTCGCGTCCGGGTCCCTCCCCGGTGGCCGGCTCGGGACGGTGCCGGATCCCGAGGGCAGCAGCCACCACGGCCCCCGCCGAGTCAGCCAGCGCACCGAGGTCATAGCCGCCCTCCAGGAAGGCCACAAGCCGTCCCCGAGACACCAGGGTGGTCAGCTGTTCCATCAGGTCGGCATAGTCACCCGACGACAACCCTAAGTCGGTTAACGGGTCGGCCCGGTGGGCGTCGAACCCCGCCGAGACGAGCAGCCAGTCGGGGGCGAACCGTTCGACGGCCGGCACGATCAGGGCGTCCAGAGCGTGCCTGTAGGTATCGCCGGCGGCACCGGCCGGCAGCGGCACGTTGATGGTCGTTCCCTCACCCTCCCCGGTCCCCACCTCGTCGGCCGCTCCGGTACCGGGATAGAGCGGCCACTGGTGGCACGACGCGAACAGCACCCGCCCGTCGCCGAAGAAGGCTTCCTGGGTGCCGTTGCCATGGTGGGCGTCGATGTCCACGATGGCCACCCGTTCGCCTGCATCGGCAAGAGCGGTAGCCGTCACCGCCACGTTGTTGAGCAGGCAGAAGCCCATGGACCGGGTGGGCGTGGCATGGTGGCCCGGCGGGCGGACGGCACAGAACGCCATGTCGGCCTCGCCCGCTCGGAGGCTATCCACTGCCACCAGGCCGGCCCCGGCGGCCAGACGGGCCGCCGTCCACGATCCCGGCCCCATGGCTGTATCGGCGTCTACCCGGCCTCCTCCCGACCGGGCCAAACCGGCAAGGGCCTCCAGATGACCCGCCGGATGGGTCCGCAGGAGGTCTTCTTCGGGGGCCTCCACGGGCTCCCGACGGATCACGGCGTCCCCCAACCCCGCCGCGTCGAGGCCCTCCCAGACGGCGGTCAACCGGGCCGGCTGTTCCGGGTGACGGAGACCCGGCTGGTGGTCAAGGAATCGCTCGTCGGTCACCAAAAGGACAGACACCCAGCGAGCGTATCCCCCAGACTCCATCGACTCCGGAGCTACGGCTACCACGACCCCCGGGGGTCGGCGGGAGGCTCGTACCCTGTGGCCATCGACGTCCAAACGCCCTCCCCGACCCCGCGCGTAAACCTGTGGTGGTCACGACGCGGCCTTCCAAGTGGTTCCAGCCCCGTGGGAGTGGAGCACCTGGTGACCGGTCGAGGAACGATCCTGCGGATCAGCCCGTGGCTGGGCGAGCCTTCGACGGTACAGGTAGTCGCTGTCGGCGGTCCTGTACCAGACGACCGAACCATCAACGAGATGATGGTCCACCTGGCCGACCGCGGCGTGACCACGGTCCTGACTACAGCGCTGGCCCGCCACGACCAACGACCCTTCGAAGTCGCCGGCTTCCGGCCTGTCGAGCACCTGGCTCTCCTCCACCGGATCCTGGACCCAGCCATCCCCCCGGCTCCGGTTCATACCGTCCACCGAGTCCGCCGCCTCGGAGCCAGGCACCTGGCCGAGGCCCTGGCCGTGGACGAGGCAGCGTTCACCGGTTCAACCGATACCTGGCGATTCGACACTTCGGCGTTCACCGAGGCCTGTGACGCCACCGACGTGAACCGACCTCGGCTGGTACGACGCCACGGTCGGACGGCCGGCTTCGCCCTGACCGGTCGCACGGCCAGAAACGGGTTCGTCCAACGTCTAGCCGTCCACCCGGAACACCAGCGGGTCGGCATTGGGAGCGCCCTGCTAGCCGACGCCCTCGCCTGGCTTATCCGGCATGGGGTTCGGGACGTCTGGGTCAACACCCAGCCCGACAACAAACCAGCCCAGGCCCTCTACGGCCGCCACGGCTTCATCCCCCGGGACGAAGGTCTGGCCGTGCTGCGCTCCACCACAGGTCGATGATCCGCCGCCTTCTGGCCACCGGGGTGCTAGCCACCACGCTGGTCCTACCCATCAGCCCAGCGGGAGCCGCCAACACCGGTTCGGCGAGCGTCTCGCTGATCGCCCAGTCACCGTGGATCGCCGACGACGGTGACCTGGCACTGGACCTGCGGATCACTGGGGCTATCGACGAGGCGAGGTTGGTCCTCCAACTCCACCGGGCCGTTGACCGGCGAAGCCTCCTAGCCCTGTGGGACGAAATGCCGGACTCCCCGCTGGGAAACCCAGTCGAGATACCCGTGGCCGAGGTACGCAATTCTGCCGGAGTGGCCTCGCTCGTTCTCCAGGTAGGCACCGAGGGTCGTCTCGGATCCCGTCCGGGTGGCGTCTACCCGCTCTCTGTCACCCTGGTCGACGACCAAGAACGCCTCCTCGATCGCCTGACTACCCCCCTTGTCCACCTCCCGGTGGTTCCCGAGGGTCAGGCAGCCGCCCATCGGCCTCTCCTGGTCGGCATCAGTTTGGCCATCGACGGACCACCGCCCCTCCACCCGGACGGCAGCCTCAGGCCGGACGAGGCCACCGTCCGCCGGCTGGACGGTGTAGTCCAGGCCGCCCTCGACCATCCCGGGATTCCGCTGGATGTCCGCCTCCCGCCGGCCACCGTGCTCGGGCTAGCCCGGTCCGACGACCTGGACCACGCCCGGCTGTTGGCTGACCTAGTACGGGCCAGCACCGCAGGCCTCCGCCTCCAGTCTGCGCCCTTCGTAACCGCCGACCCCGAGGCCTGGAGACGGGCCGGTCGACCCGACGTGCACCGAGACCTGATGGACCACGGCGACCAGGTGCTAGCCGACCTCCTAGGCGTAGTACCCGATCGCACGATCTTCGTGCTCCCCCCCACCGCCGTACCCGACACCCTGGACCTCCTGAGCCAACTGGGAGCTGAACGGTTCATCGTGTCGGCTGACCACCTCAACCCTCGCCCGCTGGCGGCGTCGGCTGAGGCAACTCTGCCCGCCCGGCTAGTGACCGGCCACGGCGCAGCCCGTACCGCCCTAGTAGCCGACCCCAACCTGGCCCACCACCTGGTTGATTCTCAGGGTGCTGTCTCGGCCGCCCAGTACCTGGTGGCCGATCTCGCCCTCCTGGCCTGGTCTGACCCAACGGTTACCCGGACCGCTGTGCTGACCGCCCCGGACGGTCAGCCCGTGGACCCCTTGACCCTGGGTCTGGTACTAGGCGTCCTAGACGAGGCGCCGTTTCTGCAGGTCCGACCGCTTCCCGACCTGTTCGATGCCGCCCGGGCCTCGGACGCCGCCGCGGCAATCAACTATGGCCTCTGGCCGGATGCCGTCACCCCCATGTCCCGGCGGGCCACAGACCGCAGCCTCGCTGAGCGGGCCGTCGCCGCCTACACGGCCATCCTCGGCGGCCCCCATCCCGACGCCGCGGCGCTCAACGACCTCCTGGAGGTCACAGCGGCAGCCGAGTTGGACACCGACCACATGACCGCCTACCTGAACTCGGTGTACGCGTCAGTCAGCGAAGTCCTTCGGGCCTTCACCACGCCGTCCGACCAGAGCGTACGGCTCACCAGCCGGCGGGCTGAGATCCCGTTCACTATCCACAACGACCTGCCGACCGACGCCCAGGTCGTCCTGGTAGTGCAGAGCGACGGTCGGCTGGAGTTCCCCGAGGGCGACGTTCTACCCGCTGTCCTCAGCCCAGGTACTAACCGGATCACCATCCCGGTCCAGGCTCGGACCTCAGGCGATGCTCGCCTGCAAATCACCGTCCGGTCACCAGACGACGCCCAGCTGTTGCAGTTGGAGTCGGCACACCTCATGGTCCGGACAACCAGCCTGCCCGGGGCTGGCGTCCTGCTGTTCGTCGGCGCCATCGCCGTGCTGGCCATCTGGTGGATCCGGGCGGTGCGGGTACGATCCGACAGACCCGAGGAGGCCCCATGACCGTCCGCATCGTCACCGACAGCGCCAGCGACCTCACCCCGGGGGAGGCCGAGGCCCTTGGCGTCGACATCGTCCCCCTAAGCATCCGGTTCGGCGAGGAGGTCTTCCTCGACCGGGAGGAGCTTGACGTCGAGGAGTTCTATCGGCGGATGGCCTCCAGTGAGGACCTCCCGCAAACCGCGGCCCCGGCTCCCGGCGCCTTCCAGGAAGTCTTCCGTAGACGCTTCGCTGAGGGGGCGGACGCCATCGTCTGCATCAACCTGTCCAGCGGCGTCTCAGCCACTATGGAGTCCTCGGAACTGGCTGCCCGCGAGGTCGACGGCGACGTCCGGGTCGTCGACAGCCGTTCGGTGACGGCCGGCTTGGGGGTCATGGTGCAAGCCGCCGCCCAGGCGGCGGCTCGCGGCGCATCGGCCGACGAGGTAGTGACTCTGGTCGAGGGCATGCGGGACCGGACCCGTGTCTTCGGGGCCATCGACACCCTCGAGAACCTGAAGAAGGGCGGGCGGATTGGCAACGCCCAGGCCCTGCTAGGCAGCATGCTGTCAATCAAGCCGCTGATTGACATCAGCAGCGGTGTCGTCGAAGAGGCTGGTCGCCAACGGACCCGGAAAAAGTCTCTCGGTTGGCTCCGGGACAAAGTGGCCGAACACGCAGAGGACATCGAGACTCTCTCGGTGATGCACGCTCAGGCCGAAGACATCGGGGACCTGGTCGAAATGTTGGCCCCCCTCATCGATCCCTCCGCACTCCGGGTCGGAGTAATCGGTCCCGTGGTAGCCAGCCACGGCGGGCCCGGCCTGATCGGCCTCTGCTTCACCCTGAAGGGCTGACCCCGCAACGGCCACCGCTGGGCGACCGTCGGTAGGCTCCGCCCCATGACCACCCCGGTTGACCCCGATACGTCCTCGCCGGAGAACTCCGAAGAGCGCCGCGACTGGGCTACCACCCTTGTGGACCGGGTGGTCGACGCTGTGGAGCGCCTCCGTTCGGCCACCACCCAACCCGTCATCACGGCCACCCGGGCTCTCGTCTACGGAGTCCTCGGGGCGTTGTGTCTGATCAGCGCCGTGGTGTTGGCCTCCATCGGGGCCTTCCGCCTCCTCGACCTCGTCCTCCCCGGCGAGAGCTGGTCGGCCCATCTGGTGCTGGGTGGGGTGCTCTGCCTCCTGGGCGCATGGCTCTGGTCCCGACGTACCCCCTGACCTGCGAAGACGCATCGAACGCGCGAGGAGCGAGCGTGCCCCACTACGAAGTCGTCATCATCGGTTCCGGACCAGCCGGCCTGACCGCGGCCATCTACACGGCCCGTGCCGACCTTGCTCCGCTAGTCATCGAGGGCGAGCCATCGTCGACTAGCGACCAGCCGGGTGGCCAGCTGATGCTGACCACCGACGTCGAGAACTTCCCCGGCTTCCCCGAAGGAATCACGGGCCCCCAGCTCATGCTGGATATGCGCGCCCAGGCGACGCGGTTCGGAGCGGAGATCATCACCGAGAAGGTGTCCCAGGTTGACCTATCGACCGGGCCGTTCAAGATCTGGGTCGGTGATCCTGAGACTCCCGAGCCGACCTACACGGCCGACGCCGTGGTGGTGTCCACCGGTGCCCGGTCGGTCATGCTGGGCCTGGAGGCCGAGCAGCGACTCATCGGACACGGCCTTTCGACCTGCGCCACGTGTGACGGGTTCTTCTTCCGAGACCAGGAGATCGCCGTGGTGGGCGGCGGCGACTCGGCCCTCGAGGAAGCCGGCTTCCTTACACGTTTCGCTAGCAAGGTGACCCTGGTCCACCGACGTGACAATCTCCGGGCCTCCAAGATCATGCAGCGACGGGCCTTCGATAACCCGAAGATCGAATTTGCCTGGAACACCGTCGTCGACGACATTCTGGGCGATTCCAAGGTCGAGGCACTGGACCTCCGGGACACGGTGACGGGCAAGTCCCGTCGTCTCCCGGTCACCGGCGTATTCATCGCCATCGGCCACCGGCCAAACACCGACTTGTTCACCGGGCAACTGGACATGGACGAGGCTGGCTACCTGATCACAGGTGCTGACCGGTCGACGACCAACGTAGAGGGCGTCTTCGCCTGCGGCGACGTCCAGGACCACACCTACCGTCAGGCCGTGACCGCCGCCTCATCCGGGTGCATGGCAGCCCTTGACGCCGAGCGGTGGCTCGAGAGCCGCGCTGACTAGCTAATCCGCCCAACGATCTGGCCCCGCCGAGCCTTCAACCCGGCAAGCCGATAGAAAACATCCATAGCCACAGACCCGAGAGAAGAGACTCCCATGGCCGCTGTCATCACGAACCTTTCTGAGACCACGTTCGACGAGGAGATCGGGTCAGCCGTCGAACCGGTGCTGGTCGACTTTTGGGCCGAGTGGTGTGGTCCGTGCAAGATGATTGCTCCCATCCTGGAGGAGATTGCCTCCGAGCAAACCGGTTCGCTCCGAGTAGCCAAGGTCAACGTGGACGAGGCTCCAGACCTGGCTCGCCGATTTGAGGTGATGAGCATCCCCACCCTGATCCTGTTCGATGGTGGCCTCCCGGCCAAGCGCCTGGTGGGCGCCAAGGGCAAACCCCAGCTCCTCGAGGAGCTGGCTGGGTACCTCTAAACCGGCTTTCTGCTCCGGTCGTCTGGCCGATGTCCAAGCCGCTTCGTCCCAACGATCGAGGGGCATTGGTCAGCGACCTCCACCGTCGCTTGGCGGCTGCCGGGCATCGGGTGGACGGGGTCGAGGAAGCCGATGGGTATTTTGGACCCGAGACCACGCGGTCGTTGTTGGCCTTTCAGACTGAACGCGGCCTGGACGAGCACGGTCTAGTTGACGAGACCACCCAGGCCGCCCTGGTCGAAGCCGGGTTACGCCTAGGCGATCGCCATCTCTACCTCCATGTCCCGATGTTCCGGGGCGAGGATGTCGCTGACCTACAGCTCCGCCTGGGAAGTCTGGGTTTCGACGCCGGACGGATCGACGGGATCTTCGGTCCGGACACGGCGGGGGCCCTGGCTGACTTCCAGCGGAACACTGCCTTGGCCGTGGACAGGATCGCCGGACCACAAACCATCCAGGCGTTGCGCCAACTGTTAGGTCGACCAGCAGGCCGAACCACGGTGGCACAGGTACGCGAGCTGGACCGGCTACGCCAGGGCAGTCCCGAACTGCACGGTCAGCGCCTGGCCGTCGGCCAATTCGGTAGCTCTGCGGCCCTCAGCGCAGCCTTGAGCCGGACACTTCGGGCCAGGGGCGCCCACCTGTTGGACCTCGACCATCCCAACGAGGAGACACAGGCGGCCACAGCTAACGAGTTCCAAGCCGTCCTCTACCTTGGACTCCGTATTGAGAGTTATTCTCATTCACGTGTTGGCTACTTTGCCATCAAGGGATTCCAGAGCGAGGGTGGATTCCGGCTTGCCCACCAGTGCGCCTCCGCCCTGGATCGTGCCCTCCTGCCGGCCGAAATACCGGCCACCGAGTGCCTGGGCCGTCAGATCCCCGTGCTGCGGCAAACCCGGATGCCAGCCGTCCTTTGCAGTCTCGCCCCGCCGTCGGTAGTGGTCCTGTCGACGGCCGAAATTGCCGATGCTCTAGCCGGTGCTATCGCCCGGTGGATCGCCGATCCGGCTGCCGATCCGACCCCACCAGCAGCGGCCGACGCCTGACCGACCGGGTTCCTGACCGAGTCAGCCCTCCAACAGGCGAAAAAGGCGCTCCAGATCGTCTAGATCAGCAAATTCCACGACAATCCGGCCCTTCCGGCCCCGGGTGACCACCCGAACCGTAGTGTCGAGCCGATCGGCCAGGATCTGTTCGACCTCCAGCAGGGCCGCGTCCCGCGGCCGGGCCGTGACCTCGCCGGAAAGATCCACTACGGGCACAGTCACCTCATCCAACGACCGCACCAGGTCCTCTGTCTGTCGGACCGACAACCCTTCGTCAACCACCCGGGCAGCCAGGCGCTCAATTAGCGGACGATCTCCCAGACCAGCCAGGGCCCGAGCGTGTCCGGCCGACAGCGATCCGGCCATGATCAACTCCTGTACAACGTCGGGTAGTTGCAGGAGGCGCAGGCTGTTGGCTACCGCTGGGCGACTGCGGCCGACTCGCACGGCCACCTCGTGTTGGGTAAGGCCAAAATCGTCCATCAAACGATGGAAGGCGGCAGCCTCCTCCAATGGGTTGAGGTCGTCACGATGGAGATTCTCCACGATGGCCTGCTCCAGTGAATCCCGGTCCTCGACCGAGCGCACTACGGCCGGGACAGTGGCCAGGCCGGCCCGCCGAGCGGCCCGCCATCGCCGTTCACCGGCCACCAACTCGTAGCCGTCGGCGTTTTTCCGCAGGAGAAGGGGCTGAAGGACCCCCTGCTCGCGAATGGAGGCAGTGAGCTCGGCCATCTTCTCATCGTCGAAGCTTTGACGGGGCTGGTACGGGTTGGGGGAGATGTCGGCCACCGACACCTTCTCGAATCGCATCCCCTCCGTGACCTCCATTTCGACTGTCGTCGACGGGTCACTCGCCAATCCTTCGGCCAGAGGGTGCAGGGTCCCGGGGACGCCTCCTTCTGGGATCAGCGCAGAGAGACCCCTTCCCAAACCGCTCTTCTTCATCCCAAGACCTCCTTAGCAAGTTGTCGGTACGCCACAGCACCCCGACATGTCGGATCGAACACGGTGATTGGCTGACCAAACGAAGGGGCCTCCGACAGGCGGACTGACCGGGGAATAACCTGCCGGCACACCTTTTCACCAAAATAGGCCCTGACCTCGTCGGATACCTGTTCAGACAGTTTGGTCCGGGCGTCGTACATGACAAGCGCAATGTGGGAGATCTCCAGATCCGGATTCAGGTTTGACCTAACCAGGTCCACATTGCCCACCAGCTGTCCCAGGCCCTCCAGGGCGTAGTACTCACACTGGATGGGAACTACCACCTCGCCGGCCACCACCAACGCATTCACGGTCAGCAGCCCTAGAGCCGGGGGGCAGTCGATGAGGATCAGGTCATAATCGTCGACCACCTCGTCCAACGCCCGTTCCAGCCGATGTTCACGGCTGAACGCCGTCACCAACTCGATCTCCGCTCCGGCCAACGGAAGGCTAGACGGCACTAGGTCCAGGTTGGGCACGTCTGTGGGCCTGAGCACATCGACCAGAGCAACTCGTTGGAGCAATACCTCGTAGATCGAAGCCTCTAGGTCCCGGCTAGACACGCCGACGCCGGTGGTGGCATTGGCCTGGGGGTCTAGGTCCACCAGGAGGACCTTCCTTCCCTCCTCGGCCATTGCCGCTCCGAGATTGATCGTGGTGGTGGTCTTGCCCACCCCACCCTTCTGGTTGGCGACAGCAATGACACGGGAGCGCCCGTTCTCAAACGGCATTGGATGCATCATGCACCCGGAGCGACCCCAATGCAATCACCCTCCGGCAAGTGATCTGGAAAGGTTGAGACCCCTCAAACGGAGCGAATTCGGGGTCCTGGTAGCCGCATGTTCCACGTGGAACACGTTGTCCCAATATTTTTAGGATCTATTCCCTTTACACAGATCGTGGAGTGTTCCACGTGGAACATTCCGTCCCGTCACCCTTGGATCAGTGGATCCGAGATCTGGCGGCTGAACCGTCGGGGGAACCGGTTCGGGCAGTCAGCCACCAGCTGCATAGCTCGATAACCGGCCTGGCCAGTGTGCCAACCACCCCAGTCCTCCAGGCCCATTGCCCGCAAGCCACCGTCCTCCCACCGTCCGGCCCGGCCCTGGGTTTCGTCCGGAGGCTCGCTGACCACCAGAAACCCGCCGGGCAAGAGGAGGGGGGCACCACACTCCGCCGTTGGCCCCGGACGAGCGAAGCCCCGGGCCGTCACCAGATTCGCTTTGCCTCGGAGTGGTCCTCGGCCAACGTCGACCGCATCGGCCACCACGACCTCCACGCGATCCCCAAGGCCCAACCGGCGAACGGCCCATCGGAGAAAGGACCCCCGCCGTTCCCCCCGGTCAACCAGCACCCAACGGCACATTGTCAAGGTGGCCAGGACCAGACCCGGTATCCCACCGCCGGTGCCCAGGTCGACGGCCAGAGCACCGGCAGGTGGCCCCACCACGCCAGAACCATGCAAATCTGACCAGCCGGAAGGGCTCGAAACCCCATCCGACGGCCCAAAACGAAGGAAACCCACGCTGTGCGCGGGCCCCTCTGCGGCCACCGTAGGGGTCAGGTACCCCTCCGAGACCGCCCTGTCGAGAATCTCCTCGACCGTGACTGTCACCCGGCGGACTCGACCATGATCACCACGCGACGATCAGCATCACTGCCTTCCGAAACCGTCATCAGGCCATCAATCTCGCCAATCGTGTCATGGACCACCTTTCGGTCCGCAGCGCCCATGGGCTCTAGGGCACGGGAACGACCGTCGGTCAGCACCTCTTCAGCCTGACTCCGGGCGAAGTCGGCCAAGAACGATCGGCGTCGCTCACGGTACCCACCGATGTCAACGATTAGGGAGCCCTCAGCCTGGCCATCAGAGCTCCGTTGGACCAGCGTCCGTGACAACTCGGTAATAGCACGGACCGTCTCACCTCGCTGGCCGATGGCTAGGCCCAGGTTCAAGCCCTGAGCCTCTACCGTTAGGCGGTCCTCGTCGATTGTGCTCGCCACCCGGGCGTCCAAGCCCATCTTGTCGAGCAGCCCTTGAACGAAATCCTCGGTGATCCGGGCCTGCGTCTGCAGATCCATGGCCTCCACCTCAGCCCTCTCTCGATCGCTTCCGCGATCGTTTCCGTTCGCCGGCTTCACCGACGAGTCCCTGGCCACCTTCTGGCGACCCCTGTTTCGGCCCGTCTCCGAGCTTTGAGTTTTCTGGCCCTTTTCAGCCTCTGACCTGCCTCTTTCTGTCTCTTTATCCTCTCCAGCGCGCCGGCGGCGATTACCACTCGACCGGGAGCTCGGACTAGAGCCACCGTCCGACGATCCGTCGGATCGACCGCCCCTTCGATTCTCCTGGCCCTTCCGACCGGACGATCCACCCCGGTTCTGGCTTCCGTTCCGATCGCTTCGCCGGTTGCGGTCACGCCGATCCACCTTCGCGCGGGGACTTGTCGGGCGAACCCGCGCCCGGAGGCGGGCTTCTGATTTCTTCAGGCCGAACATCGTTCGGCCTGGCTCAGCCAGGACCTCCACCTCCAGGTCATCTTCGGCCACGCCGAGTCTGTCGAGCGCACGTTCTTTAGCTTCATCGAGTGAAGCACCGGTGGTCTCAATCCACTCCATCCTCACTTCCTCCTCTTCTTCTTGGAGCCGCGGGCCCGTGTGGTTCCCGGGGGCGTCGTTCGTCCCCCGCGTCCACGGGCCGCTGGCGGCCTCTTGTCGATTAAAATTGGCTCGTCTGTCGCTCCCTTACGATCACGACGGCCTGACTTCTTCTTCTTTTTCTTTGCCGGGGCAGCCGACTTGGCCGGCTTCCGGGCCTTCGGGGTACGTGTCTCCGATCCGCCTTCTGAGGGCGTCTCATCGTCAATCTGTTGAGAACTCTTCTCATTATTTCCCGCGGTGGTCCGCCCGCTGCGGGCCGACGATCCGCTTGATGACCTATCTTCGCTGGTTGGACTTGTTTTCTTAGGAGAAGGAGCTGTCTTCGTTTCCTTGGTCGGTTTGACCTTCTCCGGAACCACGACAGGCGTTACTTCGGCGTTCGGCCCGTAGAGGCTCCTGGTGATATAGGCCTGTTGACCAATCCGGTACAGGTTCGAGACAACGAAGTAGACGACCAGTGATGCGTCGAGCTGGAAGGAGATGATCGGCAGGAAAAATGGCATCACCTTCATCATCATTTGCATCTGTGGGTTGACCGCTGCGTCTGGGTTGCGGCCCCGAATCTGGCGCTGCTGAAACCACGAGCTGACGCCAACCACC